>Ga0070740_10001053_pt1 | contig 42027 bp, 34 predicted proteins | sample Coa_R2_FD_67286 | JGI IMG/M metagenome (GOLD analysis project Ga0070740, IMG submission 67286) | Surface soil microbial communities from Centralia Pennsylvania, which are recovering from an underground coalmine fire - Coalmine... | ecosystem: Environmental > Terrestrial > Soil > Unclassified ... | reverse complement strand
TCGCGATGCGCTGCGGCTCGAGGAGGCGCTGACGGAAGCGGGCATCGATTACGCCGTGGAGACCGACGCGTACCGGGGCGGAATGATCTTTGTCAGCGAGCGGGTGGGGGCCTTCTTCTACGTGGATGATCGGGCGCTCGACGCCGCACACGAGATCATGCGCCAAAGCGGATTTCAGCCCTGGCGGCCCTTCTGACGTTGTTCGGAAGCCGGTCCGTGGCCCTGCCCATGCGCATCCGGGACGCGCGGCGTCCTGTCTTAAACCTTGACGCGAACCGAAGACAGTACGCCGTCCGGCAGCGGCTCGATAATCTTCGCGCGCGACACAGCCTTGACCACGCGCCCCATACGCAAGCTCGAAAGACGCTTCAGGGCGAGCTGCGCGCCTCCAGCCAGCCCCATCCAGATCATCCAGTTCGCGAACGGGCCCTGCTGAACAATGAATTCAGAGGCCCAGCCGATCTGCGCCGCCAGACACCAGAATCCAAGCGCATAAAGCCCCAGCAAGATGGGTGTGGATAGCAATGTTGCCATCTCCCGATGCTGATTCAGCCGTGTCATCGCCTTCGTCCTTCATAGTGAATACGCGCAAGACAGCGTTTCAGATGGCGCAGGCCGCGGTCAAATAATTGTCATCTGCGCAAGCGCCCTCGGGTTTCAAGCGCGCCGAACTCGCGTTGCGTCTTGAAGCGCTCGGGCCGAATCCGGTTCGGTTTATCTGGGTTCGATTCGCCGCTGCAATTCTACCGGCGGGCGCTCCGTGTCAAGCGGCTCAAAGTGAACCGTCCAGCGAAGCGGAACCGTCTGCGGTATGTAACAGATCCGGTCGTCGCAGGCCTGATAGCGCAACGCGCCTTCGATGGTGAGATTTCCGTTTGCGTCGAGGAGCGGCATCACAGCCCTCTGATCGGCGATAGTGATCTCGCGCACCAAACGAAAATTGCCCTTGTAAACCGGCGCCGTCTCGCCGATCGCAGGCAAGGCGATCTTTTCCGCTGGCGGGAACCGGACTGCATGCGCCGCTATGGCCGGACTCGGTTTAATCGTCCACTCGATTCCGATGTAGCCCTCTACCCCGGGCGCATATACATGGATTCCTGGCTTCAGACTGATATCGAGCGCCAGCGCGATTCGCTGGCCAGGTCTGACCCAGTCCGCACTCGCCGATGACGACACGCTGAGATGGCGCGTCGCGGCTGTTGTGTGGCTGGCGCCGGCGGCCCCGTACCGCGTCACCAGAATGTCAGACGCCGTGTAGCGCCGGCGGAAATCGTCTTCGAAGTACTTCGCCGCCACTCGTCCTTGGGGATCCACGATAAATGTGCCCGGATGCGGAATTCCGTAAAATGGCGTCCCGGGCTCTACTTCCTCATTAAGAATGCCGAAGGCGCGGATGGTTTTCGATCCCTCATCGGACAACAGCGGGAAGGTGATATGACGTCGTTGCGCGAAATTTCTGAGCACCGCCGGGCTGTCGTAACTGATCGCCGCCAGTCCCAGCCCCTCCTTCCTTATCCGGTCCAGGTTGCGTTGCAGCTCGACGAGCTGGTCTTTGCAGTACGGTCACCAGTCGGCCGAACGAAAAAATACTAACATCGCGCCCTTCGGACCGGCGATACTGCCGAGCGTTTGTCGCTTTCCGTTCTGATCCAGTAAGGCGAAGTTCGGAATGGGGGCGCCGACCGGAGGCCCTGAGTTCACGGCCCCCACAGCGCTGCCGCATAAGTATAGTACTAATTGGGTGAGACGAATTGAGGCCGATTGCCACTTCATGCAGAAAGGGACGCAGTAATACACTGCGGCGCTTCGGATTAATTCTGATAAATTAATGTAAACGCAGGAGCGGGAATTCGGTATGATCGAAATTACAGTGATCGGGTTTCAGCTCTATGGATTCGGGTACTAGAACCCTCTAGAATCGGTATCGGTGAGCGTTGTAGCCATGAATAACACTTTTGCGGCGCCGGGGGAGTCGCAAGGTCAGTCCGACCTTCCGGATCGAACCAAGCGGAAGATTCGAATCGTCATCGCTGATGACCATCCGATTGTGCGGGACGGCCTCCGCAAACTCCTGACGCTAGAAGATGACCTGGAGGTTGTGGGCGAAGCTGCTGACGGCCGCGAAGTGCTTGATCGCGTCCAGGAACTGGAGCCGGATGTTCTGCTTCTGGATCTTCGGATGCCCAACCTGGACGGCCTTTCGGCGTTGCAGGCTTTGCAACAGAGCAATAAGTCCACCCGAGTGATTGTGCTGACGGCCTCCGAAGACAAGAACGAGTTTGTTCAGGCCATGAAGCTCGGCTGTTCGGGCATTGTATTGAAGCAAACGGCCCCGGATCTCATTGTCAAGAGTATCCGGAAAGTCTACGCCGGCGAAATCTGGTTGGATTCCCATACCACGGCGGCTGTCATGCGGCAGTTCGCCTCGCCTTCGGAACTGACCGGCGCTGGCGCTGGAAAGGGCCGCGAACGGAGCCCGCTCAGCCAGCGAGAACGCGAGATCGTTGCCCTGGTTGCCCAGGGCTACAAAAACAAAGAGATGGCCGAAAAGATGTTTATCAGCGAGCAGACGGTCAAGAATCATTTGCATAATATTTTTGACAAGCTGGGGGTTTCGGACCGTCTGGAACTGGCGTTATACGCAATTCATAAGGGTTTACATCTGAGCAACGACCGCCAGTCGTAACTACAGACGTTCCTTCCGCACCTTTTCGAGGAAGAAGGAATGAATGGGCGCATTCTCGCTCAGTTCCGGATGGAATGTCGCAACGAGGTGGCGTCCCTGTTCCACGAGAACGGGATCGCCATTATAGCGCGCCAGGACTCTCGCACCCCCGCCGACGCGACGAATAATGGGCGCGCGTATGAAGACCGCCTCTAAACCTTCGGCTGGCAGCGGCGACCCGTCTTCTCCCGCAATTCGCACAATGCGACTGTCCAGCTGCCGGCCGTAGGCGTTGCGTTCGACATCAATATCCATTACACCGAGCGATTCCTGTACGGGATTCGTGACCCGGCGCGCCAGCAGAATGGCGCCGGCGCACGTGCCGAAGATGGGCCTCCGGCCGCCGAATTCCCGCACTGCGTCAAAAAGCTGCTCCTCGCGAAGCAATTTCAGCATCGTAGTGCTCTCGCCGCCGGGGATGACCAGCCCGTCCGCCTCGGCCAGCTGCTCTTTCGTGCGAACTTCAATGGGCTGTGCGCCCGCGCGCGCAAGCGCCTTTTCGTGCGCCTCGAAATCGCCTTGCAGCGCGAGCACTCCGATTTTCAGTTTGTCGGCCATCACCAGCCGCGCGTTTGCAGCAACTCGGCTTCGGCCATTTTCGAAATGTCAAGGCCGGGCATCGCCTCGCCGAGTTCCTCGCTCGCTTCCAACAGTTTCACCGGGTCGTTATAGTAGGTCGCCGCTTTGACGATAGCCCGCGCGCGGGCTTCCGGATCGGACGATTTGAAGATGCCGGATCCGACGAACACCGCCTCTGCGCCAAGCTGCATCACCAGCGCTGCGTCCGCAGGCGTCGCGATTCCACCGGCTGAGAAGTTCGGGACCGGCAGTTTGCCATGCTCGGCCACGTACTCGACCAGCTCGAGCGGCGCCTGAAGCTTCTTCGCCTCAGCCACCAGCTCTTCTTTGCCCAGCACGGTCAGTTGTTTCATCTCCTTTTGAATGGTGCGCATGTGGCGGACCGCCTCGACGATGTTGCCGGAGCCCGCTTCGCCCTTGGTCCGAATCATCGCCGCGCCCTCGGCGATCCGGCGCAGCGCCTCACCGAGATTCCTCGCGCCGCACACGAAAGGGACCTTGAACTGGCGCTTATCAATGTGGTGCTCTTCGTCTGCGGGGGTCAGCACCTCGCTCTCATCGATGTAGTCGACTTGCAATGCTTCGAGCACGCGGGCCTCCATAAAGTGGCCGATGCGCGCCTTGGCCATGACGGGAATGCTGACGGTCTTCATGATTTCCCGAATCACGCGAATCGACGCCATGCGGGCGACGCCGCCCTCCTTGCGAATATCGGCGGGGACGCGCTCGAGCGCCATCACGGCCGCGGCGCCTGCCTTCTCCGCGATCTCGGCTTGCTGCGCGTTGGTGACATCCATGATGACGCCGCCCTTCAGCATCTCTGCCAGTCCGACTTTCAATCGGAATTGCTCATCCAGAAACATGTACCCTCTCCTCGTCTTGCTTTAGACCAGCGCGGGCGCGGGCTCGCGATCCTCGAGCAAACGCGCCTGCTGGAGTTCATTGCGAAATACCTCTCCCAGAATCGACAGGCCCTTCTCGATCTGTTCCGGCGTAAGGCCGGCAAAACTCAGACGCAGCGCGGAGGTCCTGTCCCGCCCTGCCGCAAACACATTGCCGGGCAGATATGCCACTCCGGCGCGCCGCGCTCGCGGCAAAGCCGATGCCGAATCAATCTCGCCCGGCAGCTCGACCCAGGCGTTCATGCCGCCCTGGGGTCTCGTGTACGTCGATCCGGCCGGAAGATGACGCGCGCAGGCCGCAAGCGTCGCCTGGAGACGCTCCCTGCCGGCGCTCAGCACACGCTCCAGATGAGCAGCCAGACGGCCCGATTCGGCGAAACGAAGCAGCACGGCTTGCGATAAATGATCAGTGTGCAGGTCGCAAAACTGCTTGGCCTCCGCCAGACGCCGGACGAACGCTCTCGGCCCGATCACCCAGCCGACGCGCAATCCGGGAAAGGCGATCTTCGAAAAACTCCCGATCAGAATCGTCCCCGTCCGGGCGCCGGCGATCTGGCGGATGGCAGGCAGCGGCTCGCCTTCGTATCTGAGCGGGCTGTAGATATTATTTTCGACCAGCAGGACGCCCGCGTCCTGGGCGATACGCGCAATGTGCTCCCGGGCCCCACGGCTCAGCGTAACGCCTGTGGGATTCTGAAAGTCCGGCGTGACTACGGCTACCCGGGGCCTGTGATCGTGTACGGCGCGCTCAAATTCATCCGGATTCACCCCGCTTGGACCGACCGCCACGCCGACGGTCTTTACTCCAGCCGCGCTGAACGCATTCCGCAGCCCCGGATACACCGGGTCCTCGATCAGCGCCGTATCGCCGGCCGACACCGCCGTCCGTTGAATCAAATCGATCGCCTGCTGGCATCCGCTAGTGATCGCGATGTCATCGGCTGCCGTCGCCATCCCCTTCCGCCGAGCTTCGTCGAGCAGGTACTCCCGCAAGGGTCCGTAACCAATCGGACTTCCGAGCTGGAGGATGGCGCCGGCCGCCGGGCCCATGATCACTTCCGTGCAGGTTTCGCGAAATGTATCGAGCGGAAACAGCGCCTCCGACGGCCGCGAGCTTGAGAAGCTGATCAGACCATTGGATTGGCGCTCTTCCGGATCAGCCGCCCTGCCGGCAGCGCCCGCGGGGCGGTCGGCGACAAAACTGCCCCGACCGACATGGCCCGTAATCAGCCCTTCCGACTCAAGCAGCGCATACGCTGCGGAAACGGTGGTGCGATTCAGTCCAAGTCGACCAGCCAATTCCCGAGTGGCTGGTAACCGCGCTCCCGCCGCCAATTTGCCGGAAATGATGGCAGATCTGATGTGTTCGTATAACTGTCTGTAAAGTGGGGCGTCTGCCGCCGGATCGAGGCGGGGCCAGGCAAGCATTTTCGTCCGTTCCTCACCATACCATATTGGACTGGCCAATGTCGCTATATTCCCCAGCCGCCAGTCCAATGTGTCTTTTGATACAATCGTGCCCGAAATCATGCACAGGCAGTTTCTGGTCGCTCTCCTGCTTCTCGCCATTGTTGCGGGCGGGGCGCCAGCCGCTGACAAGAGGAAAAAGAAGAAGAACAAGGACGAGGAACTTCCGACCCAAACGCTTCCGGCGTTGCAGGAACCTCCGCTCGCGATTGCCGCAGAAACGGGGCGTCTCGTTTTCCACACTTCACCGCTCTCCGCCAAAGGTTTGCTTTCACAGCAGGTCCGTGATGCGCTGAAGGCGCTTATCCGAGACAATCATGGCGCGACCATCGTGAAACTGCGCGCCTTTGTCGCCGGTACGGGCGACGTCCGCCGCGTGCAGACGATTGTCAGCGAGATATTTACGGACAGACGGGCGACGGTTCCTGCGCTTTCCACGGTTCAGGCGGGCGGCCTGCCCCTGGAGGGCGCCCAAGTTGTGCTCGAATCCGTCGCCGTCGACAAGCGGACAGTCAATCCAAATGGACTGGCCTTCATTTCCGGTCAATCTGCATCGTCGGTGGACGGCGCGATTGGGAAAGTTCTCAAAACCATTCGTTCTCTTGACATCGGAGCCGGACGCGTCGTGAAAGCGACATGCCTGTTCAGTTCCCTCGATAACCATGTTGAAGCTCGCGCCCAGCTGCAAGCGGCCTTTCCGAGCGCTGCCCTCAACCTGGTTCAGATGCAGCGGCTGCCCGTTAAGCCCCCCGTTGAGTGCGAAGCGGTTGCAGCCCTGGAGAAACCGGCGACGGCGCCAGTTCGTTTCGTAAAACCGGCAGAGGATGGCGCATTCGAGGATTCTTCGCAGGTTGCGCTGATCGCGACTCCGCGTATCGTCATCAGCGGACTCCAGCTGGGCTTTGGAACCCAAGATGCAGACGTGCGGCTGGCATTCGAACGTCTGCGCAAGTCTATAGAATCACAGCATGCGAATCTGAAGGATGTCGCCGTCACCCAGATCTACCCGATGTCGGAGGAGATCGCCGACCGCGTCAGAAAACTCCAGTTCGAGCTCTGGGACCGCTCGCGCCCGCCCGCCACTACCGTTTTGCCGATGGAGGGATTGCCCTCGCTGGACGCCTCCTTTGGCATCGAAGTCATCGCCGCGGCGCATGACAGAAGCTGAGGCCGGCAGGGGAAAGCGCGACGGATCCCGATAGGCCGGCGCCGGGACCGCAGGCGGCGAAGGCCGGCCTGCGCAGTCAAAAGTCAATTGAGGCCAGCACTTCTGAAGGTTTTTTATCGAAAGCTCTACAGATGGCAAGAAAACTCTCGATGCTTGGCAGGTTTGCGCCGCGTTCGATCGAGCTGATTTGCGAGACGCTTAACTTTGTTGACGACGCCAGATCCTTCAGCGACCAGTTGCGCTCGACGCGCAGCATCTTGATCTTATGTCCGAGCCGCTCGCGCAGGCGGTCCTGCGCCGTACGGCCAAGCCCGTAAGCGTCGATCGCATTTTTCAGCGTCTGCCGGAGTTGGGCGAGCGAGAATGGCTTCGCCAGATAATCGAACACCTTCAACTTAAAGGTCGCCCGCATATCCTCGAGCGAGGGATACCCGGTCACGATGATCACGCACAGCCCGGGCCATCGCGCGAGCAGCTGTTCGAGAACCTTGTCGCCGCGAAACTCGCCCATTTTCATGTCCAGCAGGACAATGTCCGGCAGCCGGCGCTCGCAGGCGGCGAACAGGTCCTCAGGATGGCCGAACGCGCGCACGGTATAAGCGCCCTCATCTTTGAGAAAGTCTTCCAGATAGTTCCGAAAGTCCGGGTCGTCATCCAGTATGGCGATATCGATCAGCGCGTTAGATGGGGGTTGGGCGTGGTCGAGGGTGGTTTCTGCTGAAGTCCGCACGATCGCTCCTCAAGCAATACGGTTCCCAGCGGGCGCCGCTGAAGTATTGGACGCCGCGGGAACGCCAGCAGGGAATCGAACTTCGATGCAGGCGCCGCCCTCTTTACGATTCGACGCACTAATTGTTCCTCCGTGCTGGGTCACGATACCCTCCGTTACCGCCAGCCCCAACCCGGTCCCACGAGCATCCAATTGCGTGGTCACAAACGCCTCGAACATGTCGGGCAAAACTTCCGCCGGAATCCCGGGGCCGTTGTCTTCCACCGTAACGGAAATCCAGCATTTCCCATTCCACGTGAACCCGCGCGAGCGCACCCAAATCTGGCCGCGCTGCGCGGCGGCGTCAGACGATTTTATCGCATTCAGGGCGTTGCGCAGGAGGTTGACGAACACCTGAACCAGCCGGTCCGCATTGCCGACGATTTCGTCAGCTTCGCGCACCTCATTGTGGAAGTCTATGTCAGCGGCGCGCTCATCGATAGCGACAAGCCCCCACGCTTCCTCAACCAGGGGCCGCAACGCCACGGGCTCCATGTGCTGCTTCCGCTGGCGCGCGAAGTCTACCAGCATGGCGCTGATCCGGCGCAGCCGCTGGGTCACCCGCTCCATGCGCGACAGCCGCTCCAGCGTGTGGACATCCCGCGTGGTTTCGCGCAGTTTCTCAATTGAGCCGTGCAGTACGGCGAGCGGCGTGTTCAACTCGTGCGCCACGCTGGCGCTCAACAGGCCCAGGCTTGCCAGCCGGTCCTGTTCTTCGAGCCTGCGCAACGCCGCCTCCAAATGGTCCTCATGGCGCCGCAACTCGGAAATGGCTTCGTTGCGGGAACGCATGATCTGGCCGATTTCGTCGCCCAGAATCTGATCTTCCGGGATGATTTCGTGCTCGCGATCTCCGCGCTTGGTGGCGCGATCGGCATTGAGAAGCAGGCGAAGAGGCCGGTACACGTACAGTGGCATAATCGCCAGCTCAAGCGCGAGCACGGCTAGAACGTAGATCACGCCGAGAACAACAAATAAGGTAATTTGAACGCGATGCACGACCTCACGGTAGGAGCGCTGGGGAATTCGGATCGTCGTGACGCGCCCGGATTTCGGATCTTTCCGGTACAATACGCCCGGATCTTTGGGGTCAACCGCAATTTCACCTGGCAGCGCGGTATTGAGGACGTTTCGAACCAGCGCCAGCTCGCGCTCATGGGCGTCGGCCGCCTGCTTTTGAAACAGAGGGACGAGGGACAGATAGACGGCGCAGGTGAGCACCAGGAAAAAAAGATTGTGCAGCACCATCAGCTTCGGGCGGACCTTGAGATCCCCGAAGAGCCGGCGCCGGGGCTTGCGCCGCCGCTGATCCACGCCGCTTTGCAAGTACAATCGCTCCGAAAGGATAAACCTCTTGATGATATTTTCTCAGCACCGCCGGCCGCGCAGGATACGTGTCCGGCGACCGACGGTCTCGGCTGCGACGCCAAGTCCTCTCACAAACTGAGCAGGCGAGCGATGACTGGCGGAGGCGTTCTCGCAAGTCGGAAGGTATTCGTCGCCCGGTGGGCCGCAGGGCGGGGCTGTGGGCGTCCAGTTTGCTACCTTCCGGTTACAGCCTTTGTGATTTCCTCCTCGCTCACGCCGCGCGCTCTGGCCAGCGCGGCCTTTGCTGAGTTAAAGGCGTACAGCGCTGAGATGTAGTTATCGTTCGCCGCAGCGAGCGCCTCTTGCGCCTGGACCACCTCCAGATTATTGGCGACGCCTGCGGAGAACCGGTCTCGGGACTGTGTGAGAGTTTGCGTCGCCAGATCAACATTACTGCGGGCGACTTCCACTTGCCGCGCCGCGCTTTGGAGATCGACGAACGCATTGCGTACTTCGGCGTCGATCTGGCCGCGCAGATTGTCGCGCTCGGCGCGGCGCTGCTCAAGCTGGGCGCTCGCAAGTTCCACAGCCGCGCGTATTCGGCCGCTCTGGATGATGGGAATACTCACGCCGGCGCTTACGGTAAAACTTCCGTGCAGCTGGTCGAAGTGCAGGCCATTGGCGCCGTAGTCGGCATTGATTGCGCCGGAGGGATAGCGTTGCGCTCGCGCCGAGGATAGGGCCAGTTCAGCGGCGCGGACTGAGGCCTCCGCGGCCTGAAGATCCGCGCGCTGACGATATGCATCGGCGATGGCGGCATTCAGGTCGACGGCGGCGGGAAGCGGCGTGTAGGGAACCGTCTCGACAAGGCGAAAGGCCTGGCCCGTGGGCAGGCCAATGGCGCGGGCGAGCGCCAGCTTCTGCTTTTCAAACTCGCCTTCGTAGAAGATCTGCTGTTGCTGCCGGCTCTGCAATTCCACCTGCGCCCGCAATACGTCAATAGCCGGCGCGACCCCGGCCGAGCGCTGGTCTGAGGCCGTGCGAAACAGCTCCTGCGCCGTTTGCACTTGCGCGCGCGCCGCTTCAATTCGCGCCGATCCGGCGACGGCCTGCAAATACAACTGAATAACAATGAGCACCACCTCATCGCGCGCATCGCGCAGGCTGAGTTCGGCGGCGCGCGCCGCATGCTGGCGGGATTGCCACGCCCGCACGCCCGCCAGGCCGATCGTTTCGGTAAAGAATGCACGCGCATCCACGACCTTGAAAGGGCCGACCACGCTCGGAATGCCGGGGAAACCGGAGAATCCGAATGCGGCGAGGTTGACTTGCTGCTCCGCCACGGAGGGCCTTGCATTGACGCTCGGCAGGATCTGGCTGAGCGCCTGCAATCGCTCGGCGCGCGTGAGGCGCACATCCTGACCGCCTTCGATAAGCCCGAGGTTGTATTTCAGCGCGCGGCTAACCGCGTCAGCGAGCGTCAGATCAATCGTGGCGTTCGTCGCCATGCCGGCGGGCACGCTTCCGCTGAACTGAAACGGCGTGCGCGGCGCCGCTGCGGCGGGCGGAGGCGCCGGAGCCTGGGCGCGGGCTTCGGCGCCTGAGGCGGTGGGCCCGACGGTTTGAGCGTATGCAGAAACACAGAACAAGACACAAGAAGGAATATACGATCTCATGATCTATCCATGAGATGCAGGAGAGAGTGGGGCAGTGACAGCAGGGTTGCTTTTCGCGAGTGCGCGATATATAACGCTTTTTTCCGGGGAGGGTGCATGCTTTCACGAATTGTCGCCTTGTGGGCGTTGCTGGCGATCGCTTTCGCTGTGGCTCAGAACATCAGCGGCGTGCTGAGCGGCGTTGTCAAGGATACAGCCGGGTCCGTGATTCCGAATGCGCAGGTCTCCTTAAGAAACCAGGAGACTGGCGCAGTGCAGACCATCAATACGAATGACGCAGGCGTGTTCGTGTTTTCGAGCGTCTTGCCGGGCCCGTACACGGTCGATGTGTCGATGCCCGGATTCAAGTCGCACCAGATTCGCGACGTCGGGCTGACGTTGAACGAGCGCCGCTCATTGGGCGACATCACGCTTCAGGTAGGACAAGTGCAAGAACGCGTCGAGGTGACCGCCGAAGTGACGCCGGTGCAGACGGCATCGAGCGAACGCTCCGGATTGGTCTCCGGATCGCAGTTGCTGAATACGGCCATCCGCGGGCGCGACTTTGTGGCGCTGGTCGCGACGCTTCCGGGCGTCTATGACGCTAACATGCAGTCACGCGACGTTTCGAAGGGGCCCGGCGCGGGTGGGCTTCACATCAACGGGGGTCGCGACACATCCATCAACTTCGCGCTGGATGGCGTGCAAGACACCGACACCGGCTCCAACTCGGGCTCCCACGTGCAGCCCAATATGGACGCCGTTGCCGAAGTTCAGGTGCTCACCAGCAATTATCAGGCCGAGTACGGCCGGAACAGCTCGGGCACGATCAACTTCACCGTCAAGAGCGGTACGCGCGATTTCCACGGCAGCGGATTCTGGTTTTTCCGGCACGAGATGCTCAACGCGAACAGCTTCTTCAATAACCGGTCCGGCACGGCGAAGCCGATACAGCGGATCAACAATTTCGGGTACACAATCGGGGGGCCGATCTATGCGAAGGGTTTCAACCGGAACAAGGACAAGCTGTTCTTCTTCTTCTCGCAGGAGTATGTGCGGCGGCAGAATTATCCCGGCACGCAGTTTGCGACCACGCCGACGGCGCTGGAGCGGGCGGGAGATTTCTCGCAGACGTTCGACGTCAATGGCGCGCTGATTCCGATCAAGGATCCCAACACGGGCCAGCCGTTTCCGGGCAATGTCATTCCGAAAGCGCGGTTCAACAGCACCGGGCTGGCAATCCTGAATTTTCTGCCGCTGCCGAATTATGTCGAGACGGTTCCGAGCCTGAGATATACGCGCAACTACCGGTCTAACGCCAGCGGCAGCTTTCCTCGGCGCGAAGACCTTTTCCGCATCGATTACAACATCACGCCCACCCTGAACGCGTTCTTCCGCGGGACCGAGGACAATGACGACGAGAACTGGCCGTATGGCAACTGGACGGCAGGCAGCCACAATTATGACCTGGTGAACACGTATCGATGGCAGCACGGGCGGGGCGCGCTGCTGCATTTGACCAAGGTCCTGGGTCCGAGCGCGGTGAACGAGTTCACCTTCGGCGTCAGCACTCGCGGACAGGCCTTTAATCCCAGCGATCCGAGCAAAGTGGCTCGCAGCAAAATGGGCAATATCGGGCAATGGTATCCCGCCGGCAATGAGAGCGGCGCGATTCCCAATGTCAGCTTTGGCGGCGTCCAGAACGGCATTAACACCGGACTGGGCAATATCCCTTACCACAACGAAAATCCGGTGTTCACCTTCGTCGACAACCAGAGCAAGGTGATAGGGACGCATACGTTCAAGTTCGGCATTTACATCGAGCGCATGCGCAAAGACGAGGTGGGCAACGGCAATACGCGCGGCGCACTCGACTTTGGCCGCAACACCAATAATCCCTTCGACGCCAATTACGCGTTTGCGAACGCGCTGCTGGGTAATTTCAACAGTTACACGGAAGCGAGCTTCCGCAATTATTCGCTATACCGGTACACGCAAGTGGAATGGTATGGCCAGGATACGTGGAAGATATCAAGACGTCTGACGCTGGAGCTCGGAGTCCGATTCACATCTGCTCCCCCGGCCTATGACATTCGAAGATATTTGACGACGTTTGACCCCTCGACCTATGATCCGCGAACCGCGGCTGTGCTCTATCGGCCCGGCTTCGACGCCAGCGGGAAACGGGTGGCGGTAGATCCGCGCACTGGCGCGATCGCTCCCTCGCCGTATATTGGATTGTTTGTGCCCGGTTCCGGCAATTATGCGCCGGGCATGGTGGTAGGCGGGGTGGGGAACACCCCGGCCAGCCTCTACACGACGCCGCTTTCTGTCGGACCGCGGTTCGGTTTCGCCTACGATCCCTTCGGCAACGGCAAAACGGCGATTCGCGGCGGGTTCGGCATCTTCTACGATCGCGTGCAGGGCAACGTGTTCTCGAACACGGTCGGTCAGCCGCCGACAATCTACAGCCCAACCGTCTACTTTGGCAACCTCGATACGTTCTTGCAGGCGACCGGCGCGGTAGGCCCCCCGAGCGTAACCGTGGTGCAGACCGGCCGGCAACCATTGCCCACAGTGATGAACTACAGCCTTGGCATTCAGCGCGAGGTCGGGTTCCATACGGTAGTGGATGCGGCGTATGTTGGTTCCCTGGGACGACACCTGGTCTATGAACGAAACATCAATCCGATTCCGATGTTCGCTCATTTCGATCCCAAGAACGCAGATCCGACCACCAACAGCCCGCTCCCGGACAACTACTTGAGGCCGTACCTTGGCATGGGAAACATCACCATGGAGATGTTCGGAGCCACGTCGAACTACCATGCGCTCCAGGTCTCGGTGAACCGCCGGATGGCTTACGGAATTCAGTATGGCGTGTCCTACACCTGGTCGAAGGTGCTGGGCGTCGCCAGCACGGACGGCTCGACGGTGAGCCCGTACTTCGATATGCGCCATCGCAACTACGGGCCGCTCAGCTATGACGTGCCGCAGATGTTGATTGTCAATTACATCTGGGATCTGCCGAATCCCGGCAGGAAGCTGAACAGCCGCGTTGCAGGCGTCGTGCTCGGCAACTGGCAATTGTCGGGCATCACAGCCGCGATGTCGGGGACGCCGTTTACGCCGGGTTTCAGCACCTCGGATGGCGCGGACATTACGGGCTCGACGGAGGGGGCGACGATCCAGGTAATCGGCGATCCCCATCTGCCGTCTGACCAACGCAGCTTTTCGCGGAACTTCAACGCGGCTGCATTTGCGCGTCCAGCCCAGGGCACTTTCGGCAACGCAGGAGTCGGCATTCTCCGCAACCCGGCCTGGAGCAACTGGGATATCAGTCTGTCCAAGCGGATTCCCTGGAAGGGCGAGGAAAGATACTTTCAGCTTCGCGGAGAATTTTACAACGCGTGGAACCATCCGGAGTTCTCGGCGTTTGACGCAGGCTTCCGGTTCAATGCGGCAGGGCAGCAGATCAATACAAATCTGGGCGCGTATACGGCCACCCGCAACCCGCGCCAAATTCAGCTTTCGCTGCGGCTGATGTTCTGAGCCTTGGTAAAACAGCCCATTGTAGTCGGCTTGCTCCTGACCACGGCATCGGGCGCGCAGCCGCGGACAGCTCCGCCGTTCACGAGGCTTTACCGGGAGGCGGTGGCGCGGCGTGAGCGGCAGTTCGGGCCGACTCACCCCAAGGTTGCCGAGAGCCTCACCAATCTTGCGCTGTTTCTCCAGCGCTCTGGCGACGCCGCTGCTGCGGAGCCCCTCCTGCGGCGAGCGCTCGCAATCGAGGAGAAGGCGTACGGACCGGACGATGAGCGGGTTGCTTCAGCTCTGATCAATCTGGGCGGCGCGCTGGCGGCGCTCCAAAACTTCCGCAGCGCCGAGCCTCTGTATCGCCGAGCGCTGGTTCTCAGGGAGCGAGCGCGCGGAGCCGAGGACCTCGAGGTTGGGCAAGTCGCCATCAAGCTGGCCGGCGCGCTGGAGGCCTCTGGAAAGCTTCGCGATGCCGAGCTCATGTACCGCCGCGCGCTGGGAATCGAGTTGCGCGCACTGGGGCCGGCGCATCCCGATCTGATCGCTACGCTTGAGAGGCTCGGGGCGTTGCGTGAGGGGGCGCGCGATTATGCCGAGGCGGAACGCTTCTGCGCGCGCGCGTTCACGATTGCAGAGCAGGCCTACGGACCTCAGCATCCCGCCACTGCGAGCGCGATGGGCCACTTGGGGCGAGTGCAATGCGCCGCTGGAAATACCGGACCCGCGGTCGAATCGCTGCTGCGTCGCGCTTTGGAAGTGGATGAACAGTCCCTGGGATCCGATCATCCGGCCACTGCGTCGGCCCTGAGCGACCTGGCCGAGCTGTTTAAAGCCAGATCTGACTTCGCGGCTGCCGAGCCGCTGTACGCGCGGGCCCTCGCCATCCAGGAAAAGGCGTTTGGTTCTGATGACCCGCACGTCGGGTCGGCTCTTAACGACCTTGGGGCGCTGTATAGCCTCCAGGGCGACGAGACGCGGGCCGAGCCGCTGTACCGGCGAGCGCTGGCGATTTACGACAGGACTCCGCCGCCCGATCCTCGCGATGTCGCGCTCGTGGCGAGTAATCTGGCGACGCTGCTGGCCAATGCCGGAAAATATGCCGCGGCGGAGCCGCTGCTTCTCCGCGCGCTCAATATCTACGAACGCACGGTTGGAACGGCGCACCCGGAGACGGCCGCGGCATTGGCGAATCTTGCCGCTGTCGCCGCTGCTCTGGGCAAGGCGGAGCAAGCGGAGGCTGATTGCCGGCGAGCGCTGGCGATCTGGGATGCGATGAGTCCCGGGTCGCCCGAATCCGAACCGGCGCTGAGAGTGTTAGCGACGCTGTTGGCGCGGCGCGGCGATTTCGCCGGAGCGGCGGAAATCGCGAGGCGTGATTTGGGGATCTTGGAGAAGTCGGCGAGGCCGGACGATGAATCGCTGCTGGAGATCCGCAGGAATCTAGAGGAGTGGAGCGCCCGGGCGCGGCGGCAGTGAGTCAGTTCGGGACTCGAGCGGCGACCGGCTTCAAGGGCGAGTCCTGGCGATACACGCCGATCCAGTGATTGGTGAATTGCAAATGCTGGCGCGGCGAGACCTGCGGCATATGGCAATGAACGCAATCAGCGGCGTTAGCCAGCGCAGGGTGCGGGTTGCTGGTGTGGCAAAGCGCGCATTTACCGTTGTAGAAGGCGGCGTCGCGGCGCAGCGGGCCATGCGGGTCGTGGCACGTCAGACATGTCAGACCACCGCCGCTTTTGCGGAAGCAGGCGCTCTGGGCGAGATAAAGCGGCTGGTGGCGGGTATTCCACGCGTCATTCCAATCGACGGCGTCTGCGCCCTGCTGCGGGTGGCGGTGGCAATCGCCGCACAAATCAATCTGATACTTTCCGGGCAAGCGTCCCGGATTCTGGATCGCCTTCCGCGCCTGATCCAGATGGCCCGCGCGAACGGCGGCGGCATGCGCGGCCCCGGGACCGTGGCATGCTTCGCACCGCACGCCATATTCAGCCGGCGCAAGCTTCATGCGCGGGCCGAGCGACAGCCGCCCGGTAGAATGGCACTGGAAGCAGCGCATGATCTTTGCTTCCGGATCGAAGGTCTTGTAGACGACGCCGGCCGCGTCAGGATATGACGTTTTTGATCGGGTTGGGTGGCCCGGCGTGAAATCCAGCGTGCGGGAGCGGGAGTAAAACGTGAACCGGTGCTCGAGATACTGATCCTCGTCGAGCTGACTGACAAAGGTGACTGCCTGGTCGCCGGCTCCGAAGGCCCACTCCACCGGGACTATCGTCCGGACGCCTGCGGTCGTGATGCGCGCTTCCAAGCCCGCAGCACCCCGGCTGAGTTCGTAGCTGGATTCGGGCGCGCGCATTGGGAACAATTTTGCCAGCGGATGTTCGGCGGCAGGGCGGAGCGCGCGGGCGTGTTCGCTCGTTGATTGACGAGCCAGCTCATCAGCGTGGCACGAACCGCAGAGCTGGGCGCCTATGTACTGGGCAACTGCGCCGAGCGGGGCGGAGAGCAGGACCAGCACGGCGGCCGCCGGCGATCGCCCCCGGCGGAACCATCGGCCACAGTTCAGAGAATGCCGCCGCCCCAGATGAGGCGTTTCGCTCCGATCAACACAGCAATCAGGCACAGCAAGATGCCCGCCGCGGAAAATCCGCGCCGCCCCGGCGGCGCGGCGGCAAAGGCGACCAGACTGAGGATCAGGCCGACGACAGCGAAGGGAATATTGAGCCAGTTGAATGCGCCGAGGCACGGAATGAAGGCAATCAGAAAACCCAGCAGCGCGAGAATGCCCCATACCAGGCTGAGAACTTGCATGTTTTCGCACCAGTCTATCGCATGCGAATTCCGCGCGCGATGATTGCTCGGATATCGCGCCTGAACGCGACGCAACCAGCGGCAAGCGCGTTGGCCGCAAAAGACGCGAAAAGCGGCAGCGCAGCGCGGTTCGATGCAGCGGCGGATTTGAAATCTCCGCGCGCGATTGCAACAAACGCCCTGGTCATGCCGCAGAAGACGCATTCGCGGCCCGAGAGGCGTTTGGACGCACACACGGGAGCCAGGGCGGCGATAGCCGTTTCAGGCAGCGCCACAGGAGCAATCACGGCGGCTGCGGTGGGCAGCGAAATTCCGAACCAGACCAGCAGCAAGGCTGCGATCAGATCGGGCGGGAATGTTCGTGCGCGTACATGGTCACGAGTTCGCGAATGGCCGCGACCACCAATTCGGGCTGATCCAATTGAACCCAATGTCCGCTCCTTTCCGCTACGATACGACGAGCGCGGGGCAATGCGGGCGCAGGATGCGATTGCACGTGTTTGGCGGTGATCACAATCGCAGGGGTCTTCAATTCGCTGAGTGCGGCGATTTCACGGGCGGCTTCCGGGAGCGAGGCGAGGTGCTCGGCCATTGTGTCGAACGATTTTGGATGGGACCAGTGTGAAGCGATGACCGGCAGGGCGTCTGGCGGAAGCTTGCGAATCTCGCCTGCCATCCGGCTGATGAAACTGGATCCGCCGGCGCCGCCCGCGATCCGTCCTGCGAGATTGGGAAGGAATCGCCGGCCGCTGTTTGCCAGGGCCAGACACCCTCGCACTACACCGACCCGCGCCAGAAGAGCGCCGCGGCGGGCGAGGCGTACAGCGCGACGCAGCATGCGTTCGCGCTCTGGCGTGAGCGGATGCCACTCGCGGGGATCCACGGGATCTACAAGCACGAGCCCGGCGGTTTGGTCCGGATAGAGCGCGGCGAAGGCTTGAGCGATGAGACCTCCGAAGGAATGGCCGGCGATGATGAACGGCGGAGCGGCGCCGAATGCTCCGAGGACATTGTGAAGTTCGCGCGCGAGGGCGAAAGGAGTCCGCGCGATTCGCGCCGCGCCGCTCCAGCCGAGACCCGCGCGGTCATAGGCGAGGACTCGCGCGGACCGCGCGACTTCCGGCTGCACCAGCAGCCAGCTCAACGAAGTGGCTGAAATTCCCGCTTCCAGCACAACCGTGGGCGCTCCTTCGCCCATCTCGCGGACGTGAACCGAATGCCCGTTTACGCGCACGATGCGGCCGGGGGCCGGATGACGGCGCACGTCGCGGCGAACGCCGATGTTCGCATAGAGGACGCCGGCAATAATCAGCAGCGCGGCGGCGGCGATCGGTATGACGGCCGGCATCAGTCCGATATCGCCCACTCGCCGGGGACGATTCTCCGCGTACGGGGCAGCACGCCCCGGGCGGCCAAAAACGCCATGAACAGCAACACGCCGGAGAAAGCGCCCAGCTTCAGCCAGTCGCTTGCATGTGAGTTCGGAAGCGCCTTCCACAGGATCCACAGAACAGGCTGCGCCAGGCACACGGCCCAGACGGTTCCGTAGAAATAGCGGCGTTCATCGCCCTCGCCCTTGGTGGATGGCTTAACGCGCGGGAGCGCGCCGAGGGCGCCGAGAATCCAGATGGCGCCTGCCAGCGGCAAGTACGCGTAATCGTATATTTGGCGCAGATGCCAGCGTCCTGAGAAGAGAGCGTCGACGAGACCCGCAAGGTTCAGGGCCGCGTACGAGAGCAGTTCGCTCCAGGCCATTGTGTAGCAGACGCGACGATACAAAGGATTGGGCCGGTCTTCAGTGAAGCGAATGATGTAGGGGCGCGGCTCGACGCCCGGCAGCTTTCCGAAAAGGCCCGCAACGCCTGTACCCAGCATGACCGCGCCCAGCCACGCGCCCATGGCCAGGTTGAATCCGCGATCGAACAGGCGGAAGGTCAGCGGTCCCGGCGCGAGAAAGAACACAGCGATCCAAATGGGCCAGTGGGCAAAACGATAGCTGATCTTGTTCTTCTCGCGGAGCTTCCGGCGGCTGGCAAGCTCGATGCGAACCCCGGTGGACATAAACGATCATTTTGCCATGCGAAACTGGACTGCGACGGCTGCCGCGCTGCTCGGAATTGCGATGCATGAGGCGCCCGATCCGCATCCGGAGCGGTGGTCGAAGCTGACAAGAAGGGGGAACGTTTTCGCGGGTCATTGAGGAAGAGAGCGGAGGATAGAAGCTGGAATGGGGACAGGAGCATGGCGACGCGCAACGAACAGGCGCTCGAGATCCAGGGACGCCGGCTGAAGGTGAGCAATCTCGACAAGGTTCTTTATCCTGCTGCAGGATTTACCAAAGGGCAGGTCATCGACTTTTACATGCGGGTATCGCCGTGGCTGCTGCCGCATCTGAGGGATCGTCCGGTGACGCTGAAGCGCTATCCGGACGGAATCGCGGGCGACTTTTTCTATGAAAAGGACGCTCCGGGGTATACGCCGGACTGGGTCGAGACCTTTGACGTTCCGCGGCGCGCCCGCGGCGAACCCATTCGCTACATCCTCATCAACGATCTTCCCACGCTGGTCTGGTGCGCAAATCTGGCAAGTCTGGAAATCCATCCTTTTTTGCATAAAGCGCCCCGTATTGAGCAGCCGACATACGTTGTTTTTGATCTGGATCCAGGCGAAGGCGCGGCCATCCTCCAGTGCGCGGAAGTTGCATTTCTCCTCAAGGACGTTTTGGATCATTTGAAGCTCGAGTCATTCGCAAAGGTTTCGGGGTCAAAGGGCATTCAGGTGTATGTGCCGCTGAATTCAAAGGCGACATACGCGGCTACGCAGCCATTCGCGCGCGCGATAGCGCAGCTTCTCGAGCGGCAAAATCCGGCGCAGGTGGTTGCGGAGATGGCCAAGTCCGAGCGCGTGAATAAAGTCTTCATCGACTGGAGCCAGAACTCGGATTTCAAGACCACTGTGAGCGTCTACTCCCTGCGGGCGAAAAGCGAGCATCCCTTTGTATCCATGCCAGTGAGCTGGGGCGAACTGAAGACGGCGTTGGACACGGGCGATTCGGGCGCGCTGTACTGGCAGCCCCCGGCGGCGCTGGAGCGGCTGGAGGAGGCCGGCGACCTGTTTGCGCCGCTGCTCACGCGAAAGCAGCGATTGCCGGCTGAGTTCGCCAAATCGCTGGCGATTTCACGCTCGGACCAAGGCCTGAAGCGCCGGCGCGCGTAGGGGCTGATCGGTTCAAACGAATGCCGCGGCAAGCGGAATTGCAAAAGACAACCTACTACAGGCGGCGGCCGGCGGCGTTGCGGCGGATCAACTCAGCTCGATCTGGCCTTTCGGCGTCATAATTGCCGCGATAATCCGCGGGCGTGCGGCGTGCGACACTTTGGCCTCAAAGCCCAGCATTTTCAGGACAGCCGTCAGCTGCGCTGGACTGGGGTGCTCTAAATGGAGCGACTGGAGTGTGCAGCCGCCGGGCGAGGTCCGAGACGGATGTGGGACTTCTGGCGCCCACTCGATCAGAAACGGCACGGGCCAGATGTTGCCCGACGCAAGCCTGTTGACGACGTGGAGGGTTCTCCAGCGCAATGTCTCGCCCGATCGGAGCACCCGGGCGCCTGCTGCCGGGCCGGAGACCTGATAGCCGCTCCGACGGATTCGCGACGCCGCGTCCTCGATATCTATGGCCTTGATGGCGAAGTTGACAATGCGCGGCTCATCCAGCGCATGAAGGTCGATATGGAAATTGAATTCAGCCTGTGATGGATCGGGCGCAATGATCTCAAGATAGCGTCCGGCGCCGAGCGACAGGAGCGCATTGCGTGTGCCGGCGCCCGGGTGCGAACCACCGTAGAGCGCTCTTACGCCGGTCCGCTGCTCAACCCGGTCGATGCCCCGGTTAAGATCATTCACGCCGATCAACAGGTGATCCAGGGCCGTCACAGCAGAGGTCAGCGTCTGCGCCGTTGTTCCCATCGCTGCGGTCCCGTACAAGAGCGAGCGGCGGGTGATTGAGCGCATCCGGTCAGTTTACCTGATCTCAACGGTCGACTTTTCGGTTGTCCGCGGAGCGCCTGTATCTGAAATCGTCCTCTCGGCCCATATAATTGCAGTGTGGCCACAGACCGCGAGCTGGAACTGATGCGCGCGGCTTCCCGCGGAGAACTCCCGCGTGTGCGCGCACTGCGCCGTGGAGCCGACCTGGACGCACAGCATGAGAGCGGGATGACGGCGATTTTCGCAGCTTGCGCAGGCGGGTTTGCCGATGTCATTGACTTTCTCCTCAGTGAGGGCGCCAATCCTAAAATTGCTGACCGGAACGGAGTAACGCCGCTCGTCGCCGCGGTAGTGAACAACCGCTTCGAAGCGGTCTGTTCGCTGCTGGCCGGCGGAGCGGACCCGGACGCGCGCACGCATGCGGGCGTGACGCCGCTTGCGGCCGCGCTCAGCGCCAGTCCAAGAATTGCCTGGATTCTGCTTGAACATGGCGCCAATCCCGACGGAACGGACCAGCATGAACGGCCACTGCTGGTGGTTGCAGCGGCGAATGGGGATGTGGACGCCGTCAATGCGCTGCTTGAGCATGGAGCGAACCCGGACCGGGCGACGCAAACCGGAACAACGCCGCTGATCGCGGCGGCGCTGAATGGGCACGCTGCGGTCGCGAGCCTGCTGCTGGCCCGCGGAGCGGATCCCGACAGGCGCGGCGAGCGCGGCGCCACGGCTCTCATGGCTGCGCTCTTGCGGGGGCATTCCGAGGTGGCGCGCGTTCTGGCGAACCGGGGCGCGGACGTCAATATTCCCACCGACAACGGCGTGACGGCGCTCATGGCGGCGGCGAATGCGAATCCGGACGCCGTGCCGGACTTACTGGCGCACGGGGCGGCCGTGGATGCGGCGGATGAGGACGGCGTGACGGCGCTCTTTGTGGCTGCGCTGCAGGGGCGGACGGACATCGTGCGAATGCTGCTGGAACGCGGCGCCGACGCCAGTCGCGCTGCATTCAACGGAATCACGCCGCGCCAGGCAGCGGAGTCCGCCGGGCATACCGAGACGGCGGAGCTATTGCCGGCCCGCTGACGCTTCCTTGCGCAGTTTCGCGATTACGGCGCGCATCTGGTCTGCCGAGGGCCAGTCCGGATGCCGGTTCAGAAAATCCTCCAACTGCGCCGCGGCGCGGGTGCGATCGTTGCGATGCAGATAGATTTCGGCCAGCAGAAGCTGCGGATGGGAAAAATGGGCGGGATCAAGCCGCACCGCCTCGAGCAGGTATTTTTCGGCAAGATCCATTTTCCCCAGCGCGAAATAGTTCATGCCGAGCTGCGAATTCGCGAGCGCGTCGTTGGGTCGCTTCAACACCGAATACAGGTTGAAGTTATAGGCTTCCTCAACCTTTCCGAGCGTCAGTAACACGCCTCCGAGGTTGACGAGCGGCTCATAAGCCGCAGGATCCGCCTCAAGCGCGCGGCGAAAATATTTTTCGGCGTCCGGATAGGCTTTGGTCTGATACGCGATCGTTCCCAGGTTGTTCCAGGCAGCAGCGAACTGAGGGGCGGCCTCCACGGCGCGCTTGAGCAAGGCGATCGCGCCCTGCGTGTCGTGACGCGCCAGCTTCTTTTGAGCCTGGGCGTATTGCTTCCAGGCGCCCGGTGGAATCGACAGCTCGCGGGTGGAGACGACCGGGCCGCGGTCGGGCCACAGCTTCGCTTCGTCCATCCTGAGGATCATTTCCACCCGGCCGCGCGAATCGGCGGCGGCGGGGCCGACCTCGACGGTGGTGCGAGCTTCTCCGCGCCCCGGCACGAATGCAGCGACCGTATATGCTCCCGGTTGCAGCTTTTCAAAACGGAAGCGTCCGCGCGCATCGGTCAGCGTGGTCGCGCTGAACGGGAATGTGGCGCCGAAGAGCGATACCGACGCCTGCGCTTCTGGCGCAACCTGGCCCGCAAGCTCGTATGCGCGCGCGGGATTGCTCGCTGCGGAAACGCCGCAGGCGGACGCGAGAGTAAGCAACACGAACGCGCGCACGTCCGCTCTTCAGGATATCGGATGCGGAGCGCCGCCGGGAGCAGCTAGCGTTGTGGGTTCGCCTGCGACTGGCTCACAGCCGGTTCGGCGGCGGGAGCGGTTGCGTTCGCGGAATCGCCGCTCGCAGCGAGCCCGGTGGTTTGTGCGCGGAAGCGCGCGCGGCCACAGCCGCTCGAGGAGTAGATTTCCAGCATAATGTCGCTGCCGCGAGGAACATTTGCAGGCATGCGGTATTCAATTTCGTACAGATTGAGCAGACGCGAATACACGCCAAGGACGACGGCATCAATCGAATTCGCAGGCGCCAGGTCGAAGGAACCGTAGCCTGATTTCAGGCAGGCGTCTCTGAGGGCGTCCTGACCGGTCGCACTGGGGGCGAACCCGTGCAGCGAAATCCTTTCGGATCTCGCGAGCTGCTGAAGTTTGGCGATGCTCTGCTTTTGAAGCGCATCCGGCGGCGCGCCGGCGGAGAATACGAACATGTGCCGGACTCCGGAAATATGGCCCATCGCGTCGGCGACGCGCTCCATCGCTTCCGTCATGTTTCGCGCGGTTTTTTCCGAAACGCCCGGCGCGTTCATGGTCATTTCGATGAGATCGAGTTCGTCCAGAAAGCCCCAGCGTTGTTTCGTCTGTAAAGGCGCAACTGCGTCGATTACGGCGCCCGGCACTTTCACAGCCCGCGGCGCTTCGTCACTGGCGTCGGGAAGGTATCGCTCCAGGCGCCACATATCCGATTCGCGTTTGCGCGCCAGACACCTGCGAATCGCCGTGCGCACAGCGGCCATGTACGGGTCGCCCCCGGACATATCATACGGCAGGACAAAGCCGACCAGAAGTCTGGGAGGATCCGGCGCATGGCGCACGATGTAGTGCGCCGCCTGGACGCCGCCCGCGGTGATGACGAAGTCGAGACACTGCAAGTTCGAAAGGCTGGCGCCGCGACGAGACGCCAGCGCGAATTCAAGGCGGCCGCTTTCGGCGGAGGACCAGGAGGCCGCAAGAGGCGTAATCGTGATCTCGCCGGCGTCGCGCAGAACCTTCTCGTGGCGGCGAATTCTGGCCATAGCACGCACCGTCGCCAGCCGGATTTTTCCGTCCGTCGACGTATGAAACTCGCGGGACAAATAGGGCAGGAAACGGGGGTCGCCCGTTTCGCCCATGGCCCAGATTGCGGTCAACCGGAAGGACGGGTCCGAGCTGAGCGCCATGCGGAAAATTTCATTGATGCTTTCAAGGTCCGCGATACGGTACAGTCCGATGACGGCGTTGCCGGCCACACGGTTGTTTGGCGATCGCGCCGCCATGCGGAAGATGGGCCGGTGGTCGGGGTTTCGTAGCTCTGCCAGCGCCTCTACGGCGTTGGCCTGGATACGGAGATCCTTTTGCAGCAGCGCTTTTGAAACGCGCAGCGGGCTCTTGGTCCCCCGTACCAGCAGGTACGCGGCTTTGGAGCGGATCCGGTCATCGGGATGCGAAGTGAGATCGTCTTGGATCGCGATCAGGTGTTCTTCTGCGCCTAAGGCTTTAATTATGTCGAGCAAGCGGAGCGCGGCCGGGGCGTTGCCGCCCCGCCTCACGATCGCCGAGAGAGACTGAACGGCCTCGGCCTCAATCGCAATTCCGATGCGTGCGACGGCTTTACTAATGGCAACGGCGTCGGCTGCCGTGCACAGGGCCGGATCTACGAGGCTCGGAATCAGCAGGCGCTGATTCATGAGCGCGACGGCCAAGTAGCGAAATCCGGGGGTGGGCTCCGGGTTTCGCAGGCACTCCAGGGCAGCCGTCCGGAAGGCGTTGCGATCGTTGACCAGGAGAGTTTCGAGAGCTGTCTTGGCGGAGTGGTCGTGTTCCGAGAGCCTGTTCAGAATTGCCTGGATATCGCTCAAGTAACACTGCGCCAAATCCGCGGCGGGCTGCGTCATGGTGCGCCTCTCTGTGACGTTTTATCGGCTGGCGCGTAAAAAACTTCAGAGGGGACCTAAGTTCTTCGGCGGAGCGGGCTAGGGACAATCCCGGGCGCCCGCGCGAAAGCGGCGGCGGCTGGAAATCCATTCCGCTGACGCTGTGTTACGATGCTTGATGATCGATTTTGAGTAAACACGCCTACATAGGTTCCGGCCAGGAAAGGACGGTAAGCACGTGAAGGACGAAACAGATCGGATACTCAAATCGCAGTCCGGCAAGAAGCCTAAAAACGGGACCTCCCGGCGCGGCTTTCTGCAGGGAGTGGGAATCGGCGGCGGCGTATTAACGACCGGTTTGTTCGAACCCGCGGCCCAAGCCGACACTGCAGGCGCTGCAAACGTAAGCGGACCTGGGGAGGTGGCCGTCACGCTGAATATTAACGGCAAGGCCCGCCAGGTGAAGGTCGAACCGCGCGAAACGTTACTCGACACTCTCCGCAACAAGCTTGACCTCACTGCCGCCAAGCGGGTATGCGACCGCGGAACATGCGGGGCATGCACCATCATCATGAACGGCAAAGTCGTGTATTCGTGCACGGTGCTGGCCATCGATGCGCAAGGTAAACAGATACAGACGCTGGAGGGGCTTTCTGTAAACGGGAAGCCGCATCCGGTTTCACAAGCGTTTGTTAACAATGACGCCCAGCAGTGCGGCTACTGCACGCCGGGATTCGTAATGGCCGTAAAAGGTTTTCTGGACCGGCATCCGCATCCGACCGAGGAACAGGTGCGGCACGGTCTGAATGGCAACCTCTGCCGCTGCGGGACGTACATGGGCGTCCGGAAGGCGGCGCTGGAAGCCGCGGCTCTGATGGGAGGAGGGAAGAGGAATGCCTGACTATCATTGGCCGCCAATGGAAAAGCGGCGCGTCATGGGCCAGCGCGTCAGCCGGCTCGACGGCCTCGACAAAGCAACCGGAAAGGCGAAATACAATTCCGATATCAACCCCGATGGACTGCTGTTCGGGGCGATTCTGACCTGTCCATATGCGCATGCGCGCGTGCGCAGCATTGATACGAGCGCTGCGGAGAAGCTTCCCGGCGTTACCGCCGTCCGCGTTGTGAACGGCGCCGGCAAGGAGCTTCAGTGGCAAGGCCAAGAGATCGCGTTTGTGGCTGCCACCAGCGAACCCGCAGCGCGCGACGCCGTTCGCAGGATCAAGGTCGAGTACGAGGTTCTGCCCCACGTCGTTAAGGAGCAGGATCTGAGCAAGGTCGGCGATCGGGCCAAGCCCGCCGGCGAGGTCACGACAGGCGATCCGGACAAGGCCTTCCAATCGGCGGATGTCACATTTGAGGGATCCTATGGCATTCCGGTAATCACGCACTGTTGTTTGGAACCGCACGGGCAGGTTGTTGCGTGGTCCGGCGACAAGGTGGACTACTGGCCCTCGACGCAAAATGTGTCTGCCATCGGAACCGAGCTGGCGCGCGCGCTGGGCGTTCCCGCAACGCAGATCCATACGCACATGGACTATATCGGCGGCGGGTTCGGCAGCAAGTTCCCCATGGACCTTTGGGGGCAGGAGTCGGCGCATTTATCCAAGGCGAGCGGCGGACGGCCGGTAAAACTTTTTCTCGACCGTGCGACGGAGTTAATGATCGCCGGGAACCGGCCGTCCCTGTTCGCCAAGATCAAGCTGGGCGCATCCAAAGATGGCACTCTGACGGTTTGGCAATCAGAGACCTGGGCCACGGGCGGACTTGGCGGCGGCAACTTGAATGCGGACCAGCTCCCGTACGTCTTCCGCAACGTTCCAAACCGCAAGATCCATCACACGGCGGTCTCGCTGAACACGGGTTCGGCCCGTGCGTGGCGCGCGCCCAATAACCAGCAGCTTTCATTCATCACCTGCTCGGCGCTGGATGACATGGCGGCCAAGCTCAATATGAGCCCGCTCGACTTCTTCCTGAAGAACGTCGGTGTGACGGTCCGGCCGGAAGTTTACAAGTACCAGCTCGAAAAGGCTGCCGAAATTATCGGCTGGCAGAAGCTGTGGAAGCCCCGCGGCGAACAGAAAGGGCCGGTGGTTCGCGGCCTCGGCATCGGCGTAAACATGTGGGGCGGTCTTGGCCACGACAGCAAATGCAAAGCTGTGATCCACCCCGATGGCAACGTTGAGGTCGAGTTGGGCAGCCAGGATCTCGGCACGGGAACGCGGACGGTCATCGCACAGGTCGCGGCGGAAACGCTCGGATTGCCAGTGAGCGCGATCCAGGTGAAGATCGGGGATAACAGCTATCCGCCGTCGGGCGCTTCCGGCGGATCGACGACGGTCGGCGGCGTGAGCGCATCCACCCGGAAAGCAACCGTCAATGCTTTGAACAAGCTGTTTGAAACCGTGGCGCCGGCGCTTGGAGCTGCGCCGGACCAGTTGGAAGCAGTGGACCGGCGCATTCAAGTGAAGGGCAACCCGGCGAAAAGCCTCACCTGGCAGGCTGCTTGTCAGAAGCTGGGCGCGACCAAAATCGAAGAGATGGGCGAGAATGTCGGCCGGACGGCCCCGCGCGAGGGACTGATCACATCCGGAGCAGCGGGCGTGCAGATGGCGGACGTTTCAGTGGACATGGAGACCGGGCAGGTGAAGCTGAACCGGCTCGTCGCGGTTCAGGACTGCGGACTCGTGATTAATCCAAAGCTGGCCGAGAGCCAGGTCTTCGGCGCCTGCATCATGAGCACCTGCGCGGCGCTCATGGAGGAACGCCACATCGACCAGCAGACCGGGATCACGCTGAATCCCGATATGGAGTTTTACAAGTTGTCCGGCATCGCGGATATCGGGGATATCATCGTGCATCTGGATATCCGGCCGGAGATGGATAAACGAGGCGTCATCGGGCTCGGCGAGCCCCCGGCGGTTGGCGGAATTGCGGCGATCGCGAATGCCGTAGCGAACGCGATCGGCGTGCGCGTGCCGATGGTCCCGTTAACGCCCAACCGAGTGCTCGACGCGCTCGCAAGGAGGAATGCGTAATGGAAGCCTTCTCCTATGCAAATCCCGCCACGGTGGCCGAGGCGTTAAAGCTGCTCGGCGGAAGTTGGAACGATGCGCAGATCCTTGCAGGAGGCACCGATCTCATTGCGCTCATGAAGGATTACGTGACCTCGCCAAAGCTCGTGGTGAACGTGAAGAATATTAAGGAGCTTGGCGGGATCTCAAAGTCCGGCGCTGGGCTGCGCATCGGCGCCACGGTAACCTTCGATGAGATGTCATCCCATGCGGCGCTGCGCACTGAGTATCCGTCGATTCATACGGCGGTGATGGGCGTGGCGAGCCCGCAGATCCGGAACATGGGCACAGCCGCCGGCGATATCTGCCAGCGCCCGCGCTGCTGGTATTTTCGCAACGGTTTCGGGCTGCTCGCGATGAAGGACGGGAAGAGCTTGGTTCCGGACGGCGAAAACAAATATCACGCGATTTTCGGCGGCGGGCCGGCGTATTTCGTGAGTGCATCCAGCCTGGGACCAGCGCTGGTCGCGCTGGGCGCGACGATCAAGATCCAGGGCGGCAGCGGGGCTCGTACGGTCGACGCGGCGAAGTTCTTTGTGATTCCAAAAACGGATCAGGAACGCGAAATCGATCTGAAACCGAACGAGATCGTGACGGAGATCCACTTGCCCGCCGCGGCGGGCGTCCGCAACGCGACTTACGAGATTCGGGAACGCCAGTTCATGGACTGGCCGCTGGCGACCGCGTCAGTGGCGGTGAAGATGACTGGCGGAAAGATTTCGCATGCCAAGGTGGTTTTGGGACACGTTGCGCCGATTCCGTGGGAGGCGACCAAGGCTGCGGAATACCTGAACGGCAAGACCATCGACGAAAAAACGGCTGAAGAAGCTGGCCAGCTCGCCGTTGAGGGGGCGCAGCCCCTGAGCCAGAACGGCTACAAGGTGCAACTGGCGAAGGTGGCCGTGAAGCGCGCTCTGCTCGCGACAGTCCGGAGAACGTAAAATGGAACGATCCAGTCTTGCGCGGATCGACGCCGACAGGTGCCAGAATCTGCGCTGGAAAGGAATGTACGTGCTCAGCGAGGTGGATCCCCTCGTCGGGCATTCTAACGACGGGCTGTTCTGGTGTCACACTACCAGCAACTGCGTCGGTCCCGACGGTAAGGTTGTGGACGACTACGAGTGTAACGAAACCCGGGCGTGTTATAAGTCGCTCTAAATCCAACGGATCACCGCAGGGAGACCGAATCAAGCCTGTGAAAGCCTCGGCTTCGGAGGAACTGCTCCGTCCGAGACCGATTGAACTCGCAAGGGGCGGCTTTTCCGGCGCCCGTCCGTTCGCCAGCGCGGCCGGCCGGGCCCCACAAAGGTCGGTATTCGGCGCTCCGTCTGCGCTACAATATAAGCATGAAGCTCATTGGGACCATTATTGGCGCGTGTCTCCTCGCATCCACTTCGCTGGCTGCGAAGCTTCCGACAACCAGCGTTCGCGGCGAATACCTCGAAGCCCGCACTGCGGATGTCTATACCGGGCCGTGCTTTGCAAACGGCGAAGTCGGCCAGACGGGAAAGCTGGCCGTGATGGGCTGGCACATCGAGAAAGGATCGTGGCAGGGCGTCAACCTGGACGGTCTGTCAGTCATGGGTGTGCTCCGAGCCTCCAATACGCTCGGTGATTTCGCCAGCGCTCCGTATCCGGTGAAGTCGGTGATTATCGTCGATCAGAAGGCGACTCCGGAACAACAGATCGCATTGAAGGAATTCGCGCAGCGCATGGCCGGAAACCTGTTGGCCGATGTGGTGCGCGTTGAAATTGAGCCGATGACCTTCAATCTGAAGGATAACAGCATCCATTCGATGACGGCGTCTTTGACAGCCGGACAGCTTGCGAAGATCTCGACGCGGCCGCTGACGCCCAACGACCAGGTCTGTCATAACGAGGGCGTGTGGTATCAGCCGTTAGCGAAAGTGGACCATGCGATGGCTGCTTATACTACAGGCAATTCGTTCAATGGTAACGAACTCGGCGAAAATTGGAACTACCCCGAAAAGCGCGGATCTTTCGTCGCCTCTTTCAATTACCAGGATTAAGCATCAAGTTTTGAGCGGGCGGGCGCGTCGAGAGCCCGTCAGCTTTACGATTCAAGCGCCTGTTTCATATAGGCGTAGCATTTCTTCACTTCCGCAATCGGGTCTGTTCCCCGATATTCATATTCAATCATTGCCGGGATCGGATATTTCTTCGTCTCGAGAAGCTTCAATACTCCTTTGATATTGGTTTCACCTTCGCCGAACGGCATATTCGGCCCCTGATTCTTCTTCCGATCCTTGATGTGCAGCGTAATGATTCGGTCATGATGCTGCTCCAGGTAGCTCACGGGGTCGAAACCGGCCGCAGTGAAGTGGCCGATGTCGAGATTAATGCAAATGTATTTAGACGCGCCGTTCATCGCTTCGGCGAAGTCCTCGGGCCGTGCGAACTCGTCGGGACGCATGTTTGAGTGATTATGCATGCCGACATAGATTTTGTATTGCTGGGCGTATTGGTCAATGCGCTTGGCCAAAGAGGGATTTGTGGAAGCGGTGATCTTGTTTACCCGCATGGCCTGCGCGATCTTAAAGCCGTTTTCAATTTCCTGGTCCGACCAGTCCTTGCGAAAACTATAATTGAAGGCGTAGAGTTCGATCCCTGCGTCATCAAACTTCTTCCTTACCTGCCTCAATTCTTGAAGAGGTGGATTTTTACGCCACTCGGCCGCCTTGGCGCGATCGGCCGGTTCGACATGGCCTTGCCAGAGCTCCGCATAACCGAGGCCGCATTGCTTGTAGGCATTAATGGCGCCATCCACAGTGCGGTCCGGCAGCTCGCGGAAGCTGTACGATTGTGCGCCGATCATGACCCCGCGCACTTTGGAATCGATTTTGGCTAATGCTGTTGCGGTGAATGGCGCCGCAAAGATCATCCTGCCGATATCACGACGAGTGTACATGACGTTGATTTTACGCCAGGCGCTTTGTCGCGAGACCGGCGACCGGCTGGCGATGACGCTCTGACGTCTTGCTAACGGTAAGCGGCGCGGCTTGTCGCTGAACTTCACATATTCCGGCTCGACAGTTCGCTACAATAGCGATACCCGTCTCAACGTTTTGATTCGTTTCCTGAATGTTTGTGGCGGCCTGAAGGTGACCAGCGGACGCTGCATCACCCGGCTGCTATCATCGCGGGACTTTCCAGGTGGCGGGACAGAGTAGGTGAAAGTTGTCATTTCTAGCGTTTGGATGCCTTCTTAAAGTCGCGGTTCGCATCTCATCCGGCCGTATCTTGCGCAGCGCCGTTGCAGCAGCTATTGCTATTGCACTCGCGCCGCTTGCAGGCGCCGCCGCCCGCGTGGGGAGCTTAGACCTGAGCAGGGTCGTGGTGGTTGGCGATTCTCTGACTGCCGGATTCCAAAATTTTTCGCTGTTTGACGGCAGCAGTCCCGGCGCCCCCCTGGGCGGGCAGGAATTCGGATACCCAGCGCTGATTGCACAGCAAGCGGGAGTAACCCTCACACTGCCGCTGATTTCCTACCCGGGTTTGCCGCCAGCTCTGACTTTGAGCGGAGGCCAGATTGTGCGAGCGGCCGGTATTGGCGTGCGCGAGTTTCCATTATTGCAGGCGTTCAACCTGTCGGTTCCCGGCTTTAACGTCGCCGACGCCTTGGCGCATCCATTTCCTGGCGATCCGATTCATAACCCCATCGACCTGCTGAGCGACGCCGTCCTGGGCGCGCCCAATCCGGCCGTTGCGGGATGCGGGCCGATACTGAGCGGGTCCGCTTTCGTCGTCAGCGAAGTCCAATGCGCCGCCGCGCTGCGCCCGTCGATGATCATCATCGGCCTTGGTAATAATGATGCGCTACAGGCGCTAACGACGGGAGCGCCGCCGACGCCGGTCCTCGATTTCAGAAATCAATACCACGAACTGACGGCGACGCTCGCGGCGACGGGGGCGCCTATGGTTATCGCCAACATCCCCGACGTGACGGCGCTTCCATTTCTTGTGCCTGTGCCAGCGTTCGCTGCACAGTGCGGCTTCATGCCTCCTGGAGCTATGCCAGGCGACTTCGTTGCTCCGAACATCACCAACACCGCGGCCACGAGCCTTGACCTGTGCTCGAACTACGCCGTTCGTCCCGCCGCGCTGGTCGCTGCGGCTCGAAATGCCGTGAACGCGTACAACAATATCATCAAAGACGAAGCGAAGGCCGTCGACGCGGAAGTGGCTGACATCAATAAGCTTTTCGCGCACATTGCCAGGCACGGCTATAAGCTGGGGAACGGGCGGATCTTAACAGCGGAATTCGGCGGCGGCCTGTTTTCGTTGGATGGGATTCATCCCACAAACACCGGGCAGGCGATCTTGGCGAATGAGGTGATCAAGACCATCAACACCGCCTTTCATACCGGCATCCCCGCCATTTCCGTCGAGGGGATTGCGCAAAGCGACCCGCTGGTTCCGAAGCCCTGACGAAAACCTGTTCATATCGCGAATTTTTCAGTCGCGGCTCAAGCTGAGCCGCGACTGAAGACCTGAAGGGAGCGATCAGAATTGGAGCTTTGCGCCAAGCTGTATTGAACGCGCTCCGCCAGCGCCCGTGATATAGCCGAAGTTGGCGCTATTAATGTCCGTGTTCGGGTTGCCCCATTGCGGCGTATTGATGACGCTGAAACCCTCGCCGCGAAGTTGCAGTCTCCAGCGCTCGGTAATCTGGAAATTTCGGAACACGGAAGCGTCCAGGTTCCAGAATCCGGGTCCGCTGATTACGTTGGGTCCAAGATTGCCGAACTCAGGCAATCCGCCATTCTCAGCGCCAGGCTGCGCGAAGCAGTTGGTAGTAACGAGTGGTCTCGAAGGGTTAAAGTTGCAGATCGTCGGCGTAAACCATGTTGCGTTCCGGCCGTTGCCCTTGGTGACCTGGATCGGACCCGGGCCAAACCAGTTGAGCGTATTGCCGTTTCCGGGCGCCTTCAACACCGCGGAGTTTCCGCCGAAATTAAGCGGCGTGCCGGTGGCTATCGATAGAATTCCATTCACCTGCCATCCACCGAGGATCCAGCTTCCGGGACCGGATTGGAAGAACTTCTTGCCTTTCCCAAACGGCAGTTCGTAAACATAGCTCTGGACAAAGTAGTGGGTGCGGTCGAAGTCGAGCCGCCGCCAGTTTCTCCGGCCGTTAATGTAAAACGTGATGCCGCTGTCCTCGGACTGGTACCCCATGGCCTTGCTGTACGTGTACGCTGTGGTGAGCTGGAATCCATTGGCGAACCGCCGGTCGAACTTCACCTGTAAGGCGTGGTACATCGAGCTATATCCGACATAGCGATCTTCGACGCTGGCCTTCTTGCCGAACTTTTGATACAGCGGCTGTCCGGCGACATCAGCGCCGAGCGTAGTGGACGCATTCAGGTTGTATACGGCCGGTTGATCAACGCCGTGGTTGCCGACATAGGCGACATCAAGCGTAAAGCCCTTCGGCAGCGCTCGCTGCACGGCGAAATTCCACGATTCCACGTAGGGCTCGCGGAACAACGGATTGATGAAAAAGTACGTCTGGTTGATGTCGGCATTAGAGATCACTCCGTTGGAGGGGATCTGCACGGTTTGGAACGGCGGGAAGCCGTTCTGGAAAGTTGCCGGCCGACCATCCGGCAGCACGGCCACGCAATAGGTGCAGTTTCCGCCGAAGAAGTTGTTCTGCTTCACGGGATAGTTGTATGCGTAGGTGTTATCGGGGAACGGCGCATAGCTGATTCCGAACCCGGTCCGGAATACGGTCTTGTCGTTGAGCCGGTAGGCAATGCCGATGCGCGGGCCGAAATCCTTGTGATGCGTGTGGATGCCGACATTCATCGGCACGTTGCCATAACCGGCTATTAACAGGCTATTGGTGGTGGGGTCGTACTGCGAAAAGCCTGCTTTGTGCGCGGGAGTCGCCGGCGGATAGAATTCCCATCGCAGACCCAGGTCAAGCGTCAGTTTCGGCGTAATCAGCCATTTGTCCTGCACGAAGCTGAAAAACTGCCAAGCGCGGTAAGCCGGGAAGATAACCGGGTAATCGCGCCCTTCGTCATTGGGCGCATCCAGCAGAAAGCTCGCAAACGAATTGTAGGCGCTGGTGTTTGCGCCGGGAATAGAAGTCTGATTGACGCCAAATTCGATTAATCCGCGCGGGTTATAGGTTTGAGTCTGCAGCAGATCGTCGCGGATGCGGCGCACGTCGACTCCGAATTTGATGGTGTGATTGCCCGCTGTTTTGGTCCAAATATCGGTGAACAGAATATTCGTTTCAGCGCGGATCCAGGGCAAACTCGCGGAGAATCCGATAACCGGATTGCTGAAGGAACTGATATTGATGGATGGCGGCCCGCTGGTCCATGGAATGCCGTTGATGCCGGGAATGCCCAACTGATCCGCCGTATTCTGCCCATAGCCGACCTGCTGGGCGTCATTGCGATAGCGGTTGACGCCCAAGCGCGCCTCCATGACTAATGTGGGGGAAAAGATATGGTCGTAGTTGATGGCGCCGCTGTGCGTGTTCTGCACGCCTGTACCTTCAAATCCGGCGCCGCCTACGCCGCGCGGACCGCCATAAATACCGTAGATGGACGCATCAAACGTCACTGGACGCGAGAAGCTGTATCGCACCGAAAGGCGGTCGTTTTCCGTCTGATTGTGGTCGACCTTGACATCGAATTGGTCAGTATTGCGATAGAACGGCAGATTGCTGAACAGGTTCTGTGTGATCAACCCCGGCGCGCCCAGATTCGGCTGCGGGAGAATACCGAGGATTTTGGCGGAAACGGGATTGATCCGGCTCGGAGGAATGATGTTGCCGGGGAACGGCGTCCGGCCCGTCCCGCTGTTTGGGTCACCGGTCGTCGGATCGTAAATCGTCGTTGGTGAAGCGCTCAGGTCGCCGGTCCGCATGACGGAGTTTGGTATGCTCAGGCGGTCGTTATTGGCGCTGTGGTCTTCGATGCGCAGGTAATCGCCGAAGAAAAATGTGCGGTTCTTAACAATGGGGCCCCCGATCGTCCCGCCGAAGTAGTTATAGGTGAAATGCCCGCGCGCGGGATCGTACCAGTTGCGCGCCGCGAGCGCGCTCACGCGATTGAACTCGTACAGCGAACCATGCAGCTCATTGGTGCCGGACTTGAGGATCACGTTAATCGCGCCGCCGGTCGCGCGGCCGAGTTCCGCCTCGTAATTGCTGGTCGAGATATCCACCGTCTGAATCGCCTCCTGCGGAGGGATGAGCACCTGAAGGAGTCCTGTGCGCTCATTGTCGTCCACGCCCTCCAGCTGGAGATTGTTCGCCAGGCGCGACTGACCGTTGAAACGCGTCGCAAGACTGACCTGCGGGTTGAAGAACGCAGAGTGCTGGCTCTCCGGCCGCGCCGCTCCCGGCACGAGAATGCTGAGACTCTGGAAATTGTGACTGCCGCCGAGCGGCAGCTCCTCGATGATTTTTGTCGTGATCTGCCGGCTCGTGTCGGCCCGCTCGGTTTGCAGCGGCGGCGCTTCGGCGGTGACGGCAATGGTTTCGCTGACCTGGCCAGGCTGCAAGGTCAGATCGACCCGAACGGTCTGGTTCACGTTCACGTTGACATCCGAACGCTCCGCGCGTTTGAATCCGGTCTGCTCCACTGCGACCCGGTACACTCCGGGCGGAAGATCCGGGAATGTGTAGTTCCCACTATCGTTCGTGGCGGTGGAGCGGCTGACGCCGGTGTTGGTTTCGGTGATGGTCACTTTTGCACTCGGTACGAGCCCGCCGGTCGTATCGGTGATCGTGCCAAGCAGCGTGCCGCTTACGGCTTGCCCATAGAGCAGCGCCGAGGACGTTGATACAAGCGCAACAACACAGCAACGCACTACAAGGTGTCTCATGTGTGTAACCCCAATCCGGCCTCCGGACGACCCTTTATTTTTCGAAGGCCTTTGTGCTTAGTGTAGCGCCGGAGCTCAGGCGAGTGGTATCAGTCTATTCTGAATGGCTGCTTCGTGGGCCGCAATGGCGGCCTCGCACACAGCGTAGATATCAGCCAGCGGTAAACTGGTGGGCGCGCCGGCATAAACGTGCGCGATGTAGTCGCGAAACACCGATCCCGCCGCCGGCAGATTTTCGACCCGGTGCGGCTTCTGGTCGACCGTCATCAGCACAACGCCCGTCGACTCCATGTACTCGGCCACGCCCCTTGTCCCGGCCAGTCGAAGCCGATCATCGCCATGGGTTGGGGCTGTCGCTGGGCGGCAGTAGTCCATGTGCAGCGTGGCCGTCCCCCCATTGTCGAGCCGGAGACACGTGGCCGTGCTTGTTTCCATGCTGCCGGACTCGGAAAATTGCGGCCGGCCCATAAAAGACGCAACTTCACGAAAGCTGCGGCCGCTTGTGAACCTCATGAGATCCAGCATATGCGGGCCGATCCAGAGGATGGTGCTGCCGTACGTCTCGCGATGCTTAAACCAGTCCGGCCGGTCTTCGAGCTGGTACGACTTCTGCGCCGAGATTTGCACGACTTCGCCGATCTCCCCCCGGTCGACGATCTGCTTGAGCATCAGAAACGGCGGAGCGAATCGCATCGGCAGCAACATTCCCAGCCGGACGCGATTGCCGGCGACCGCCGTTTTGACGCGTTCGAGATCGCCGCGCGTCATCGCCAGCGGCTTTTCGGCGATGATATGATGTTGCCGCCGCGCCGCCTCAAGGATAGCGGCAACGCGTTCGCCATTGGAGTTGCACACGGCGACAACGTCGGGCTTCTCGGCGTCCAGCATGCGCCGGTAGTCGCGGTAGGTTCGCGCCTTCGCCAGATGGCGGCTGCTTCTTTGAAATCGGGCTAGCGCATCGGCATCCGCGTCGGCCACGGCTGCGACTTGAACGTCGGGCATGGTATCGAGCGGTTGTGTAATTTCGCCGGGGTGCCCCTCTACGCCGACAATCGCAACGCGCACTGGCGCAGGCAGCCTAAGCACGGCGGCGGGAGAGGCCGCAGCCGCCGCTCCGGCAAGGAGGGCGCGCCGCGTCCACGTCGCGCGGGATGTGTTCATCATGGCTATTTCTGAGAATATCGCGCAAACCGAGCACGGCGGTTTCTCGCGCAGCGTCTGCATCGCGGCCCGAACCGCCGGCAATGACCGCAGCTTATTGCAGCCCTCCGATAATCTTTCGATACTCATCCTCGGTGAATGCGCGGAGCGTCTCGGTGGTCAGATTGCCCTTTGATGTGATCGAAAGCGTCGCCCTGGCGAGGGCGGCGTCGTCCGGCGCCTCGGTGACGAAAACGAAATCATAGCGGCCGGTAACCATGTAGAAATCTCTGAGTCTCACGCCGGAGGCCTCGAACAGTTTACGAGCTGCATCGAGACGCGACGGACTCTCTTTTATGTTCTGCAACCCCTGGCTCGTCCAGCGAGCGAGCGTGACATAGGTCGGCATGGGACGCCTCCGCCGCGCATTATACTCCTGTGGAGCGTCTCCGGCGCCCTAGAATGGGTAGAAGATGTCGGCATTACCGGCGCCTCCGCCCCTTGATCAGATCGGAGCGCGGCCGTTCTCTTTTTACCCGGCAATTCTGGGAATTGAGCAGAATGAGTGGCTGTTCCGCCGCGCAACTTGGTCAGAGGTGCTGGTCCACAATACGAAGACTGGCGCCGACATCTGGATCCCCCGCCGCTTTCTCGGCGAAGCATCTCGGATCGACGAGCCCGTTGTTATCGTGGGTCTCACAAAAGAACTGGAGTACAAAGGCGGCCTGATCTCGCCGCATGAGCGGCGCGTCGTCGAAATGCCGCGTCTCGCCGCCGACCCTGCGCTGCCATCCAACACCGCGGAACCGCGTCCCGCTCCGATCGCGAGCATCCGCCTGGAGGGTGGAGCGGAATCGCGCGCCGGAAGGCTGTTAATCAGCGCGATCGCTTTCGGAATTGTTGCATGCATCGTAGTCGTTCTGATTCTGCGCGACAGCGCCACGCGCGTGACATACGCGCCTGTGATGCAGACGGAGTTAGGATTCACCGCCGCCGACGATTATTTTTCGATTACCAGCAGGCTGGGGCCCCCGAAAGAGGACCGGTGGCGATCCGACCGGGGTGAAATGCAGTTCCGAATATTGAAGTATCCCCGTGAAGGACTCAACGTTATCCTGATGGGTATTGACCGAAAAGATGCACATTATATCGGAGCGCTTGATCAGAACTGGCATGTAGTTCACGCCACAAACGAAGATACGCGCAACATGCTCCGAGCGATGAAACGCTTTTAGTTTCAATTTTCAAAAACGTTGGCAAAGCGTTTGCTCACATTCGAAAAGGAGTGGACTGGCTTTATGCCTCGAGACTTAACCGTGACACAGTTCGCTATTGCCACGGCGTGCGCGCTCTTTGCTCAAACCGGAGCCGCTCCCGCGCAACGCGCGCCGCAACCCATTTATCGCGTGACCATTGTTTCGCGCACGACCAAAGCGATTAACTACGGCCACCGGTCAGCCCCGACGAACATCGATTTTCGCGGAACGCCTCTGCTTCCATCGGCGCGAGGAAGCGCCGTGGTCGAGAATAAGGGCGGAACTACCGTTATCAACGCGCGATTTGAGCATGTCGCGCCTCCCTGGCAGTTCGGATCCGGATATCTTACCTATGTTCTCTGGGCCATCAGCCCGGATGGCCACGCGAAGAGTCTGGGCGAACTTCTTCTGAACGGTTCCGATAAAGCCAAGATTACGGCAAGTACGGACATGCAATCGTTCGCGATGATCGTTACAGCAGAGCCGTACTACGCCGTTCCACAGCCCAGCGACGTGGTGGTGATGGAAAATGCTGTTCGCCCGGATACGGTCGGGAAGGTGGAGGAGGTCAACGCCACCTACGAGTTGTTGCCGCGCAAGGAGTATACGTATGTGCGCGACGCTCAGGTCGTGAACCCCGCCAAACCAGTCTCCATCAGCGAGTACGAAGCGATCACGGCGCTGTACCAGGCGCAGAACGCCATACAGATTGCTGAATCGCAAGGCGCGGGCCGGTATGCCGCAGACCGCTTGGCGAAGGCGAAGCAGTTATACGAGCAGGCGCGGGCATATCCGAAATCGCAGAGCAAGACGATCGTGTCCATGGCGCGCGAAGCGGCGCAGGCGGCTGAGGATGCTCGCGCCATCGCTGTAAAGCGCGCTGAGCAGGAGCGCCTCTCGAATGAGGCGAAGCAGGCTGCAGAGGCGAGGCGGCAACTCGAGGCCGCGCAGGCGGCAGCGCGCTCCGAAGCCGAGCGGTCGCGCCGTCAAGCGGATCGGGCGCGGGCTGAGGCCGCAGTCATCGCACAACCCGAGATAGCCAGCCCGGCGGCGTCGCCGCCACGCGAGGAGCCGCCCGCGCCCGCATCGCGGCCAGCAATTGAGGCCCGAATTCCCCCGGACGCCACGGATGCGACGCGCGCCAATCGCGCACGCTTGTTGACCGATTTGAGCCGCGCTGGATTGCCGGCGCTGGATACGCCCCGCGGCGTCGTGATTACCGTCCCAGAGACGACGCTCGAGAGCGCATCTGCGATGCAGAGTGAGGCGGATCGCATCGCGATGGCCTTGAGGACCTATTCCGGAATTCGCATCGACGTGGAGGGATATACCGATATCGGAGGCGAAATTTCGCGCCAGGTGACTCAGGCGCGGGCGGACGCCGTGCGCAGCCGGCTGATTGCCGCCGGTCTTCCCGCTGCCTCCATCATCGCCCGGGGCCTCGGAAATTCACGGCTCGTCGCTTCAAACAGCTCCGAAACGGGCCGGGCGCAGAACCGCCGCGTGGAGATCGTCATCAATGGCGATCCCATCGGCGCCCGCGCCATTTGGGACCGCAGCTATACTCTGGCGCGTAAACCGTAAATCCGACGCCGCGTAATTTTTCCGTAAGCTCGGAGTATGGCCATCGCATCCGTTAACCCAGCGACGGGTCAAATCCTGCGTACGTTCGAGCCGCTCGGCCGGACAGAAATCGAACAAAAGCTTGAGACCGCGGCGCGCGCCTACCAGCGCTACCGCAAGACCTCCATTTTCGACCGCGCGAATTGGCTGCTGCGCGCCGCTGAGATTCTCGAATCAGAGAAGGAAGACCTTGGCCGTTTGATGACCTGTGAGATGGGAAAGCCGCTCAAAGCGGCGATTGAGGAGGCGGTCAAATGCGCGGCCGGCTGCCGCTACTACGCCGAAAACGGCGAACGCTTTCTCCGCGACATCGAAATCCCGACGAATACAACGCGCAGCTTTGTGCGCGCGCTGCCAATCGGGCCGGTGCTGGCCGTGATGCCCTGGAACTTCCCCTTCTGGCAGGTGTTCCGGTTTTTCGCTCCGGCCGCAATGGCGGGCAACGTCGGCCTGCTGAAACACGCGTCAAATGTTCCCCAGTGCGCTCTGAAAATCGAAGAGATTATCCGCCGCGCGGGATTCCCCGACGGCGTTTTCCAAACGCTCCTGATCGGATCTGAATCTGTAGAGCGGATCCTGTCGGATGATCGCGTCAAGGCCGCATCGCTGACGGGCAGCGAGCCGGCCGGCAGCAAAGTGGCGGCGACCTGCGGCAAGCTGATCAAGAAAACCGTGCTGGAGCTCGGCGGCAGCGACGCCTTCATCGTTATGCCCAGCGCAGAACTGAACGAAGCCGTCGCTACGGCGGTTCGCGCGCGGACCATTAACAACGGTCAGTCGTGTATTGCGGCCAAGCGCTTCGTAGTGCATGAGAGAGTGTACGACGAATTCGAGCGGCGCTTCGTCGAGGGCATGGGGGCGTTGAAGGTCGGCGACCCCATGGACCCATCCACCAACATTGGACCGCTGGCCACCTCGCAGATCCGAGACGATCTGGAGGATCAGGTGAACCGGGCTGTCGCAGCCGGAGCGCGCGTGCTTACGGGCGGCAAGCGGCCGCATCGCCCCGGTTGGTTCTTTGAGCCGACCGTGCTCGCCGGCGTCCGCCGCGACTCGCCCGTTTTCTACGAAGAAGTGTTCGGTCCGGTGGCGATGCTGTTCCGCGTACGCGATATCGACGAGGCCATTGCCCTGGCGAACGATTCGCCGTTCGGCCTGGGGTCCAGCGCGTGGACGAACGACGCCGCTGAGCGCGAGCGCTTTATCAATGAACTCGAGGCGGGCATGACGTTTATCAACGGCATGGTGGCGTCCGATCCGCGTCTGCCCTTCGGAGGCGTGAAGCATTCCGGCTACGGGCGCGAACTCGGCCCCTACGGGATGTTGGAGTTCGTCAATCTGAAGACGGTCTGGGTGAAGGAGAACCAGCAGCCGCGGAGCAGCGGCGTCGAATAAGCTACTCCGATCCACGGCGTCCGTGCACCAGCCGTCCGCTGATGTAGGTTGCAGTTGCGTGCTGCAGGCCGAACCAGTATGGAATTTCGCGATAATCCCGGCAATCGAAAATGGCGAAGTCGGCCAGCTTGCCCGGCTCGAGCGATCCCACGGCGCCGACTGAAGGCAACAGCCGCAGATCATCTGGAGCACGTCAGCGATGAGGGCATCGGAGCAATGGCGCGCGCAGGAGCGCAGCCGGTGTTGTTGCCGGCCGCCGCTTACGCGATGGGCTCGACCCGATATCCCCGCGCGCGCGGCATGATTGATGCAGGGCGCCCGATCGTCTTCGCCACCGACTTCAATCCGGGCACATCGCCGACGTTCAGCCGCCAGCCGCCAACATCAGTGAACTGGTCGGCGTGCATTCGCAGACCGAGACCGGCGGATCGCGCCGCATGGAAAATCCGACGAGCGCCATCGAGATCGAAAACGCCTCGCTCGCAAAGTACGTCGCAGTATTCGGCGAGCTGCTCGCGCGCCACCGCGGGCAGCTCCTGCGGACGACGAGATCGACGTAGTCGCGCTTGCGGCCGCGGCATTCCTCCGGCGTCTCATGAGCGCCGAGAAAAGTCGGGACGCATCGAATCGGCTTGAGACGGGAAATGACGCGGAGCAGCTTCAGTTCGTCCTCCACGCGGAGGCGGTCCTGCTCTGTCGCGAGCCGCGTCCGCCGGACCGTCGACCGGATTCCGCCGCCGCGCTCGGCGATCTCCTTGTATGAAACCCCGGTGATCCGCAGCTCAAATTCATCCGCGCCGTCGCCCGCGAATACCGGATGGGTATGC
>Ga0070740_10001052_pt1 | contig 42069 bp, 25 predicted proteins | sample Coa_R2_FD_67286 | JGI IMG/M metagenome (GOLD analysis project Ga0070740, IMG submission 67286) | Surface soil microbial communities from Centralia Pennsylvania, which are recovering from an underground coalmine fire - Coalmine... | ecosystem: Environmental > Terrestrial > Soil > Unclassified ... | reverse complement strand
CAGCGCCTACGAGTTCATGGACAACCAGGTGAAGGAGTACCAGAAGAAGCTCGACGCGCAATCCGACAAGATCAAGCAGTTCCTGGAAACGCACGAGGATGCCGCGCCGGGGAACCAGGTCGATACCAGCACGCGCATCGCGCAGTTGCGCACCGACATGGAAACCGCGCGCATGAACATCGCCGAGCTGGGTTCGCAGAGTGCGACGCTCGGCGGCCAGTTATCCGGGCAATCCGAAGTTTCAGCAGTCCAGACGCGTGAAGGCGTCTATCTCGCCCAGATCGCGGAACTGCAATCCAAACTCGATCAGTTGAAACTGACCTACACCGACAGTTATCCGGACGTGGTTCGCACGCGCCATCAGATCGAGGATCTGCGTAAGCAACTGCAGCAGGCCGAACAGCAGAAAAGCGCGGCCAAGCTGGCCGGTACGCCGACCTCGATCGACAGCACGGTGCAGTTCAACCCCGTCTACCAGACGCTGCAGACCAAGCAGGCCGAGCTGCGCGCGGACCTCGCGGCGGCGCAGGCGCGCCTGGGTTCCAGTTCCTCGCAATTGGAGAGCGAGCTGGAACGGAGCAAGCGCATCGCCGCCACGGCCGACGAAATGTCGCAGCTTTCGGCCGACTACCAGACCACACAGGCGATCTATCAGGATCTGTTGAAGCGCCGTGAGAATGCGCGCGTGTCGATGGATCTGGACAAGGAGCGCCGCGGACTTACCTTCACCATCCAGGATCCGGCGATGTTGCCGTTGATGCCTTCCGGCTTGCGCCTGATGCACTTTGCGATCGCCGGCATGACTTTGGCAGTGTTGATCCCACTCGGACTGCTGTTCGGCATCGCGCGGTTCGATCCGCGCGCGCGTCGCGGCGATCTGCTCGAGCAGACCACCGGTTTGCCTGTGCTGGCGACGATTCCCGCGTTCCGCACCGCGCAGGACCATCAGCGTGATCACCGCCGCACGACATTGACGATCGTGATCGTGGTCGGGGTGCTTGCCGCATACATCCTGCTTTATGTGATCCGTGCATTGAGAGGCACATGAATACCGTGCAAGGCGAACAGACCCTCCGGGGCAATGGAGAAAACGCGGTTTCGGCGGAATCCCGCCGGGGCGGCGCCAACCACTCCATCGCGCTGATGAAGGAAGGCGGCGCTTTGGCACCGCACCAGCTCGAAGCGCGCCGGCTGATCAATGGTGACGCCGCCACCCGCGAACTCACCAATTCTTTTCGCGAACTGCGCACGCGATTGCTGGAGTTGAGCGATGGACAGAACTTCACGACCTTGATCGTGCCTGTCAGTCGCGGTTCGGGAGCCAGTTTCGTGGCGCGCAATCTCGCCTTGGCCTTCGCTTTCGATGAGTCCCGTACCGCCTTGCTGGTCGATTGCGATTTGCAGCAGCCCAGCCAGCACATCGCTCTGGGCGTGGATCCGGCCTCGGGCGGACTGACCGATTATCTCGAACATCCCGCGGTCGGCATCAAACCGATCCTCTATCACACCGGCATTCCGCGCCTGCGGCTGGTACCGGCCGGCCAGGTGCGCGATGGACACATGGAATACTTTTCCTCGTTCCGCATGCGCGCGGTGCTGGACTCGCTCCGCTGCCGCTATCCGGACCGTTACCTGTTCCTCGACGGCCCGCCGATCAAGGGTTCGCCCGATGCGCGCATCCTGTCCGACCTGGCCGATTACGTGGTCGTGGTCGCCGGCTACGGGCGCGATACGCCGGCCAGCATCAATCGTGCGGTGGCCGGTTTCGATCCGAACAAACTGGCGGGACTGGTATTCAACGAATCACCCTGATTGTCTGAAGGTGGCCTATGCCGGTACCAACCATGCTCGCCCGCGGCGTGGCATTCGCACTGATGGGCGCGGCCAGCGCCGGTGTGGGCGCACAGGATTACACGGCTTCGCCCGCCACCACCACGTCGGACGTGGGCGCGCAGCCTACGATCCAGCAGAGCTACGGCACCAACGGATTGCCCGGCCTCCATCCGAACCAAGGACCCGCTGCGCAACTGAACTACACCCTGGAGCTGGGTGCAGAACACAGCAACAACATCAACCTCAGTGAAACCGATCCGATCAGCCAGGATTTGTTGATTCCGAGATTGTATTTTTCCTATGACCAGGTCGGCTCGGTCTTGCAGGCGCATGCGGTGGGGCAAATCGAATACCGCGACTATCTGCAAGGTGACTTCGGCAATGAATTCCGCGGCAATCTGGCAGCGGCTCTCAACTGGATCATGCTGCCGGAACGGCTGGCTTTCGCCATAACCGACAACAGCGGCATTGAACCCGTCAATCCGCTGGCCAACAACGCGCCCACGAACGTGCAGCAAACCAACGTGCTCTCGGCCGGGCCCAGCTTGCTGCTTCATTTCAGCGAGGCTTTGCGCGCCCAGGCAGATCTGCGCTACATCAACACCACGGCTTCCAAGACCAAGTATTTCGATTCGCAACGCGGTTCGGGGGCGTTCCGCGTGATCCGCGAACTCAACGCCACGGATCAGGTTTCCGCAAATCTGGAAGCCGAGCACGTGCACTTCACCAGCCCGAGTGACGCGCCGGGCCAGTTCACGCCTGACTACGACGACTACAATCTTTACGGCCGGTATCAGAGCAAACTGGCGCAGGTGCATATCGATGCCACCTTGGGTTGGTCCAGGTACGCGTTCGCCGAGGGTGCGCCGGATCACGCCGGAGTCGCTGCACGAGCGCGCATCGATTGGGAAGCGACGCCCGACAGCGTGTTCGAGATCGGCGCCGCACGCCAGTTCACCGATGCCTCCGAGCAGTTGATGGTCGATCCCACACAGATCGCCACCAACATCGATACGACCAATATCGCGATCGGCAATTCGGTCGTGACTCCGCAGATCTATCTGCAGAAGCGAGTCGACGCCAGCTACGCCTATCACGGCCCGCGCTTCGCGGTTTCCATCGCGCCGTACTACCAGCAATTGGATTACCTCAACGATCCCTTTTTCGATCAACGGGGGCCGGGTGTCTCCTTCAGCGCGGATTACCGGCTGAAGCCGCTGCTGACGGCGGAATTTGCCGTCTATGCGGAGCACCTCCGCTACACCACGATCGAACGAAACGATGACGTGTTGAGCTACGGCCCCAGCCTGACCGACCAGTTGACGCCGCATTGGAGCTGGCGTCTGAACCTGACCCACAACCGGCTCAACACCACCCAGCCGGGGTTGAGCTACACCGAGAACCTGGTGTTCTTCGTCATCAGCTACAAGCGTTGACGAACATGGAGGAGAGCGGCCGCGAGGCGGAGCAGGATCTGCGAATCCTGGTGCTGACCGATACGCCGATCCTCGGCGCGGGCGGCAGCGAGCGATTTCTGCGCAACCTCCTGGGTTTGTTGCCCTCCGGGTGCCGCGCAGATGTGCTGCAGCTCTGCACCCAGCCCGACCCGAACAGCATCGTGGGAAAACTCGACAATCCCGAAGTGCGCCTCGCCTATCGCCCCGTCGATGCGATTTACGGTCCCTCGGGTCTGGTCGCCATCGCAGCCGTGCGGCGCATGATCCGCTCTGGCAATTACGACATCGTGCAGTCGCATCACGAGAAATCCGATCTGGTCAACGCCCTGCTGCCGCGTGCGCACGGCCGCCCGCGGCGGCTTTCCAACCGGCGCGACATGGGATTCCAGAAGTCCGCCAAGATGCGCTGGCTGATGCGCCGCCTCAACGGGCGTTTCGACCGCATCGTGGCTCCCAGCACGGCGATCCTTGATTCCCTGGCCGCCAGCGAACGCGTCGACCGCTCCAGATTGACGTGCATTCCCAACGGAGTCGACACCCGACGATTCGTTCCGCTCTCGGCCGCCCAGCGTATTGCGGTACGCGCCAGCCTGGGCTATTCCGGCGACGATCTGCTTGTTGGTTGTGTGGCCAACCTCTTTCCGATCAAGCGCCACTGCGATCTCATCGAAGCGTTCGCGAGCGTGCATGCAATGCTGCCCGCCACGCGCCTGCTGCTGGTGGGTGATGGTCCGCTACGAAGCACCCTCATGGACCAGATCGCCCGTTGCGGACTGACCGGGATGGTGCGCCTGCTGGGCGATCGCGACGATGTCGCAGCACTTCTCCCCGCCCTTGACTTGTTCGTACTGGCTTCGGCCAGCGAAGGTCTGTCCAATGCAATCCTGGAAGCACAGGCTTGCGCACTGCCGGTGGTCGCCACCCGCGTCGGCGGCAACGCCGAACTGGTGCGCGAAGAATGCGGGAGACTCGTCGAAGCCATGAAGCCCGCCACGCTGGCCGAGGCGATGCTGCAGCTGCTGAAGGACGGGGAGCTGCGATCGAGACTGGGTGCGGCCGCCCGCGCGCGCGTCGAACAGAAACATTCTCTGCAGACGATGGTCAACGATTATCTGTGCCTGTATCGGAATATGGTCGGTGGACACTGAGCCGCACGTGCTGCACCTGCATTCGAGCGCCGGGCTGTACGGTGCCGAATACGTGCTGCTGAGCCTGATCCCGGCCCTGGCGCGCGCAGGCGTTCGCAGCACCCTGCTGTGTCTGGAAAATCCGCTGCAGACCGAACAGCCCCTACTGCAGCGGGCCCGCAAGCTCGGGGTGTCTGCCGAATGCATCCCCTGCCGCGGAAGGCTGGATCTGTCGACGATCCGCGCATTGCGCCGGCGTGTTCTCGGCGACCGCAATTCGATCCTGCACGTGCATGGCTACAAGAGCGCGTTTTATGGCTGGCTGGCACGTCGCGGCGGCGCAACGCCGATCGTGGCGACGCTGCATGGCCCGATCTCGATCTCCATGCGGCTGCGGCTCTACGCGCGGATCGAAACATGGCTGCTGCGCCGCTTCGACCGGGTGTGCGTGGTATCCGCACATATGGGCGACGATCTGGTCGAGGCAGGAATTTCACCTCGGCGCATTTCGCTTGTGGAAAACGGAATCGATACCGGCCGCTTTCGTCCGGATCTGACGCCGATGTCGCGCGCCGGCCAAGGCATTCCCGAGGATGCATTCGTATTCGGCGCCGCGATGAGACTGTCGGAGGAGAAGAACCCGCTCGGCCTGCTGGCGGCTTTCGCTGAGGTATCGGCACGGTCGTCTTCGTGCTGGCTGGCCATCGCCGGTGACGGGCCGCTGCGCGATGCCGTGCAGGCGTGCGCCGAGCGGCTGGGGGTCGGCGCGCGCGTCCGCCTGTTGGGAGCGCGCGACGATCTGGAACACTACTACCCGATGCTCGACTGTTTCGTACTGCCTTCACACTATGAAGGCCTGCCTCTGGCATTGCTCGAGGCGATGGCCGCCGCACGGCCGGTAGTCAGCACCGATGTGGGGCAGGTGTCCGCCGTTCTCGCGGGACTGCCTGCCGCCCTGGTGCCCGTTTCCGATGTTTCCGCTCTGGCATCGGCAATGCGAGATTGCCTGGACGCGGGCCATCGCGAGCGGCCGGATTTCCGGCTGCGTGTCTGCGAGCGCTATTCTGCTGACCGGATGGCGCACGCCTACGCGGACGTGTACCGCGATCTATGGAGGAACCATGGCTACGCCTTTGCCTGAGCGCCGTCTTACGCGATCGGTTCCCGCGCGTGCGCGCCGGCCGCAAAGCGCGCCGGCCGCGGAGCAGAGTGCACCGGCCACTCGCCACAACTGGTTCCTGTATGCGTATTTGTTTCTGTTGCCGCTGCAGAATATCCAGACCGGTTATCTGCCGAAGCTGCCTGGCGGCGTCAACTTCCTGAACATCGGCTTCCTGCTGGCGCTGCTGGGCGCCTGGCGGATGCGGGGGCATCTCGCCCATTGGAGCACGGTTCATCGCTGGACCTGGCTGTATGTATTCTGGTCGGTCGTCACGCTGCTGATCGGCTATGGACTGCATCCCGACTCCAGCCCGGATCGCATCAATGAGCTCAAGGATTCGATGCTGGGCGTGCTGCTGATTTTCGTGGTCGAGATGAGCGTGAGCGACTGGTTCAGTCTGAAGCGGGTGATCCTCTTCATGCTGTTGCCGCTGCCCTACATCTTGCGCGTGACTTGGGCCCAGCACGCCAGCGTGAGCTCATGGCATTACAACGATGACCTGCGTCTGCAAGGCACCTTCTCCCTGCTCGGCGCCAACGAGTTCGCCGCCTTCTGCGTCACCATGGCGTTGATGCTGTTCGCGCTGCTCCTCGCGGGCGGCTTGTCGAAGGTCTGGCGCACACTGCTTGCGGGCGGGGTCATTTGCATGGCGCTTGGCGTGCTCTGGGCCTATTCGCGCGCGGCGTACGTCGCGGTTCTCGTGGGAGCGGCGATCATCCTGCTGCTCTGGCGCGGTCGCTGGAAAATGGTGGTTCCCGTGGTGATCGCGATCGCGGTCATTCCGCCCTTGCTGCCGCACTCGGTGACCGAACGCTTCGACAGTACTCATGTCGAGGGCGCACAGGTCGACGACAGCACCAAGGACCGCTATCAATTCTGGGATGTCGCTCTGGACATTTGGCAAAAGCATCCGTTCTTCGGCAGCGGCAACTACACCTTCTCTTCCGTCAGCCCGTACGGAATGGATACGCACAATCTTTACATGCGCACTCTCGCGGAAGAGGGATCGATCGGTCTCCTGATCCTGGTCGGCCTGTTCCTCAGTTTTCTGCGAGCGGCGTGGCGTACTTTTCGCGACTCACCGCCAGGCGGCGTGGCTTATGCGCTGGGACTGGGAATGCTGGGCGCCTGGGCGGCGTTGGCGATCGGCAACTTCTGGGGCGACCGCTTCACGTACCCGCAAATGATCGGCTACTTCTGGGTGTTCATCGCCTTGATGCTGAAGGGGCGCGAACTGGCGTTGGCGGAACGAAAGGAGGCCGGGCGGCCCGAAACCGTCGTGCCGCAACCCGTTTCGCCGCGGCGACGTCATGCACTGCCGCGAAGAACAACCCGTCGCGAACGGTTGCTCTCGCAGAGGTTGGCGTCGAAATGAAACTGCCGCACTTGCCCGTGTTGATGTACCACGGGCTGCACGACGCGGCGGAGAGCCGGGCTGACCACGTTTACAGCGTGGCGCCCGATGACTTCGAGAGACAACTGGACTGGTTGTGCGCCAACGGGTTCCGAACCGTCCGCCTGCAGGGAACAGACACGGCCGGAACGGACGGCAAAGACGTGGTGATCAGCTTCGACGATGGCGACGCGACCAATCGCAGCGTCGCACTGCCGTTGCTGGTTGCGCGCGGCATGGTCGCCGAATTCTTCATCACCTCCGATTTCATCGGACGACCGGGCATGGTTTCGGAGGACGACGTGCGCGCTCTCGCGGCGGCCGGCATGGGCGTGCAATCGCACGGCCGCAGCCATCGCTTTCTGGAAGACCTCGATGCCGCGGAACTGGATGCAGAACTGATCGACAGCAAGCGCCGGCTGGAAGGCATCACCGGACAATCCGTGACCGCGCTGGCGCTCCCGGGCGGCCGCGGCGGCGAACGCGAGCGCACGGCCGCGTTGCGGCTGGGCTATCGCCGAATCCTCACCTCGATACCCGGCATCAACCACGGTCCGCTGGCCGCGGATTGCCGCGAAAGGATCGCCGTGACGCGCGGGATGAGTCTGCATGATTTTTCCGCTCTGCTGCAATGGCGCGGAATGCAACCACGGCTGATGCGCGCCCGCTATCACGTGCTTGCCTGGCCGAAGGCGCTGCTGGGGAATCGCCGCTACGAACGTCTGCGCGCGAGACTGTTGCCCGGATGAGCGCGATCGTCTTCTGGATCAGTATTGCGCTGGTCCTTTATACCTATCTCTTGTATCCGTTGCTGATCTTGCTGCTGGCGCGCAGCCGCGGGCGTACGCCGCGATCGCATCCGCAGACACCGCCCTTGACTGTAGTGATCGCCGCGCACAATGAAGCGCAACGCATCGAAGCGCGCATTCGCGACGTGTTGGCGCAGGACTATCCGGCTGAAAACCTGCGCGTCACTGTTGTGGACGACGGCAGCACCGATGGAACCGCTGCAGCCGCTGCCCTCGCGGATCCGCGAGTACGCGTGCTGCGGCTGGAGCACAATCAAGGCAAGGCTGCGGCATTGAACGCCGCACTGACCGAAGTCGGCAGCGAACTGGTTGTGTTCACCGATGCACGCCAACGCTTCGCGCCGGGCGCGCTGTGCAAGCTCGTGGAGCCTTTCGCCGATCCGGCGGTCGGCGCCGTGAGTGGCGAGTTGTCGATCGCGGTTTCCGAAGGCAGCGCAAGCGGCGATGTCGGCCTGTACTGGAGCATGGAGGTGGCGCTGCGCGAAGGCGAGGCGCGCTTGCGCTGGCTCCACGGTGTCAGCGGCGCGATACATGCCATGCGGCGCGAACTCGTGCCGGTATTGCCGACGGGATTGATTCTGGATGACATGTACTTGCCGCTGGCAGTCGTGTTCTCGGGCAAGTGGGTGTGGATGACGCGCGAAGCGATCGCGATGGACAGTGGCAGCGCCAATGCCGCGGTCGAGTTTCGCCGCAAGCTGCGCACGCTTGCGGGCAACTGGCAGTTGATGGCGCGCCTGCCGCGCCTGCTGAATCCCTTGGGCAATCCGGTGTTTTTTGCCTGGGTATCGCACAAACTGCTGCGCTTGATCGCGCCGTGGGCGCTGATCGCCGCGTTGATCGCCTCGGCCGTAGCGGGAGGCTCGTTCTATTCGGCCATGTTGTGGCTGCAAGTGGCGGCGTACGCGGGCGCGGCGGCGGCGATTCTATGGCCGCGCATCGGCACGCGGGTGCCGGTGCTGAAAACAGCGGGCACCTTCGTGATGTTGAATGCCGCGGCCTTGCTCTCGTTGCCGGCCTGCGTCGCGCTCGATCCGCGCGGGCTGTGGAAAAGGCACTGACGTGGCGCGCATCCTCGCCTTGAGCAGCCGTGTTCCCTGGCCGCCGCGGGAAGGCCATCAGCTCAGGACATTCCACTTGTTGCGCGCGCTGGCTTCGGAACACGAGATCCATCTGCTCAGTTGCCTGCGCGCGGATGATGCGCCGGATCAATCCGGTTCGCTGCGGGAAGTGCTCGCCGGTTTCGAAACTTTCCCGCTTGCGCATTCCCGCCTGCAACTGGTCGGCGCAGCGGCAGGCAGTCTGTTGTCGTCGATGCCGTTCGTGGTGCGCAAGTATCGACTTCCGGCGCTGCGTGCGCGGCTGGCCGAAATCGTCGCGGACTTCGATCTGGTGCATATCGACATGCTGCCGTTGATGGCCTACGCCGATCAGGTGCCCGCTTCGATGCCCCTGGTGCTGAATGCCCACAATGTCGAACAGACTCTCCTGGAACGGCGGATCGGAGTTGAAACCAATGCGCTCGCGCGTGGATTCTTGCAGATCCAATTGCCGCGTCTGCGTACTTTCGAGCGCGCCGCCTGTGAACGCGCCGATATGATTCTTGCCTGTTCACAGGCCGATGCGGAGCAGCTCCGCGGTCTTGCTTCGGCCGCACCGGTTCACGTCATACCCAATGGCGTCGATCTGGAACTCAACAAGCCGGGTTCGAACGAACCGCGTGCGTCGCAATTGGTGTTCGTCGGCCAGATGAGCTGGTTCCCGAATCGCGACGGCATGGATTGGTTTCTGGCCGAGGTGCTGCCCCGCTTAGTGGCCGCGCGCGCGGACGTGCGGCTGATGCTCGTCGGCAAGTCCGATGGCTTGCAGGTGCCGACCGATGTTGCCGCAAACGTATGCCTGGCCGGATTCGTGGATGATGTACGCTCGTACATACGCGACTCGGCGATCTATGTGGTGCCGCTGCGCAGCGGCAGCGGCACGCGCCTGAAGATCCTGGAAGCCATGGCGCTCGGCAAGGCGATCGTCACGACGACCGTTGGTGCGGAAGGCATCGCGCTGCGGCACGGCAACGACGCCATGTTTGCCGACACTGCCGGGGATTTTGCAGATACCGTCCTGAAGCTGATGTCGCAGCCCGAGGAAATCCGGCGGCTCGGCGCCAACGCCAGGACGCTGGCCGAGCGGAGTTTCGGCTGGCAGGCGATCGGCGCTGCCATGCTGGAGCAATACCAAGCGTTGCTTTCGTCATGAATGCAAGCTCCTGCGATCCGAGTCCGCTGTATCCGCAGCCGCCGGTCCGCGATGCCCGCCTTCGCGTCGCGTTGTTGCTGGACGAACCGGCCGTGCCGGCGTGGATCGCGTGGATCGTGCAAGAAATTCGAACCAGCGGATTTTGCGAGATCCCGCTGACAATCGTCGATGTGGAAGGTAATGGTGGCGCCGATGCTCCGCGCAATTCATTCCTTTACAACGCCTACCTACGCAATGAAATCCGGCGCCGCGGTTCGCAATCTGCATTTCTCAAACGTGATCTGAGCGAAGTCCTGGCGGACACCGAATGGTTGCGCGTTACTCCGCGCCGAGAAAAGGACAAGACATGTCTCGCGTCTGCCGACCTGCGGAAAGTCCGCGACGGCCGGCCCGATGTCCTGCTGCGTTTCGGTTTTCGGGGCGAGTTGTGCGCGGAGCTGATATCGGCTGCGCGCCATGGGGTGTGGATGTTCGGCCACGGCAACAGTCCCGAAACCGCGCTCGATTCGAACTACCTGCGGGAGATCGAGCAAGGCGATGCGGTGTCGGCGAGCGAGTTGTGGCAACTGCCGCCGACTTTGGAATCGCCGCGGCTCTTGTATCGCTCACTCGGTTCCACCCATCCGCACTCGCTGGAAATCGGGCAGGAGGCTGCCTGCCGGAAGTCTTCGGCTTTCGTGATGCGGTGCCTGCGCCAGTTGGCCGCCACAGACCGGATCGCGCTTGTGCAGCCGCACGCACCTGCTCGAAGACCGTTGCCCGGCAACCCGGAAATGGCGCGCTTTCTGGCGCGCAATGTGGCGCACAAGGCGCGTGCGTTGATCCGCAATCACGCGAGCGTCGAGCACTGGACGGTGCTCTGGAGGAAAGGCCCGGTCCTGGAGCCGGATGCGCCAGCGTTCACGGACGCGCGCGCCGTACCTTGCCCGCAAGGACATTTCTACGCCGATCCGTTTCTCTTTCGCCACCAAGGCCGTGATTGGCTCTTCGTGGAAGACTATGACTACGCCCGAGGCCATGCGGACATCGCCGCAATCCCGTGGGGAGAACAAGGTCCCGCAGGGCCTGCGCGGACGGCGCTTCGATTGCCGGAGCATCTGTCTTATCCGCACGTGTTCGCGTGGAACGACGCGGTTTACATGGTGCCGGAGATCGGCGATGCGGGCGGACCCGTCCGGCTATTCCGCGCGCGGAACTTTCCCGACGAATGGGAACTGACCGCCGAATTGCTGTCGGGCCATCTCGCGGTCGATGCCACCCTGCACGAGCATCGAGGCCGCTGGTACCTGTTCGCCAACATCGCCGAAGCCGGTGGCAGCGAGAACGATGAACTGTTTCTCTTTCATGCGGAGACGCCGCTGGGTCCGTTCGCGCCGCATCCGCAGAATCCGATCGTTTCAGACGTGCGGCACGCACGGCCTGCAGGACGTCTATTCATGCACGCCGGCCGTTTGATCCGGCCCAGCCAGGATTGCGCCGGTGGCTACGGACGCGCCGTGGTGTTCAATGAAGTTCTGACGCTCGATCCGGAGGATTACCGGGAGCGGAGCATCGGTCGGCTCGAACCTTCTCCAAGTCACTCGAGAAGGGGCTATCACACCTATGCGTGCCTCTACGATTTCGAAGTAGTGGATTTCAAGCAGCCGAGGTTGCGCTGGAGTGTCGGCGCATAATTCCGGAATCCGCGCGCTCGATTATCGAGATTGCACCTGTTGCTTGACGAGCCGGCACTGCACAAGTGAAGTGAGGAATTCCCGCGTGAAGCGAGTATGTAATTTCCGCAGCGCCCGAATCGGGACCAGCCGCAGCGATGCCAGCTCGAATCCACTTTCGGCTACCAAGCGTTCGAATCGCGAGATGGTCATCATGTTGAGACCCCCTTTTACTTCCGTGAAGCGGCGGGCCCCATCGTGTTTGAAATCCGCTCGCCATCGGATCAGGGCACGCTCGCTGAAGATCAGATGCGCCCAAGGGAACGGCGAGAACAAATGGCCACCGTAAGGGTGATACCAGGTGGGGCCGAACGACAGCAGCACTTCTCCGCCCGGATGCAGAATCGAGCGCATCAAGCCCAAGATCGCCGCCGGATCATCGAAATGTTCGAAGGCGTCGATCGAAATCACGATATCGGCTTCAATATCGGTGGCCGTCGTAAATATGCAACGCGCTGCGACACCTGCCGCCTCGGCTCTAGCACGCGCGGCTTCCAGAAAGTCAGTGCGTATGTCTATCCCGATTACGCGGGCGGCTCCGGCCTTGGACAGCTCGACGCTCCCGCGACCATTCCCGCAACCGAAATCCACCACGGTGCGTTCACTCAACCCCACGGCCCAGTCGTCGCCCAAGAGCTCCCGCAGGGTGTCGGCGTAGGACAATCCATATTCCCACTCCATGCTCGCTTCGGCGCTGCCGTCTTGGCGCGGACGCAATTTTCGCAGCATCCGATAGCCGAGTTCCGAGCTTCCGAACATTGCTGCTCCAGAAAAAGGGCGGCAGCCATCGTGTCGCCGACGTGACAATTGCGTTGACGCGGTCCAGCCCCTGTGAGGAACTGCCTCAATTACTTGCGGGTTCTGTGCCATGCCGCCAGCCGTATTCTAGACCGCCGAGCCATTCATGGATGGCGGACTCGGCTTTGTCCAGTGACGAACTTTGCGGCAAGAAGTAACCTGGCCCGTCGAACGCAACGTACTGCGAGCCGCTTGACCACGCGCAAGGCTGAAAGCCGAACGCGCGGAAGGCCCCGAGAGCGCGCGGAAGGTGCAATGACGAGGTGACCAACCAGATTCGCTTCGGCAATGATGGAGACTGCAACGCCAAATTGTGGGCGTTCTGCCAAGTCGATCTGGACTGCTGCTCAGTCCGGATCGTCGCGAAAGGGACTCCGAGTTGCTGCGCGAGCTGCGCCAACAGCGCACTTTCCGGAATCCGGTACGGTCCTCCACCGGCGATCACGAGCAGCGCACCAGGTGTGCGCCTCCACAACTCGACCGCCGTCAGCAGGCGATGCATGCTCTCGCCGTTCAATGCACCGAAATCCGTGTTCGAAGCCGGCTCGCGATCCAGTCCTCCGCTCAAGACCACAACGGCCTCGGGCCGGGGATTCGTGCAGGCATGTTCGGGAACGCGCGCTTCGATCACCCGCACCAACGCGTTGGCTCCCACGGGCGCCATCAAAAGCAACAAACAAACCTCCAGTCCCACTCCGCAGAACCGCAGCGCCCGCGGCAGCCTCCGCCACGTGAGAAGAAGGATCAGCAGGAGAACGATGGCCCAGCTCAGTGGCGAGAACATGAGTTTCCCCGTGCCGCAGTCGCGCCGTCAGTCATATGAGCGTGCCGCGGCGATGCAGCCACCAGTTGCGCAAAGCTTGGCGCAGACTCGCATCCAGCAGCAGGGCAGGACCTGCAAAGAGCGCTGCGAGCAATACCGCCGCAACCACCAGTCTTGCCAACGGGGAATGAACGCCGAACATCCCGCTGAAATGTGCGACCAGCCACACCAGCACCGCGAGCGTGACTGCCGTGACAGTGGCACGCCGGTCCGGCAAAGCACGCAGATCTCTGGGACACAACACGTAACGCAATACGTTGAAGAGGACAAAGCTGACGAGCGTGGCCCAGACGGCGCCCATCACGCCGTACGCCGGAATCCAGAACAGATTCAGCAGCACATTCAGAACGGTGGCGCCCGCGGTCGTAGCGAAGATGGTGCCCGAACGCTTGTGCAGCATCAAACCCGCGGAGCAGATGCTCGTCAATCCGTTCAGCAGATAGGTGATGCCGACCAGTACGAAAACCGGCGCCGATTCCGCTTTGGCGCGACCCGCCATGACCAGCAGAGCATCATCGCCCGCAACGATCAGTCCGACTATCGAAGCCGCCACGACGTACACCAGTACGTGCAGCACGGCATGCTTGGTTCGCACCACCGCTTCGGATCCCTCTGTTTCGTACTGACGCACGCTGACCTGGGTGAATGCCACATTCAGCGCATTCTGGATCAGCGTATTGATCGTCAGCGCGAGGTTGTAGCCGACCGTGTAAATTCCGACCGGAGCGAAGGTCCCCAGCAGGTGGCGCAACATCAGCCGGTCCACGAAGGAAAGCAATACCGAGGACAGCTCGTTGGCCATCATCGGAATGCCGTAGCGCACTCCCGTCAGCCACTCGGCGATATCGTGATCGCGCCAGTGCATCGGCAAGCGGCGCCGCACCCAGATCAGTAGAGCCGCGGCAACCAGCACCGCCGCGATCAATCTGCCGACATACACGCCATCCGCACTGCGACTCAGGAAATAGATGATCGGCAGGATGGCGCAGACCTCCAGCCATCGCCAGAAAACGTTGGCACGCACATTCAGCTCGGAACGTTCTTCGGCGCTGAAAACCGCCGAAACGAAGCTGATCCACATGGTCGGCAGCAACATCGCCAGCATCAACCAGCCGATGGTGCTCCGCGTTTCGGTTACAGCAGCCGAATAAATGCCGAAAGCGATCAGTGCGAGCAGCCACAGCGCCATGCAGCAAAGCGCGGGCAGCAGCACGAAATTGGAACCGAAGCGCGCCAGCGCTTCGGTTCCACCTCGATGCGGATAAAAGCGCAGGATCGTATGTTGACCCCCAAGCTTGAACACGCCCGCAAGGATCAACAGCCAAGTATCGACATATCCGAATATGCCGAACTCGCTGTAGCTCAACAGCCGGGTCATGACCGGATACGAAACGAACCCCGCCGCCATCACCAGCACATTGCCGATCGTGTACCGCACGTAATGCGTGGCAATGCCTGGACGCGCTGTTCTGGACATGTCCCCTGGAAGCCTTATTGGAAGGACACCGGGCACTCAGCGCTCGGCTCATCGGATTCTAGCGAATGCGGGACTGACTCCGGTGCACCTCATTGCATCGTGTTTGCGCCGGACAAAAGAAAACGGCCCATGCAAGCATGGGCCGTTTCTCCTTACCAACCTGGTTGCTTCAGAGTTGATCGGGTTCCACCTTGGTGCCGTAAGGCGCGCGCGGGATGTAAGGCTTCACAGGCGCGCTGTACGCCGGGGGAGCGCGATAGCTTCCCGTATCGGAGTACGCCGCTTCACCCGCCCGATCCAACACCCTGTTGCAGAACTTCCATTTGCATTTCGGCCCGCCCGGCGCACGCGGCGGCACGATGGGAGGAGGAGAGCCGGAACCGCTGCCATATTCCACCGCGCCGATACTGGTGGGATTCGTCCGATTGTTGCCGTAATAGTCAACGCTGACGCTCGGACCACCCTTCGCCGCATCTATTGCCGGACTTCCCGCCAGAAGGTCGGCATCGAAAGCGGCCAGTGTCTGATTTGTCAGCTTTGGATTCTTGCAAATCGAGCTTGCCGGACAGTAGTTGCTCTTCACTTGCCAGATCACGTTGTTGGTGTACTTCACGGTTCCGGCATAGCTACCGTCCGAATACCAATCGAGTGCGGTATAGCCGCCGTCGTCGCGCGGAATCACGCTGGTCTGACCCAGCCAGATGTTGTTCGACAGCGACGTCACGTCGCTCGCATTCGGCGCGAAACCGTGATCGCTGCCGCCGCCGATGAACAAAGTATCTCCGTTGCCGGTGATGGTGTTGTAAGCCACGGTGACGGTCTGGTTGGGCGCGGTGAATTCCATCACGACCGCCGTGCCATCCGCGCGGCACATCGTGCCGGCGACGCCGCTGGAACCATCTCCACCCACCGGAAATCCCTTCCAGTTGTTGCAATAGCCATTCACGACGCTATTGGTCAACGTCGCCGTTCCCGAGGTCTTGATCCCGTTGCCGGCGTTCTCCGATGCCATGAGCCGATCCATGGTCACAGTGCCGGTGCCGTTGGCATACAGCATGTCCAATCCGTCCTGGGTATTGGAGATGAACTGGTCGTTGCTGAAAATCCAGTTCCCGCCTGTCCACGCTTCGCTGAAGCCGTCGCCGTAGCCCCCTTCATTCTGGCCCCAGCAGCCCACAATAGTCGTGGTCGGATAGGCTTCTGCGCAGCCGTTCCACGCAACCGTGGAGTTCCGGACGGTGATCGTGCCGGAATCGGTCGAGTTCTGATTGTTGCCACCCAAGTCGCCGGACCATCCGCCCCATCCATTCGCGCGCAGTGTCACTCCGTCCAGCAGAGTGTTGCCCGCCAGCCGGCCTGCATTCACCCCGTAATCGGCGAAGCCGTGAATGTTGAGGTTCTGCAACGTCAGGTTGGTGACATCGGCAGCATAAATTCCGTTCGACGCCCAGGTGCCGTACGGATAGCTGCTGCGGTTGCATGCGCTGACGCCGCCGGTTCCGCTGGTCGGTCCGTAATACTCGATGCACGTGCTGTGGTCGGTGAGTTCAAGACACTTGATGGTGATGTCGTGTGCCTTCTCGACGTCGAAGATGCTCGAGACGCGTTGGGTGCCCCATAGTTGCGGCGGTGCGGAGCAACTCGCGCCCGTGACCACTGTGGGGTGCGTGGAATCTATGCCCGAGGGGATGGAAGCGATCGTGCAGCCCCAGGTCGCAGGCTGGTAGCACATCGTCGTGTTCGCACCCGGCGCGCCGTAGCCCATCATGTAGCTGCCCGAGCCGATTACGAGCGTGTCGCCCGGCTTCAGCACCGACGTCGGTGTGTAGTTGCTGGCCTTGGCACCCGGCGCGAGTGCATAGAATGGGTGACTGAATGCGCACGCTTTCCCGCTGCCGCTGCCCGGGTAGGCGGCGTTCGCGAGCCCGGTACATTGCGAGGAAGTACCGCCATCCGTGCGAACGTAGTAAGTGGTCGCCGCGGCCGTGTTGAAGATCGCGAAAGCGCACCACACCATGAGTGCGGCGAAGCCGCACCTGAACCAATACTTGGGCATTTTGCTCGCTCCGTCAGTATGAGGCTGCTTCCTGCAACGGAGTCCGTGTAGTTCCCCACTAACCCACGGTGCCATCCAGGCCCGGCGAGCCTACTCAGCGAGCGCAATGACCTCGGTGATTGAGTTCACAATTCTTATCATTCGGTGAAATCCGGCGAGCGCAATGCCTGATGCTTGAGAACCAGATCACCCGCTGCGGTTGCGAGCGCCGTAAAGGCTTTGTAAATCGCCGAGCGCTAATTGCGGAATTGCGAGCGCGAGAGGGAGAGCGGCGCGTATTCGACCGCGCCTATGCTGGCGCGGACCGGTCGCGGATGTCCGTAAAAGTCGGTCGCGACCACGACCTTGGATGAAGCCGCGGCGATGGCGGAGGAACCCGGCCTGGGCGCGGGATCGTAGCTGGCGAACGCCGGATCTCTCAACATCGGATCCTGGCAGATCGAATCTCCCGGGCAGCCACCGTGACGAACACCGTGCACGAGGTTGCCGATCCAACTCACCGCAACTGCGTTGTCGTCTCCGCCGTAGTAACCGAAAGTCGGTTCGTCACCGCGTTTGTCGCTGTGCCGCCCATCCAGGATGTCGTTGGCCAGCGCCACCTTGTTGCCCTTGCCGCTTTGCGAGGCATCCACCAGGCCGTCGCCCTGTCCGGTGATGGTGTCGAAGGCGAGCGCCGCCAGCTGATTCGACAATGGAAAGTCGACCTCGACGGCCGAACCCAATGCGCGGCAGTCGTCCGCGGCCTGCATCGCGCCGAGCATGGTGGTGCCCGCCTTCTGTTGCGTCCACATGCAGTTGCCGACCACGACCGAATTGACTATGGACGATGGTCCCGAGATTTTTATCTGGTTGCCGGCGTTTCCGGAAAACCGGCTCTGGACCACCTTGGTACTGCCGGTGCCGTTGTTGTAGAGCAAGTCCAAGCCGTCCTGCGTGTTGTCGTGGATATTCGCCCGCGTGAATACCCAGTCGCCGCCGGTCCACGCTTCGGCGAAACCGTCGCCGTAGCCGCCTTCATTCTGGCCCCAGCAATGGATGACGCTGGAAGCAGGATAATTTTCCGTGCAGCCGCTCCATGCAATCGTCAACTGGTCGAAAACCAGCTTGCCGGAATTGGCGGATGAGTGGTCGTTGCCCCCGAGGTCGCCGTCCCATCCGCTCCAGCCGTTGGCGCGTATGGTCACCCGCTCCACTGTCCAGTCGCGCAGCCGACCGGCGTTCACCCCGCTGCTGGCGAATCCGTGGATATTCAAATCGCGCAAGGTCACGTCACCGGAATCCCGGGCATGAATGCCGGTGCTCGCCCAAGCCCCCACGTCGGCGCCCCAGTTGCGGTTGCACGCGCCGGCGGGGTCGGGTTTGTAGAACACGATGCAGGCGGAGTGGTCGGTAAGTTCGAGACACTCCAGCGTGACATTACTGGAACCGTCCAGCGAAAGCACATGGGAGGCGCCTTGCATCCCCCACAGTTCGGGCTTGGCGGTGCAGGAAGCGCCCTTGATGATCGTCGGGTGCTGCGGATCGGGCCCGGAAGGTACCGCCTGAGGTACACAGTCATAGGAATAGTTCGCATCGCACAGATTCGAACCGAACGCAGCCACTGCCTGAGCGCTGTAACCTATTCCATAACTGCCCGGTGCAATCACCAGCGTGTCGCCGCCCGCGATACGCGGTTTCATCGGCTGATTTTTTGCGGTAGGCGGCAATGCCTCCATCGGTGAATTCCACGCGCAGGCCTGGTGTCGGCTGCCGGAATACGCGGCGTTCGCCAGTCCGGTGCATTGTGCAGCCGTGCCGCCGTCGGTGCGTATGTAGTAAGTGGCAGCCCTGGCGGTGGTTAGCGGAAATACAGCGCAAACCAATATCGCACTGAAAGCAAGTTTGCCGAATTCTTCCAACATGCTCTGGTCTCGTCAGCTTGTCTTTTGCATTTCCGACAATCGCCTCTCCCACGCCAACGCGGTGCGGGCGATGAAATCCAGATCGTCATGTCGCGGTTGCCAGCCGAGCACTTCGCGGATGCGCTGCGATCGCGCGATCAGTGACGGCGGATCGCCCGCACGCCGCGGCTCTTCGACATGAGGCACCGGCGCCCCGTGCGCACGGCCGACCGCGGCCAGCACCTCGCGCACCGAGTAGCCGTGCCCGTAGCCGCAATTGAGCGTGACCGACGCGCCGCCCTCGCGCAGATATGCGAGCGCGTCGAGATGCGCGCGCGCCAGATCTTCCACGTGGATGTAGTCGCGCACACCGGTGCCGTCCGGCGTGTCGTAGTCCGTCCCGAAAATCGCCAGTGCGGGCCGCTTGCCGAGTGCGGCTTCGCACGCGACCTTCACCAGCAACGTCGCATTTTTCGTCGACTGACCGACACGTCCCTGTGGATCGCAACCGGCTACGTTGAAATAGCGCAGCGCGACGTAACGCATTCCGCCCGCGGCGGCGAGATCGCGCAGCATCCATTCGCTCATCAACTTGGAAGTGCCGTACGGATTGATCGGCGCCGTCGGCGTGTTTTCGTCCGCAACGCCGCCCGCCGGAATCCCGTAAACCGCGGCCGTGGAGGAGAACACGAATTGGCCGATGCCCGCTTCCCTGCAGCAGGCCAGCAGATTACGCGTTGCACAGGTGTTGTTGCCGTAGTAGCGCAATGGATCGGCCACCGATTCGGGCACGATCGTACGCGCGGCGAAATGCATCACGGTGTCGACGGCGTGCTCGCGCAACAACCGTTCGACCAGCGGCTGATCGCCCACATTGCCGACGACCAGCTCGGCTCCGATCACCGCCTCGCGAAAACCGGCGCTGAGATCGTCCAGCACCACGACACGTTCGCCGGCCTCGACCAGTTGCAGTACCACATGGCTGCCGATGTATCCGGCGCCGCCGGTGACCAGGATGGTATTCCCCGTTTTTTTGCTCACTCCACCGGCCCCTTAAATCGCGTCGGAATATTGAATCAAGCCTGCCGATAATGTGGTCACAGGCACTGTATAATCGCCGCCGAAACCGAGACTCCATACCGTGTAGTGTCGCTCAGTTGACACCCGCCTGATGACACGGCTGCCATAGATTTCAATCTATCTCTCGGCTCAGGGGTGAGCGCCTTGACAGCGCTGGTGAGTGTCATCATTCCGGTCTACAACGGCGAGCGCTATCTTCCGGAAGCGCTGGACAGCGCGCTTGGGCAAACTTACCAGAACATCGAGATAATCATAGTCGATGACGGCTCCACCGATTCGAGCGGAATAATCGCCGATCGGCACGCCGAAGCGCACCCGCAACGCGTGCGCGTGATCCATCAACCCAACAGCGGCACCGGCGTTGCGCGCAACAGCGCGATGGCCGCCGCGCGCGGAACATATATCGCGATGCTGGATCAGGATGACGTCTGGACACCGGTGCATCTTGCCGAAGCGGTTGCCGTGCTCGAACGTGAGCCATCCGTGGGGCTGGTGCACGCTGATATCCAAGTCCTGCACGGGGGTCGGCGGCCTTCCAAGAGCCTGCAATGGCGCAAGCCCGAGGATGCCTTCATCAATCTGCTGCTGCGGCGTGCGCACATTGCCTGCCTAAGCGTGGTATTTCGCCGCTCGCTCGTCGATGTCGTCGGAGGATTCGATCCGGCATTCGGCCGATTGGGAAATGATGACCGCGACATGTGGCTGCGCATCGCGAAAGTGGCGCAGCTTCGTTATCTTGATTCGCTGCATGGAAGCTGGCGGCGACACGCAGGCAATCAAAGCGGCGATTGGGAAAGAATGCGGAAGGGGCAGCTTCTGCTGGTCGAGCGGCACGCGGTCGGGCCTCACCGCCACTTGCGCAATCGAGCGATAGCTGCGATCCACGCGGAAACGGGATACATCCAGTTCCACAGAAGCGGCTCCCGCCGCGAAGCACTGGGCTCATATGCGCGCTCGCTGTGCCGATATCCTTTTATCGCCGAGGCGTGGAAAGGCGCGGCGAATGCCCTGCTGGGCCGGAAATCCCGCCAAGACTGAAGCGGTGGTTCTCACCCGGTCGACGAAGCGCGGGTGCCGGTCTCGAGCAATGACGATACCGGGCCGGAGCTTGATCCCGCGGTCAATCCTTCGCTGCGCGCAGACAGCACGGTGACGCGTTCCAGCCGCCGCCGCAATCCCAAGAACGCATGCTCGACGATGAAATACGACAGCAGGGCCGCGATGAAGGTGAAGGCCAGGTTCTCAGCACGGCGCCGTCCGCAATTCTAATCACGGCAGCGGCAGGTGGTGTGAGAAGCGTGATACGGTGCCCGCGCCGGGAGTTCATTCGGTCGCCGAGCTCAGGCATGATCTCTCCCCCTTCCATCGCCAAGTCGCACCGAGCCGGCGTTTTGCAATTCCATGGACAAACCGAAGGTTCTGATTCTCGATGGACAAAGCGCCGCCGCAACGGAATGCCTGCTGGCGCTGACGCCCGGCTGCGAAGTTCATCTGTCCACGCCCGGCGGTCGTTGCGGCTTCTCGCTCCAGGGCTTGACGAGAGTCCTTACCCAGCCTGAGCCGCCAGCGGCACTGCGGAACTGGACGGAAGATCTGTTCCGTCGCGAGGACTACCAGCTGGTCATCCCGACCACCGAGGTTTCGTTGCATGCGCTGAAGGCGTGCGATCTTTCGCCCGAGTTGCGAGCCCGCATGGCGATTCCGGAAGAGGACGCAATCGACCTCGCCTTGAACAAGCTGCGCACGCTGGAGCTGGCCGCAGAACTGGGAATACCGATACCTGCAAGCTCGCTGATGACTTCACTGAACGACTTGCCGCAGTCGGTCCGCTATCCGGTCGTGATCAAGCCGCTTTACAGCAAACTGCCTGTGCAGGGCAGGATGCGGTCGTTCGGTGCGCACATCTGTGCGGATCGCCGGAGCGCACTCGATGCTTGCGCGAAAATGCTTCCATACACGCCCGTGATTCGACAGGAATATTTTCGTGGACGCGGCGTCGGGGTGGAGGTGCTGTTCGAACATGGACAGCTCCGCTGGTGGTTTGCGCATGAACGCGTCCATGCGCTACCCGTGACCGGCGGGGCCAGCACTTACCGGCGCTCCATCGAAGCGCCCGAAGCTCTGCTGCGCGCGGCGAATGCCTTGCTGTCACGTCTGCGCTGGCACGGCGTGGCCATGGTGGAGTTCAAGGTATCGCCAGAGGGCGAATACAGGTTGATGGAGATCAATCCGCGGCTGTGGGGCTCGCTGCCTCTCGCGGTGGCGGCCGGCGTGGATTTTCCGGCGGGGCTGCTGCGACTCGCACGGGGCGAGTCGCCGGGCGAACAGCCTCGCTACCGCCGCGGCTTGTACATGCGGCATCTTGCGCTCGATCTCGTCTGGTATGCGCAATCCTGGAAGGAGCGTGGCAATCCGCTGCGCATCAAATCTCTACAGGCGGCCGACTGGTGGGGATTTCTGCGGATATTCACCGGATTCGAACGTTGGGACTTCTTTCGCTGGCGAAGCCCCGGCGTCTGGTGGACCTGCATGCGGTCCAGCTTGGGGTCGTTGTATCGGGATCAGCGGAGCGGCACCGTGCGCAAGGCAACGGATGAAAACTGGTCGAAACTGCAAGAGGACTGGCGCGCCGGGCGCATCCAGCGCGTGCTGGTGCTGTGTTACGGGAACGTCTGCCGCAGTCCGGTCGCCGCTCGTCTGCTGTCTGCAGCGGGACTGGAAGTGAAGTCGGCGGGATTTCTTCCCTCTGCAGAACGCGTTCCGCCCGAGGATTGGGTGCGCGTGGTCGAGAACACCTTGGCGCTGGATCTCCGCGATCATCGTCCGAGTACGGTGACCAAAGACATGATCCAGTGGGCGGACATGATTCTGTTGATGGATGCGGCGAACTGGCAGGCGCTTTCCAGAACGTTTCCGGCTGCGATCAACAAGGCGGTGCTGCTGGGCGCCACGACGCGCGGCGCCTCTGTGGACGCGCCGGAAATCCGCGACCCCTATCAGCTGGAGGATCACCTGATGCAGGCGATCGCGTTGACGATAAAGTGCCGCGTGCAGGAACTGCTGGATCAGAGAGCCGCGTCCACTGCGGTGCGGGACACGGCGCCGCAGTTCAATTGAGACTTGCGTACCGACGTGGAGCACGCCGCCGTCGAATCGCACCCGCGCGTTTCCGTGGTGGTTGCCGCCTGCAATGCGGAAGCCACGCTCGTCGAAACTTTGTCATCCGTCGCAGCACAGACTTACCGCGATTTCGAACTGATCGTGGTGGATGACGGTTCGAGCGACGCCACGCCGAGGTTGCTGGAAACCTGCGCACAACGCTGGGCGTGGCTGCGTTGGGAACGACAGGAGAATCGCGGCGTCGCGGCGGCCCGTTCGCGCGGAATTGAGCTTGCGCGCGGCGAATGGATCGCTTTCTTGGATGCGGACGATCTGTGGCTGCCGCGGAAGTTGGCCGCACAAATGGCGGTGGTCGACCGGGATCCGGAAGTGTCTCTGGTGTACTGCGATGTCCGTTACTTCTCGCGCGATCGCGAAGCGCGCCACAGCCTGTTCGAGGAACGCGCGCATGCGACCGGATGGGTCCTGCGCGAATTGTTCATGAACAACTTCGTGTATACCTCCACCGCGTTGGTGAAGAAGTCGGCCGTGCTGGAGGCGGGCGGTTTCGATCGCGCGCACCGGGTCAACGAGGATGTCGACCTCTGGTTGCGCATTGCCGAACATCACAAGTTCGGCTGCGTCGACGAAGTGCTGGTCAAGTATCGCCGCGCTCCCGGCACGTTGACTCGCGTCCATCCCTACGCGTGCCTGCAACGCGACCTGGAGATCATCGATTATTGGGTGCGGCGCCGTCCCGATCTTTTTTCGGCAGACTCCGCGCAGGTAAGCCGTGGACGGGCGCTGACCTTCGCACGGATGGGCGCGCAGCATCTGTTCGATCGCGACTTTGCACAGGCCAGAAATTTCCTTCGGCGCGCGATAGCGATGGGTCAACGGGACCTCGCGACCCTCTTGCGTACCGCCGCCGCGTACTTTCCTCCGCTCGCATACCTGTTCTGGGGAGCAAAGGAGATTCGCGCGCTCGCGATGCGCGCGCGAGGCTCTCAGGAATAACCGTATCTGACCAGGCTCTCGGCCAGCACCGACTGCAGGATCTTCTGCTGTTCCTCGGTAAGGTCGTCGCGCCACTTGCTGTTGGCGGTTTCGAGTCTGTACGACGCGATCCGCTTCTCGAACCTGGAAGACCATTCCAGTCCGCAGAATTTCACCACTTCCCGGAATCTAGCGATCGGATCGGCGACGAACTCTTCATAGCGGACTTCCATGTACTGGCCGGCCGGAATGCGTGCCGCGGCTTCCGCCGTGGCGTCCATCAGCAGCTTCCACTGGATGCCGGCGAGCGCGACGAAGGAGCGGCCGTGGCGCTCCCATTCGGATTGAAGCACGGGTGGCAACTCTCCCCAGCGCCATTGCGAAGGACCGTGCCAGCCGCGCCAGAAATCCACCGCGAGCAGTGAATTCGCGACGGCTCTTCCATCGCGATAGACATGTATGAATCGCGCATCCGGAAACAGTTCCAGCAGGAAACCCAGGCGCGGCCAGCCGGTGATCTTGTACAGCAGCCGGCGCCGCCGGCCGGTCAGCAGCTTGGCCATGGCCGCAGGCACCTGCCGCTTGTTCAACTCGGTTACATCCGACGCCAGCAGATCTCGGCATGGCTGCCGGAATCCCATGCAGTGATGATTCCAGAAGGTGTAGCACTCGGCCGGTTCGTAGCGCCTGCTCAGTCCGCGGCCCAGCACCGGCAAATCCAGCAATCGCATCAGTGCGCGATTCACACCCGGCCTCGTGGGGAAGCGATCGCACAACTCGGAAAGCCAGGCCAGGGCCGGATGTTCCGCGAACATTTGGTGAAAGATCGACGAGCCGCTGCGGCCGAGTCCGATGACGAAAATGGGCGCCTGCACTTTCACTACGCTCTCCTGTGCTTCACGGCGCGGATGAACCGATCGAACCTGGATGAGGGGCGAATGGTACCGGGAGAACATCCACAGCGATCTTCGCCCCGGATGCAAATTCATTGTCCCATACAAGGAAAGCGCCGCTGGGGCGCTTGGCATGACCCGTGCTCTTTTCTGCACGGGCGGGCAAGTATATCCGCGGCGAATCCGCCCTCGCGGGCAACGATGTCGACGGAGGCTGGGACACCTGCACGAGCATCGAAGCCTCGCGACGGTGCGGTTCCAAGCGCTCTTCATTTAAAGTACGCGCGATTGGGGGATTCCTCGATGAACTCGATGGCCGTGCGCTCGGCGCTTGCCAAACCGCTGCACCTGGCTTCCTTCTGGCTGGGTCACGCGCTGCGCCGCGCCAAGGCGACCCGCTGTGCGCGCATTTTGATGTATCACCACATCAGTTCCGGCGACGTCTCAGTGGAGGAATTCCAGGCGCATCTGGAACTGTTGCGCAACGAATTCGAACCGGTTTCATTCGGTGAATTGCTGGACCGCCTGACCACGAACTCGCTTTCGGGGGACGAAATCGTCATTACCTTCGACGATGGCGTGCGCAACAATTTTCGTGTGTCGTGGCCGTTGTTGCGCGAACAGAACGTGCCGGCCACGTTCTTCGTCTGTCCCGGACTGATCGATTCGGGCGAGTGGATCTGGCGAAGGGAGTTGCGCGCCCGGCTCGAATTGTTGCAACCGGCGGAACTCAGGCGGCTGGCCCAGGTGGTGAGAGGCTCCGGCGCAACAGTCGAAGACCTGATGCAGCGCGCCAAGGAACTGTCTTACCGCGTCCGGCGCGAATTTCAGGCCAGCGTCGCTGCCCGGACACAGCAGTTCGAACCCACCTCGGCACAGATCGACGAATTCGCGCCCATGACCTGGCCGCAATTGCTCGAACTCGATCCGCGCCTGATCACCATCGGCAGCCATACCAGTACCCATCCGATCCTGAGCGGCCTGCCGGAGGATTTTCTGGAAACCGAAATCGCCGGAAGCCGGACCATGCTCGAGCAAAAACTCGGTCGCGAAGTCGACCTGTTCTGCTTTCCCAATGGCGAACACGACGAACTGGCGATGAAACTCGTTCGCGAAACCTACCGGGCCGCCGTCACCACGCGACAGGCGCTCGTCACCTCCCGCGCCGATCTGTTCTCGCTGCCGCGCGTTCCCGCAGGCGACACACGCGCACTTTTCCTGCGCCGCCTGCACCGGCCGACAGCGTGATCTCAGGTTTGCGGTCCGTCCGCGTTACCCGCAGAGATCGCGGGATTCTTCGACCTCGATTCCCTACCGCGTAGTCCGATAATCCGTCGAGCCGCGCGGCTGGCGCCCCGCCATGCAATCGACAGGCCCGGAAGGGGATCGTCCAGCCGGAACACGCTGCAATAACCACGACACCATTGTGCGAGCGCACGCCACGGCGATACGCGTTGATCGCCGCGGCGCACCAGGACCACGCGCATGTCGCGCGGAAGATTGGTGCAGCCCACGCCAACGGGATATCGCGACGGCGCGGGATTCACCTCCAGCCCGCAAGCGTCCTCGTAGGCCATGCGGCAGACGTTGACGCCGCAGCGGGTGGCGAACTCGACGTACCACCACGCGCGGGTATTGATTTCGAGGATACGGAACTTGCCGTCGCGTGCATCCCGCTTGAACTCCGCGCTGAAGATCCCGCGGTACTGGAGCAGTCGCAACAATTCCACGAGATGATCGCGTGCTGCGGCCACCTCGTCCAGCGGGATGCTGATGCAATAGCAGCTGTTGCCGAAGTGCGGTGGATAGATCCGCAGTCTGCGCCGCGCGAACAAGCCGGTCAGCCGGCCGCGGGCGTCGCGGAAACCGTCGATGAAGTAATGATCCGCCGGGCTGCCCGGCACGTATTCCTGCGCGATGACATGCAGATCCCGGCTTTCGAGACTCCGCCAAGCCCTTTCGAATTCGGCGTGGTCGCGCGCCCAGATGCCCTTGGCGCCGACAGCCTTGACAAACTTCTGGGAATCGGCGGGCTTGATGAAAACACGATCGAGCTCGGCGAACGGAATGGCTTCGATGTCCGCCGCGCTGCGGATCGTGAATGTGCGCGGATGTGGAATATCCGTGTTCGCCAGAAATTCGCCGAAGCGGGCCTTGTTCTGCAATATTTCGAGGGTGGCCCGCGAACTGCTGCTGACGAGAAATCGATCCGCGAGCGGTCCCGAAGGTATATCGGCGGCCCACAGTGCGGCATCATCGCGGCCCATGATCAGCACGGCGCGTCGCAAAGGCATCGCCTGCAGTATCGACAGCGCCTCGGGACCCGGCTCTCCGTCCCACGGGGTAGCCCCCGGTGTGGGACGGTACCAGCGCGAGCGCGCGACCAGATTGTCGCTTCGGCACGCAACGCAAACCGGAATACCGGCGTGGTGCAGAGATCGCAGCATGCCCAAGCCGGTCTGTTCGCGTCCTACCACGATCGCGATCGGCCTGCCCCTGTCCTGCCCGGCCATGTTTCCTCTCGAACGGCGCAATTCGCCGGCAGGCGCGGGTGCGCGGCCGGCCCTGTGTCTTGATGATCAGATGCCGGCGGTATGCCGGCAGCAATGAGTCTACTATATGCGCGGGCTTCGGCCGGTCGGCGCAGCGGCGGGGATTCCGGTGCGGCCAGCGAACCGCATACCGGTTCGTCGACAGATGGCACGAACATTGTTGCGCGACGAAACAGGGGATGTGTCCTGGGTACTCCAGTTACCGCACGCTTTCTGTCCGCGGAAGAACATGCACGCTGGTCGGACTTCGTGGCCAGTTCGCCTCAAGGCAGCGCACATTCGCTTCCGGCATATCTGGATGCGCTCTGCGAGGCCGGGGGCGGCAGCTATCGCGTGCTCGCCGCCGAGAGCGATGGACGGCTGATTGGGGGAATCGCACTCTACGAGCAGAACTCTCCCTTGGGAAAATACATATCGCCGCGGCTGCTCCTGCATTACAACGGCATCCTGCTCGCACCGCCTGCCGCGCACTCGCCCTCGCAACGCACGGCCCGGGATCTGCGCGCTCTCGCTGCGCTGGAACACTCACTGGCGGAAGCTTCCTATTCCAGGCTGCGCCTCAGATGCCGCTCCACGCTCACGGATTTGCGTGTCTTCGTGGCGCGCGGGTGGATTCTGCGACCGGCCTGGAGCTATGTAGTGGCCATCTCCGACCTCAACGCAGCCTGGTCGCGGGTGCACAAAGATCAACGGCGTCTGATAGAGCATTGCCGTCAGCAGGGTTTGCAAGTCACCGTGGATGATGATTTCGACGCTTTCCATCGCCTGCACGTGCAAACGCATCGGCGCAAGGGAGCACCGCTGTATCTGCCGCGTGAGCGATTTCGCCGTTTCGTGCAAATGTTGCGGCAATCCGGGCTCGCCCGGCTCTATCATGCGCGCCTGCCATCGGGACGAGTCATCGCCAGCCAACTGGTGCTGACCGGGCCACGACCAGTAACCGACACGGTGGCTGCGTCCACCGACGGGGAATTTCTGAAATTGGGCACCGCCCCGTTCCTGCGTTGGAAAGTCTTCGAGGATCTCGCAGCCAGCGGCTACAGCGCGAACGACCTGACGGGCGCCTCACTCGATTCCGTCGCCCGTTTCAAGAGCCAACTCGGCGGTGAGCTGGTGCTGTGCCTGGAAGCTGCGCGGCCCGACCGATTCGGGTTCCGGGCCGGGCAGTACGCGCTGGACCTGGCGGCGCGCGTGAAGTCGAGTTTGCTGCGCTCCCGTTCCACGCCGGACGGAGAAGCCGGATGAACCCGACCGGAGCCGGGTTGCTGTGCGAAGCGTTGCAGCGCGCAGGTATCGATCACGTCTTCGGCTTGCCGGGCACACAAACCACGGCGATGTTCGAGGCGCTGCGCACCTCGAGGCTGCGCACCATCGTCTCGACCAACGAACTTTCCGCAGCGATGATGGCCAATGGCTACTATCGCGCCACCGGAAAACCCGCCGCCTTGCTCACCATTCCCGGGCCCGGATTCACCTGGGCCCTGACAGGTCTGGCCGAAGCCGCGCTGGACTCCGCGGCCCTCGTGCATATCACTTGCACGCCCGCCGGTTTCCCCGGCCGCGCATTCCAATTGCAGGCGATCGATCAGGCGGCGCTCGCGGCGCCGCTGTGCCGCCGCGTGTTCACCCTCGAGCGCGCCGTCGACATCCCGGCAGTCATCGCGGCAGCCTCGGAAGAGTGTCGTAGAGGCGAACCCGGCCCGGTATTGGTGCAGATTTCGAAGGCGGTGTGGCGCGAACCCACATCCATTTCGCTTGAAGCGCAATCTTTCGAGACGCCGGCGGCTGCTTCCGCCGAGATCTCGGCACTGCTTGCCGCGATCCATGCGGCCCAGCGCAGCGTCTTGTTGCTGGGTCAAGGGTGTCATGGCGCATCCGACTTGGCGCTGCAGTTGGCGGAACGCCTGAACGCGCCGGTTTTCACCACCACTTCCGGACGGGGCGCAATTCCGGAAGATCACCCGTTGTCGCTGGGTTTTGAACTGGGTGGAAATCGCAGCGACGCATTGAATGCGCTGATCGAAGCCAGCGATCTGGTGTTGGCGATCGGCTGCAAGTTTTCGCACAACGGCAGCCGCGGTTTCCGCTTGCGAATCCCACAGGAGAAATTGGTACACGTCGACATTTCACCCAAGGCGCTGGGCGCCAACTATCCGGCAGACCTCGCCATCCGGGCCGACGCGCGTACGCTGCTGGAAACGTTGCTCCCGCAGCTGGATCGAAGCGGCGCGAACACGCGTGGATTCTCGGCCGAAGAAGTCGCGCAATGGCGCGCTCGATGCGGCGAAGAGAATTCGCGCGATCAGGTCGAGCCGCGTATCCACGGTGTACCTGCGGGCAAGCCGGCGGCATTTTTTTCCGCGCTGCGGAGCGTCCTGCCGCGCCAGGGGATCCTCGTCACCGATTCCGGCCAGCATCAGGATCTGGCGCGGCGTCATTTTCCGGTATGGTCACCGCGCGGCTTGATCACGCCCACCAATCTGCAATCCATGGGATTCGGAATCGGCGCTGCGATCGGAGCGAAGCTGGCCGCGCCATCCCGGCCGGTCGTGGCGCTGATCGGCGACGGCGGTTTGGCGATGTCCGGTCTGGAACTGTTGACCGCGGTTCGCGAAAAGCTCGACCTGACCGTGGTCGTTTTCGCGGATGGAGCCTACGGCGCGATCCGTAACCAGCAGCAGGCGGCTTATGGACACGTTTCCGGTACGCTGCTGCCGAATCTGGATTGTGCACGCCTCGCCGAGGCGATCGGCGCGACTTATATTCCACTGCAACATGATCCGGAAAACACCCTGCGTGCTGCGCTGGATACGCGCGGGGTGACTGTGCTCGAAGTGCGCTTGGGCGATTCCCTGCCCATGCACTGGGCTCATGCCAAGGGACTGGCCAGACGGCTGCTTCGTCGCTCGATTTGAAAGCGCTGAATCGGCTACATGCGATCCGATCACCTGGAGCGAGATCCCAAAATCATGCCCACTGACATTCGCGGTCCCAATCTCTTTCTGGTCGGCGCACCCAAGTGCGGTACGACTTCGCTCTACGAATATCTGCGCCAGCACCCGCAGATCTACTTCCCTTCGGCGGAAGGCGACAGGTACTGGCTCGCCAAGGAACCCTGCTTCTTCTGCCCGGATCTCAACATGGCGCCCACCGCCTCGATCAAGGACAAGCGGGAATTCCTGCAGCTCTATGCCGGCGCGGACAATTACAAGTGGCGCGGTGATGCCTCGGCCTGCGCGCTGCGATCCGATGCCGCGCCCGGCCTGATCAAGGCGTTCTGCCCCGACGCGCGCATCCTGGTGTTACTGCGGCCTCCGGTCGAACAGATGCGCTCACACCACAAGCAACTGCTGCGCGTGGATTGGGAGGACATCACCGATTTCCACGAGGCCGTCGCGGCAGGCGAAGACCGCGACAAGGGGTTGCGGCTGCCGCCGAAAACCGCCGTGCCACGCAGCCTGAACTATTACTCGATCAGTTGCTACGCACCGCAGGTCGAACGCTATTTCCAGCTATTCGGGCGCGATGCGGTGAAGGTGATCCTGCTGGAGGACCTGGAAAAAAAACCGAAAGAAACTTGGCGGGAGCTGATGGAGTTTCTGGAAATCGACACGTCGTTTGAACCGCAATTCCGCATTTTCAACGATGCGCCCGGCGAGAGCCGCCCCGAAAAGTGGGTTGGCGCGATCTACTGTCATCCGGCCGTGAATCCCTGGGCGCGCCGATTGATCCCCTACGGAGCGAGGCGGCGCTTTCTGTCCGCCGTCCGCGCCGCACACGCGAACAGCGAGGCGCCGGATCCGCGCGATGAGGCATTGCGCGAGCGGTGCAAGCCGGATGTGCAACGCCTGGCTGCGCTGATCGGGCGCGACTTGTCACACTGGGTGTAGCGCCAGCACTTTGCACTTGGCAACAGGCTGTGGCGCTGCAGACGTCATACCGCGCTGCGTTGGTGCTCCCGCAACACCCGCTTCAGATTTTCGGCCAGCGCGGGCTGCTCGATCAGGTTGTCGTGATTGCCCGGAATGTCCACGACCTCGACGGTTCCGCTGACCGATTCGTCCCAACCCAGGGCGCGTGACGATTCCATGCCCTTGCACTGTTCCATGGCACGGAACAGCGTCAGCGAGAGGTCGCTGGGCGGCGCGCGGTAGGCCATGTGCGCGCGCTCGTGCACCCGCTCGATCTCGCGATAACGCAGGGCGTGCGGCAGCGGGCGATTCGACAACCGCAGCGAGCGCACCATCACTTCGTCGCTGACGCGCCGCACGCGCCAGCCGATCGCATGCGCCAGCATCGCCAGCTTGCCTTTGAAGCCGAGTTCACGCGCGCGTTCCAGCCGCTCGTGCCAGACACGGCCGAGTTCGGCGAGCTGATGGTCGCGTTCGAGCCGGCGATGAGCCGGCCCATAGGTGTCGAACAGGGCCAGCAATCCGATCGCTTCGCCCTGTTCGCGAAGTTCGCGGGCCATTTCGTAGGCGATCATGCCGCCCATAGAGCCACCCGCGAAGAAGTACGGCCCGTGCGGCTGCAGCGCGCGGATCTCCTTCAGATAACGGGTGGCCATCGCTGTCACGGATTCCAGCGGGGGCGTCACTCCGTCCAGCCCTACCGCCTGCACTCCGTAGAACGGTTGTTCGTCTCCCAAGGCCTTGGCGAGCGGCACGTAGTTCAGCACATTGCCGCCTACCGCATGGACGCAGAAAAGCGGAAGCAATGTGCCGTTCGGTTGAATCGGCACGAGGGGTGACCAGGCTCCGGAAGAGGACGGCGCAACCGGTGCGGTATCGTTCGGCTCGACAGCGCCGGCCGCACGAAACGCCGCGGCTTGGCGCGCGATCGTGGGCGCGGTCAACAGACTCGACAAGGGCAGATTCACGCCCGTGAGCTTCTGCGCGCGCTGGAACATGCGCACGGCCAGCAGCGAGTCGCCGCCGAGATCGAAGAAGTCGTCGTGAAGGCCGATCTCCTGCACGCGCAAGAGATCGCGCCAGATCTCGACAAGTCCCCGTTCCAACGCGCCGAGGTCTGGCCGGCCGTCCGCGCGGACAGGTCTGTCGGCCCGCACGGCGGGGAACGAAGCGAGACTCGCCAAAGCGTTTTGATCCACCTTGCCGTTGGGCAACCGGGGCAGTCCATCGATTACCGCGATGCTGTGCGGATTGGCCGCCGCAGGCAGGTAAGATCTGAATGCGCGCTGCAGCGTCGCCACATCCGGTGTCGTGCCGGCTTTTTTGACGGCGAAGGCGAGCAGCGTAACGGCGCCGTCCGCTTCTTCGTTCGCGATCGCCAAGGCGTCTTCCACATCGGTTTGCTTCCGCAGTATCTGCTCGACGGCGGCGGGATCGACCACGCGGCCATTGATGCGAATTCGGCGATCCACCCGGCCCAGTTCTTCGACTCGACCACCGGCGAGCCAACGCCCGCGGAATCCGGTCCGCAGCGGCAAGCGCTGCGTGGCATCGACTGTCTCGGCCTCGCCCGATTCCTCATCTCGCCCCACGCAGTCGCCCTCGACGCAGATTTCGCCGATCGCGCCGATCGGTTGCAGTTGCCCCTCATCATTGATCACCGAAATGACGTTGCCTGCCAGTGGCTCTCCCGCATCGATCGCCGCATCGGACGACTCGACACGCCCGCAGCTCGCGATGCCGCCGTTGTCTGAAGACAAGGCATTCCAGAGTTCGCCATGACGGGCGAGAATTTTCCCGGCGAGATCGGGTTTGGGCGTGCCGCCGAGGCAGACCGCTTTCGATCGAGGCAGACCGGATACATCGACGGCGAGCATTTTTTTCCAGATGTCCGTCGCCGCGAAGACGGCATCGGGTTTGCTCGCCCTGATCCGCTGAATCAGCGTCGTGCCGTTGGAGATTTCATCGGAACCCGCCGCGACGGCCGCTCCGCCGCCAAGCAGCGGCAGGACGCACTCGATCACCGACATGGCCGTCGCAGGTGCGGAGGTCCCCAATGTTCGAGCTTCTTCGCCGAGCCCGAGCAGATCGCGCAGGGCCAAGGCATTCCGTGCGATTTCGCGGTGTGAAAATGCACGTGGCCGCCCGACTTCCGCCGTATCGCCGGGATAGATCAGTACGGCGGCATCATCGGCGCCTGCTTCATGCGGACCGGGCGATTCGGATGCGGAGGCGAGTTCGGCCTGATCGGCATCGAGCCAGAGCGCGCGCGACCGCGGCCAGTCGAGTGCGGGCTCCAGCTTCGATCTGCCGACGATCACCGCCACGTTCGCATCGACCACGGTCGATTTGAGACGCGCCGGCGGATCGGCCGGGTCGAGCGGCAGGCAGACGGCACCTGCCTTCCAGATTCCCAGCAGACCGGCTGTACGCTCGAGACCCTGCTCTTCCGCCAGGACGACCACGCTGTTCTTGCCGACGTCGCGATGGCGCAGGCACGCGGCGATGCGGCCGGCGAGGCGTTCGACTTTCGCGCAGGTGTGATCCTTGTCTTTCGATTTCACTGCGATCGCGTCGGGAGTCTGTTCGGCACGCGCCGCGAACGATGTTTCGATACGCGTATCCGCGGCAGTGACGTCCTTGCGCGCATTCCATTGCCTGAGCTTGGCGAGATCCGCTTCGCCGATCCGCGTCAGCGACGAAACGGTCTGCCTCGGATCGTCGGTCGCTCGCGACAACAACTCGAGGTAGCGCTCCCGCAGCATGCGCGCGGTGTCGGGCCGGAACACATCTGCATTGAAGGTGACGCCGCCGATCATTCCGGCATTGTTCTCGAGGAACCACAGGCCGAGATCTTCGTTGGCCGCGCTCTGGAACAGCAGGATCTGCTCGTGTGCGAGGCCGCCCCAATCGGTGATGCGCTGTCGCGCATCCTGGAAAGAGAACAGCGCCTGATACAGCAACGCGTTTCCGCCGTGGCGGGCCTTGAGCTCGCTCTGCAGGTGTTCGAGCGGGACGTCGGGATGTTCGAAACTCTCCACCACGATGCGTTTGACCTGCCGCAGCAGTTCCAGAAACGGGAGATCGGGATCGACGTGCAGATACAGCGGCACGAGATTGTTGAAACAACCCATCACCGATTCGATCTCGATCTGGCCGCGTCCGCGCACCGGCGTGCCGATCACCAGATTGCGCTGTCCCATGGTCTGGAACAGCACGGCGTAGTACAGCGCGAGCAGCGCCATGTTCAAGGTCGCATCGGCCTCGCGGGCGACGCGATGCATCGCTTCGGTCTGCTCGGCCGAAACCTTGATCCATTCGGTGCGGCCTTCGCCGGACATGCCCGCTTTGCGCGGCTTGTCCGCGGGAAGATTCTGCGGTTCCTCGACGGTGGTCAACTTGGCCCGCCAGAAAGCGAGCTGCGACTGCAGCCGCGGACTTTCCAGCCAGCGCGTATGCCAGACGGCGAAATCTCCATAGCTCACCGGCAACGCCGGCAGCTTCGGCTGTGAACCCGTGCTGTAGGCGCGATAGAGCTCCGAAAGCTCCTGGTAGGCCAGGTCGAACGACCAGCCATCCCAGATGATGTGATGCGGCATGAAGAACAGCACGTGCTCATCCGCCGCCATGCGGAACATGCGCGCGCTAAACAGCGGCGCGCGCGACAGGTCGAAAGGCGTATCCGTCAACTGCTGGAGACGCTCCATCAACACCGCTTCGCGTTGTCCTGCCGGCAACGTGGAAAGATCCTCTGCCGGGAACAACTTGATTTCGATCTGCGGCTCGACCACCTGCACCGGCTCGCCGTTTTCGCGCACGATCGCGGTGCGCATCACCGGCTGACGCCGCACCATTTCCTGGAAAGCGCGCTCGAAGGCTGCTTCGTCCAGCCGGCCGCGCAGGCGGTGCGCCGATGGCGTGTTGTAGTTGACGCGCCCGGGATTCATCTCTTCCAGCAACCACATGCGCTGCTGCGCCAGCGACAACGGCGCGCGCGTCTGGTCCGCACGATGTTCGATCGGCTCGGCCGTGTTCACATCGCCGGCCTTCAACCGTTCCGCGATGGCTGCCGACAGGCCCGCGATCGTGGGCGAATCGAACAAGGTGCGCAGCGACAACGTGAGGCCGAACTCGCGGTTGAGCCTGGCGGTGAGTTGCGCAGCCAGCAGCGAGTGTCCGCCCAGCGCGAAGAAATCGTCGTGGATGCTCAAGGCCGGCAAGGCGAGGATTTCCTCCATCGCCGCAGCCACGCGTTGCTCCAGCTCGTTGCGCGGCGCGATGCGTTCCGCCGCGGAGGGCGTGTGGACCGCAGGCGCGGGCAGGGCCTTGCGGTCGATCTTGCCGTTGGGCAGTTGCGGGATCGCATCCAGCAGCACGACGTGCTGCGGAATCATGTATTCGGGCAGGCTCTGTTTCAGGCGGGTGCGCGTGGCCGCGGGATCGAGCGTCGCGCCCGGCCGGGTGACGACGTAGGCGACCAGACGGGTGTCACCGGCGCGCTCCTCGCGCGCGATCACCACCGCACGCGCCACTTCGGGCAGCGCGGCGAGCGCGGATTCGATTTCGCCCAGTTCGATGCGGTAGCCGCGCACCTTGACCTGGAAATCGAGCCGCCCAAGATGTTCGATGTAGCCGTCGGCGCGCCAGCGTCCACGATCGCCGGTGCGGTAGCGCAACGCGCCCGTCTTGCCGGAAAACGCATCGGCGATGAACCGCTCGGCCGTCAATTCCTGACGGTCGAGATAGCCGAGTGAGACACCAGCTCCGCCGATCGTGATCTCGCCCGCAACGCCCACCGCACATTGCATACCTTTGGCATCGAGCATGCGGATGTCGGTGTTCGCGACCGGCTTGCCGATGAAGATGCCGCGGCGCGGCGCGGCGACACGCCAGAAGGTCGAATACACCGTGGTTTCGGTGGGGCCGTAGCCGTTCCACACCTCGCCGCAGCGCGACAGCAGCGCTTCGGCCAGATCCACGGTCAACGGCTCGCCGCCCGTGATCGCCTTGAAGCGCGGATGGCCGCTCCAGCCCGAATCCAGCAGGATGCGCCAGCCGGAGGGTGTGGCCTGCAACACCGTCGCCGCGCTGTCTTCGATCAGCATGCGCAACGCCGCGCCATCGCGCACCTGGTCGTGATTCGCGATCACCACTTCCGCGCCCGCGCACAGCGGCAACATCAGCTCGACGAACGCGATGTCGAAGGACAGCGTCGTCACCGCCACCAGCCGGTCATCGCGGTCGATGCCCGGCACGCGCTGCATCGATGTCAACAGGTTCGAGGTGGTCCGGTGCGGCACCTGCACGCCCTTGGGCTGGCCGGTCGAACCGGAGGTGTAGATCACGTATGCGACCGAGTCGGGAAGTGCGGACCGCTGATCGCGAGGCAGGCGCGTGTCGGGCTGTGCGTCGATCTCCTGCGCGTCGCGGGCCAGCGACAGAACCGCGCCTGATTCCCCGAACCAGTCCGGTACCGCGTCGTCCACGATCAACGCCGCGAGGGAGGCATCGCTCGCCATGAAGGAGAGGCGTTGGACCGGGAACGAAGGATCGAGCGGCACGTAACCCGCGCCCGCCTTCAATATCGCGAGCACGCTGGCGATCATGTCCGGCCCGCGCGCGAGCGCCAGCCCCAACAATGCGCCGCGGCCGATGCTGCGCGCGCGCAAGGCATGCGCGATGCGGTTGGCGCGCGACTCGAGTTGGGCGTAGCTCCAGCGCACATCACCGCAGCGCAGCGCGTGGCGCGCGGAATCACGATCCACCGACGCTTCGAAATATTCGTGCGCCAGTCGCGCCTCATCGTACGCGGTGGCCGGCGGCTGGAAGCTGTCGAGCGTCGCCCGCGCGCCGGCGGACAGCATTTCCAGCGCATCACCGCTCCGCGCGGGATCGGCGCAGGCAGAACGCAACAACGTGGCATACGCATCCAGCCACCCGTCGATGGTTTCCGCATCGAACAGATCGCTGTTGAACTGGCACTCCAGCCTGAGCGCGCCGTCGGCGAGTTGCACCGCGTTGACGAAGATCTCGAAGTTTTCGTAACTGCGCGGCACCGCGGCGAGTTCGAATTGCACCTCGCCGAAATCGGCCTGATCGGCTCCCAGCGCGCGATCGAGATTGAACAGCACGCTCACCAGCGGCAGGCGCGAGGGATCGCGCGGCATGGCCAGGCGCGTGAGCAGCGTGCCGAAGGTGTAGCGGCCGTGCTCCAGGCCTTCCAGCAGCGCGCCGCGGATCTCCTTCAGCGCCGAGGCGAATGGCGCATCGCTGCCTAGGCTCGCTCGCAGCGGCAGGATGTTGACCGCGTGCCCGACCATGCGATGCCAGCCGGTGATCGCCTGGCCCGCGGCGGGGATGCCGATCACCAGATCTTCCTGTCCCGAGAGCCGCTGCAGCAGCACCGCGAACGCCGTCAGCAGGAATGCATAGAGACTGGCTCCTTCCTGCGCGGCGGCGCGCGTGACGGCCTGGACCGTTTCGGGCTCGAGGTGCCAGTCACGGCGCTGCGAAGCGAAACTGCGCATGCGCGGCCGCGCGCGATCGGTCGGCAGCGCCAGCGGCGGCGGCAGGTTCGCGAAGCGCGACAGCCAGTAACGCTCCGCCTCGCGATAGTCTTCCGAATCCGTGTAAGCCAGTTCGGCCAGTGCATAATCCGCCAGGGACTCGGCCGGCGGCAAGGTCGGTTGCGCGTGCGCATGTGCGGCGCGATAGGCGTCGCCCAGATCGTGCACGATCACGCCCCAGGACCAGCCGTCGCAAACGAGATGGTGCGCGCTCAGCACCAGCAGGTGCTCGCGCTCGCCGAGCTTCAGCAACTCGGCTTTCAACAGCGGACCGCGTTCCAGATCGAACGGAATCTCCACCACCTCGCGCAGGATTTTCGAGACAGCGGCATCGCGTTCTGCCTGCGGCAATGCCGACAGGTCGCGCGTATTCCAGTGAGGTTCTACCTGCTCGGCGATGCACAGCTCCGTACCGTCCGCGCTGAAGGTGGTGCGCAGGGCATCGTGGTGCGCCACCACCGCGCGCAACGCGGTGTGCAACGCGGAGGCATCCAGCGCGCCGCGCAATTCGAGCGTCACCGCTTCGTTGTAGGCCAGCGAAGCTTCCGGCGCGAGCTTGGCGGCCAGCCAGACTTCGCGTTGCGCCTGCAACGCCGGCACCACGCGCGCCAGCGTGGCATCCGCGAACGGGTCGTAGTCGACGGGGGTTTCTAGGTTACGAACCTCCGAGGTCATGCCTCGACCTTCCTGTACTTGCCCGGCTGGTCGGGATCGGGCACGTACCATGCCGGCCGGCCTTGCGGATCCTTGCCCAGCCGCGCGCCAGCGACCGGCGGCCGCGAGAGGTCCAGCGCCGCGGTGTTGCGCGTACGGCGTGGCAGGAATTCGGATTCCTGCAGTTCCGCGACCGATTCGCGGAAGGCCTTGGCGATCAATGCGACATCGGCATCGCTGTGCGCGGTGGTGAAGAAACACGGGAAGTGATCGAGGATGTGCACGCCGCGGCTGCGCATCATTGCGAACAACAGATCCTGCAACGGATGCTCCTCTTCGAAGGCGATCCGCCACACCGAGGCGAAGTGCGTCAGCTTGATCGGCGCGCCAACCTCGACGCAGTGACGGTTCAACTCCGCGACCAGCGCGGCCGTGCGCGCGTTCAAGTCTTCCTGCAACGCGGGTCCCGCGGCCTTCAGATGTTCCAGCGACGCCTTGGCCGCGGCGAGCGCCAGCGGATGACGCACGAAAGTGCCGGCGAAATAGGTGACGCCGACAGTGGGAATCGAATCGTCGCCGAAGCGCCACTGGCCGCCGTCCAGCGCATCCATGTATTGCCGCTTGCCCGCGATCACACCGATCGGCATGCCGCCGCCGATCACCTTGCCGTACGAAGCGAGATCCGCGTCCACGCCCAGCACGTGTTGCGCTCCGCGCGGGTGCGAGCGGAAACCGGTGACCACTTCGTCAAAGATCAGCAGCGCGCCTGCCTCGCGGGTGATGTTGCGCACCTCGGCCAGGAATTCGCGCGGCTGGAAATCCGGACGGCGGCTCTGCACCGGTTCGACCAGCACCGCCGCGATCTCGCCGGCACGCTGGCGGATGATTTCCAGCGATTCGGGCGTGCCGTAATCCAGCACCAGCACCTTCTGCGCGGCATTGCGCAGGATGCCGGGCGCCGCGGGCACGGATTTCAGCTTCTTGGTGCCGCGCATGATCACTTCATCGAAGATGCCGTGATACGAACCGCTGAAGATCACCAGCGTCTCGCGTCCGGTGATGGTGCGCGCGACGCGCACCGTACCCATCACCGCTTCCGAACCGGTGTTGCAGAACGCGGCTCGGTCGAAGCCGGTCATCTCGCAAATCAGTTCGGCCACTTCGCCGGCGAGCGGATGCTGAGGACCGATTTCGTAACCCGCATCGAGCTGGCGGCGCACGGCGTCCAGCACGAAATCCGGTTGCCAGCCGAACAGGTTCATGCCGAAGCCATTGAGCGCATCGACATATTCGTTGCCGTCCAGATCCCATACACGCGAGCCCTTGGAGCGCTCGACCACGATCTGGTAGACGATCTCCTTGAGCAGCGGGCGGAAGCCGTTGACCACGCGCGGATCGGCCAGCTTCGCGCGATGACGTTCGGTGTACTCCTTGGACTTGCGCGTTTTCGCGACGTAGCGATCGATGAAGGCCGCCAGCCGCACGCGCTGCCGTTCGCTCAACTCGATGTTGCCCGAGTGAATGCGCGCGATCGCACCGAAGGCCTTCTTGACGTCGTAGTGTTTGTGTTCGAGCGCGGTCTCTTCGTCGGACTCGACGCGCGCGGGTACTTTCGTTGATTCTGCAGACGCTGCAGCGGCGGCAATCGAGGGAACAGCCGGAACAGAACCCATCGGCGCCACTCCTGCGGAGGCGCCGGAGAGCATCGCCAACTGCTGCTGCATGATCTGCATCTGCTGCGCGATCACCTGCTGCAACAGATCGCCTTGCGGCGACACGCCGGCGATGGGCATTGATGCCGCTGGCAGCGACGTGGCAGCCGCGCTGGGCTGCGATTCCGGAGGCAGTTGTCCGTCAACGTGCATGGCCAGTTTCTCCGGGGAGGACAAGTCCTCCATCAACTGACGGAAGGTGACCTTCGCGCCGAACGCCTTGGACAGTTGCAAGGCCAATTGCGTCAGCGCCAGCGAATCGAGCCCCAGTTCGACGAAAGTCGCTGCCGCTTCGGCCGGGCCGACCTCGACGCCGGAAACTTCTTCCACCAGCGTGCGTATCTGCGCCAGCAGCCGCTCGCGGCGGTCGCCTGCGGGCGCAGACGCAGCGGGACCAATGGGCATGTTCGGCGCGGGCATCACGGGCTGGATCGGCGAGGACGCAGGAATGGCAGCCTGCATTGAAGCACGAGCTGTGCCCGAAGGTAATGCCTCCACCCAGTGACGGACGCGCTCGAACGGATAGGTCGGCAGGCGCACGCGCTGCTTGCGCTTGCGGCCGTCCAGTCCCGCGATGTCCAGCGGCGCGCCGGCGCACCACAATTTGCCGGCGGCGCCCAGCGAGGCCGAGCGCTCGTCGCGCACATTGTCGGCCAGAGATGCGACCGCGACGCGCGAGCGGCCGGCGGGAATCTGGCGCGACAACGTGGTCAGCGTGGTGCGCGGACCGACTTCCAGCAGGATCGCGGCAGGATGCGCTTCCAGCAGCGTGGTCAGCGCGCGCGCGAAACGCACGGTGCCGCGCAGATGACGCGCCCAGTATTCGGGCGAAGTCGCTTCGGCTTCGCTCAACATCTCGCCGCTGCTAGTCGAGGCGATCGGCAGCTTCGGCGCCGCCAGATTCACGCGCTCGACTTCCGCGCGGAACGGTTCCACCACCGCATCCATCATCGGCGAATGAAAGGCGTGCGAAGTACGCAACAACCGGCAGGGGATGCCGTCCGCGTCGAGCGCGATGCGCAGCGTTTCGATGTCGGCGATTTCGCCGGAAACCACGCAGGCATTGGGCGCGTTCTCGGCCGCCAGGGTCAATGACGGCGGCAGGCGGTTGACCAGACGCTCGGCATCCAGACGCACAGAGAGCATCGCACCGGCCGGTTGCGCCTGCATCAGCCGTCCGCGCCGCGCGACCAGCCGCAGCGCATCGTCCAATTGCATCACACCGGCCAGCACCGCGGCGACGAATTCGCCCACGCTGTGTCCGATCAGTCCGGCGGGACGGATGCCGCGCGCCAGCCACAGTTGCGCCAGCGCGTATTCGATCGCGAAGGTCGCGGGCTGCGTCAGGCGCGTTTCGCGCAGCGCCTCGGCGTCCTCGGCGAACAGGCGCTGGCGCAAGTCCAGCCCGAGTTCGCCCGCCAGTATTTCGGCGCACGAATCCAGCGCTTCGCGAAAGGCCGGTTCGTGCGCATGCAGCGCGCGGCCCATGCCGGCGTATTGCGCGCCTTGTCCCGGGAACATGAAAAGCACTTCGCGATCGAGCGCCTCGACCGCCGCCACGCCCTTGTCCAGTTTTGCCGCGGCTTCCTCGATGGTTTCCGCGACCACGAACGCGCGCTGCGCGAGGGCCTTGCGTCCGGCCGCCAGCGTCCACGCGACATCGGCGAGATGGCTGTCCGGATGATCCGTCAAATGTTGAGCCAGATTCTTCTGCGCCGTCGCGAGCGCGGCAGGCGTGCGCGCCGACAGCAGCAGCAATTGCGGACCGTCCGCGGGATCGGAAGGTTCGCATTGCGGCGCTTCTTCCAGGATCACGTGCGCGTTGG
>Ga0070740_10001051_pt1 | contig 42076 bp, 32 predicted proteins | sample Coa_R2_FD_67286 | JGI IMG/M metagenome (GOLD analysis project Ga0070740, IMG submission 67286) | Surface soil microbial communities from Centralia Pennsylvania, which are recovering from an underground coalmine fire - Coalmine... | ecosystem: Environmental > Terrestrial > Soil > Unclassified ... | reverse complement strand
AGCAGAAAGACGTGGATGGCACGCGAACTCGGGCTTGCCCGAGTTCGCTAGATTTAAAAAGCCCAAGTCGGGTAAACCCGACTTGGGTGACAAGCCCGGCCATGACGAAAAAAGATTCATTTCAGGCGATTAGAAAGTCCCTGAAGATATTGCTCGCATTTTCGGCCAGCCTCTCAGCATGAGGAACGAGGTTTGCGTCGCTAATGCTTCCCGATTCCGATCACGCGCACGCCGTCGATCCCGCCGGTCTTGCCGTTGATGATGAGCCGTACCCGCTCGCCGAGCGCGCCGGTGGCTTCGACCACGTAGGTCGAGCCGCGGTGGCGGGGCACCTGGATGTCATGAAACCCGCGCTTCTTAAGCGACGAAACGATGTCGTTCTGGCTGACCGGTCCGCGCGCCTTGGGAACGATCCGTCGGTTGCCATAGTAGTCGAACGTGTCCCGTCCGCTGAACTGAATAAAGGGCAAGCTGGGAAGAAAGGGACGGGTCACGCGGCCAATTCGTCTCCGCCCTCCGGCATGCACATCGCGGGCAAAGGCGGCGGAGACGTCCGCCGCGAGAAGTATTGCGATCGCCAAGCCCGCCTTTGCGAATGCCCGCATCGACAGCGCATTCCTTTTCTGCCCCGAACCGCACCTTGTTTAGAAAACCCGGATGAACTTGACCACAGCCCCGCATTCACAGTGCGTTCATGTAGTAGGGCGGAATTGCGGGTCTTGCCGCCCCCAAAAACCTCCCCATATCTTTCCTGCGCCGGCCATTCGGCGGCGCAAAACCCAACGGACTCGGCCATTTGGCGGGTCTGCGACTGCATGTCGCTCAAATGGAGGATATGTCATGGCAAGTTTCGATCTCAGCCCCCTTTACCGTTCTACCGTCGGTTTCGACCGCATCTTTTCGCTGCTCGATTCGTTCGGGCATGACGGCGGCGTACCCGGTTATCCGCCCTACAATATCGAGCGCACCGGCGAGAATGCGTATCGCATCTCGGTCGCCGTTGCGGGCTTCACCGATAAGGAACTCGACATCCAGGTGAAGGAAAACGAGCTCACCATCCGCGGTGAGAAGAAATCCGAAGAGAAAAGGCAGGAAGGCGAAATGCTCTATCAGGGCATCGCGGCGCGTGCTTTCGAGCGCAAATTCCAGCTCGCCGACCATGTCGAGATCCGCGGCGCGAATCTCGAAAACGGTCTCCTGCATGTCGACCTCGTCCGCGAAATTCCGGAGAGCAAGAAGCCGCGCAAGATCGCGATCGGCAAGCAGGGCGCGCAGGTCATCGACGCGAAAGCCGCCTAAGCTTTTCGTAAACGCGCAAAAGAGAAAGGCGCCCTCAAACGGGGCGCCTTTTTCGTAAAACCGATCCCGGTTATTCGAGCGGCTGAACCGGCGGAAACTCCGGCTTCTTCGGCTCGCTCGGAGGCGTGTCCGGCTTTTTCGCTTCCGCTTGCGCCTTGCTGTGCGCCTTTGCGATCGCCGCGGTCGTTTCCGGATCCTTCGGGCTCGTGAGCGGCGCATTCGCCTGCTTCGGCTCGTCTTTCTTCACCTCGTCCTTTTTCGTTTCCGCTTTCTTCGCGTCGTCCGGTTTCGGCTCTTCCTGTTTCGCGACATCGGCCTTCGGTTCTTCCTTCTTCGCGACATCGGCTTTCGGCGCTTCTTTTTTGCCGTCGTCTTTCTTCGCCGCGTCGATTTTCACGTCGCCCTGAATATTGGCGGGCCGCGCCTTCGGCAGCGGCACAACAGGCGGCTTTGCCGCGAGGCGTTTCGTCTCGGGCGTTGTCGAAAAGCGCGGCTCTGCCGCCAGCGGATAGGAAGAGCCAGGCCCCACGTTACCCGGGGGCACCGGCCGGCCGCCATAATCCTCGTCGTCAGGCGCGACCGCGCCGCCCGGACCGCGATAGGCCGGCGCCTGATAGACTTCGCCGGCGCGCGGCGCGGACGGATAACCATCCGGCGAATAACCATCCCGGCCATAAGGCTCGCGCATCACATAACGCGGATCGGGCTCGTAGGGGCCAGCCTCATAGGCCGCAGGCCCTCGCAGCGCGCGCATGTCGACGACCCGTCCGCTGTGGGAGTCGATCACCACCCGCACGATCGTGCCTTCCCGGCCAATGCCGCGCACGATCCATACGTGTCCGCGCAGCCGCGGTTCGCTCGCCGGCTGCAAGCCCATATCCGCAACGGTACGCATCACCTCCCGCGGCGAAACGACGCCGTAATAGGGTTCGGCCGGATAGGGTTGAGCGGCTGCGGGGGTCGCCGCCATGAATGCAAATACCGCAAGGGAGCGCGACCAGTTCATTTTTACTCTCCGAGGAGCAGGGGTGAGTTCGCCGTTCCCCTCCAGTCGCGCCGGATTGCGGCGGCGTTAGGACGGCCTATCTGCAACATCATTGCGCGTCCGTGAGGAACCCGCCCCGGTTCTGTCGCTTATTCGTACATGCCCGCAATAAGCGGCAAGTTTTCCCCCGCCGATCCTTGTGTGTTTGGATTAATTCTGGCATGATATGACAGTGATGCTGTCCCATTTCCGGCGGGAAGGAAAATAAGGGCGCATCGCCAAAAAGCGCGGCAGAACTTCGAGACAACCGCGACGGCGAGATCGAAGCGGACTTGAGCGATACCGCAAGGGATCTCTCGCTCGATACGGCCGGAAGAAGCGGGCCGTCCGGAAACGGAAGGCCGGAAGCGAAGTGCGCCAACGAATGCGCGAAGAACGGAAACGAGAATAAGTTTGATGAAGGGTGGCGATAAAAATGCAACAGGGGCGAGGCAACCGAACGGGGAAGCGCGACGACACGAAGGGCCGCGTGCGAAAAGCCGTTCCATCCATGCCTGAAAACGAGTGGCAGCCGCCTGTCGCGTCCGGCCTGTTCGACCCGGCGAATGAAAAGGATTCCTGCGGCGTCGGTTTCATCGCCGACATCAAGGGCAGGAAGTCGCACCAGATCGTCGAAGACGGCCTCACGATTCTCCTGAACCTCGAGCATCGCGGCGCGGTCGGCGCCGATTCACGCGCCGGCGACGGCGCGGGCATTCTCGTGCAGATGCCGCACAAGTTCTTCGTCAAGGAAGCGAAGAAGCTCGGCATCGAACTTCCCGCGCAGGGCGAATACGCCGTCGGCGTCCTGTTCATGCCGCAGGACAGGGAATGGCGCGAAAAGATTCAGAAGGTTTACGAGGAGCAGGCGGCGCTTGAAGGCATGAAGGTGCTCGGCTGGCGCAACGTGCCGACCGACAACTCGACGCTCGGCGAGTCCGTGAAGCCGACCGAACCCTTCCACCAGCAAGTCTTCATCGCGCGCGCGCCGCACATCAAGGACGAGGATACGTTCGAGCGCCGGCTCTACATGCTGCGAAAGAGCATCTCCGGCGTGCTCTACGGCATCAAGGAGCGCATCAGCTCCGGCTACTATCCGGTCTCGGTCTCTTGCCGCACGGTCGTCTACAAGGGCATGTTCCTCGCCGACCAGCTCGGCACCTACTATCCCGATCTGCACGATCCGGATTTCGAGAGCGCGATCGCGCTCGTGCACCAACGCTTTTCGACGAACACCTTCCCGACCTGGTCGCTCGCGCATCCCTACCGGATGGTTTGCCACAACGGCGAGATCAACACGCTGCGCGGCAACAACAACTGGATGGCCGCGCGCCAGGCGACGGCGGACTCGCCCCTGTTCGGCAAGGACATCAACAAGCTCTGGCCGATTTCCTACGAAGGCCAGTCCGACACCGCCTGCTTCGACAACGCGCTCGAATTTCTCGTGCAGGGCGGTTACGACCTGCCGCATGCGGTGATGATGCTGATTCCCGAAGCCTGGGCGGGCAATCCGCTCATGGACGAGGATCGCCGCGCCTTCTACGAGTACAACGCGGCATTAATGGAGCCCTGGGACGGCCCGGCGGCGATCGCGTTCACCGACGGCCGCCAGATCGGCGCCACGCTCGATAGAAACGGGCTTCGCCCCGCGCGCTATCTCGTCACCCGCGATGGCCGCATCCTGATGGCATCGGAAATGGGCGTCTTGCCCATCGACGAGAAGGACATCGTGCAGAAGTGGCGCTTGCAGCCCGGCAAGATGCTCTTGGTCGACCTCGAACAGGGCCGTCTCGTGCCGGACGAGGAGATCAAGGCGAAATACGCGAAGCTGCACCCCTACAAGCAGTGGCTGGAGAATACGCAGATTCAGCTCGAAAAGCTGCCGCCCGCGAAGGCGAGTGCGCCGATCTCGAACCTGTCGATCCTCGATCGTCAGCAGGCCTTCGGCTACACGCAGGAGGACATCAAGTTCCTGATGACGCCGATGGTGGCGCAGGGCGAGGAAGCCGTGGGCTCCATGGGCAACGACACGCCCATTTCGGCGCTCTCGGAGAAGCCCAAGCTCCTTTACACCTATTTCAAGCAGAACTTCGCGCAGGTCACGAACCCGCCGATCGATCCGATCCGCGAGGAGCTCGTGATGAGCCTCGTCTCGATCATCGGCCCGCGCCCGAACTTGTTCGATCTCGAAGGCCACTCGACCAGGAAGCGCCTCGAAGTCCATCAGCCGATTTTGACCGACGAGGATTTGGAGAAGATCCGCGAAATCGCCGACGTCGATTCCTACTTCCAGTCGAAGACTTTCGACATCACTTACGCCGCCGAATCCGGTGCCGCCGGCATGAAGGCCGCGCTCGATGCGTTGCGCGACGGCGCAGAACAGGCCGTGCGCGACGGCGTCAACATCATCATCCTTTCCGATCGCCATGTCGGCCCGGCGCGCATTCCGATTCCGGCGCTCCTGGCCACCGCCGCCGTGCATCATCATCTGATCCGCAAGGGGCTGCGCACTTCCGTGGGCCTCGTCGTCGAAACCGGCGAAGCGCGCGAGGTGCATCATTTCGCCTGCCTCGCGGGTTACGGGGCGGAAGCGATCAACCCCTATCTCGCCTTCGAGACGCTCGTCGCGATCAAGGACGAGCTGCCGCAGAAGCTGGACGAGAAGGAAATTCTCAAGCGCTACATCAAGGCGGTCGACAAGGGACTCCTCAAGGTGATGTCCAAGATGGGCATCTCCACCTACCAGTCCTATTGCGGCGCGCAGATCTTCGACGCCGTCGGACTCTCCTCGGATTTCGTCGCGGAGTTCTTCGCCGGCACCGCGACGCGCATCGAGGGCGTCGGCCTCGACGGAGTCGCGAGCGAAGCCGTGCAGCGCCACCGCGACGCCTTCGGCGACTCGCCAATTTACCGCGACATGCTCGATGTCGGCGGCGAGTACGCCTACCGCATCCGCGGCGAGGGCCATGTCTGGACTTCGGAAACCGTCGCCGCGCTTCAGCATGCCGTGCGCGGCAACAGCCAGGACAAGTACCGGGCCTTCGCGAAGATCGTCAACGATCAGTCGGAACGGCTTTTGACGATCCGCGGCCTGTTCGAGCTGCGCTCGGCGGAAGACGACGGCAGGAAACCCGTGCCGATCGAGGAAGTCGAGCCCGCGAAGAACATCGTCCGCCGTTTCTCGACGGGCGCCATGTCCTTCGGTTCGATCTCGCGCGAGGCGCACACGACGCTTGCGATCGCCATGAACCGGATCGGCGGCAAGTCGAATACCGGCGAAGGCGGCGAGGAATCCGACCGCTTCAAGCCTCTGCCGAACGGCGATTCCATGCGCTCGGCGATCAAGCAAGTGGCTTCCGGCCGCTTCGGCGTCACTACGGAATATCTCGTCAATTCCGACATGATGCAGATCAAGATGGCGCAGGGCGCGAAGCCCGGCGAAGGCGGCCAGCTCCCCGGCCACAAGGTCGATAAGATCATCGCCAAGGTGCGCCACTCGACGCCGGGCGTGGGGCTGATTTCGCCGCCGCCGCATCACGACATCTATTCGATCGAAGACCTCGCGCAATTGATCTTCGACCTCAAGAACGTGAACCCGGCGGGCGACGTTTCGGTGAAGCTCGTCTCCGAAGTGGGTGTGGGCACCGTCGCGGCGGGCGTCTCGAAGGCGCGCGCCGATCATGTCACGATCGCGGGTTTCGAGGGCGGCACCGGCGCCTCTCCCCTCACCTCGATCAAGCACGCTGGCTCGCCCTGGGAGATTGGCCTTGCCGAAACGCACCAGACGCTGGTCGCGAACCGCTTGCGCAGCCGCATCGCCGTGCAGGTTGACGGCGGCATCCGCACCGGCCGCGACGTCGTCGTCGGCGCGCTGCTAGGCGCCGACGAATTCGGCTTTGCCACCGCGCCGCTCATTGCGGCGGGCTGCATCATGATGAGGAAGTGTCACCTCAACACCTGCCCTGTCGGCGTCGCGACGCAGGATCCGGTTCTCCGCAAGCGTTTCGTCGGCCAGCCGGAGCATGTAATCAACTACTTCTTCTTCGTCGCCGAGGAAGTACGCGAAATCATGGCGAAGCTCGGCTTCCGCACCTTCGACGAGATGATCGGCCAGATGCAGATGCTCGACCGCCGCAAGGTCGTCGCGCACGCGAAGTCGCAGGGCCTCGATTTTTCGAAACTGTTCACAAAGCCGAATGCTCCGAAGGGTGTCGGCATCTATCGCTCGGAGCCGCAGGATCACAAGATCGACAAGATCCTCGATCGCAAACTGATCGCGGAGGCGCAGGCGGCGCTCGACCGCGGCGCGCCGGTGAAGCTTACGACAACGATCAAGAACACCGACCGCACCGCGGGCGCGATGCTCTCCGGCGAAGTCGCCAAGCGCTACGGCCACGCCGGGCTTCCCGACGACACGATCCACGTGAAGCTCAAGGGCACCGCCGGCCAGAGCTTTGGCGCGTTTCTCGCGCGCGGCGTCACATTCGAGCTCGACGGCGAAGGCAACGATTATGTCGGCAAGGGCCTCTCCGGCGGCAAGCTCATCATCCGGCCGCCTGCCGATAGCGGCATCGTGCCGGAAGAGTCGATTATCGTCGGCAATACCGTGCTCTACGGCGCGATCGAGGGCGAAGCCTATTTCCGCGGCATCGCGGGCGAGCGCTTCGCCGTCAGGAACTCCGGCGCGCTCGTCGTCGTCGAAGGCACCGGCGATCACGGCTGCGAATACATGACCGGCGGCGTGGTGGCCGTGCTCGGCAGGACGGGCCGCAATTTCGCGGCCGGCATGTCCGGCGGCATCGCCTACGTGCTCGACGAGGACGGCACCTTCAAATCGCGCTGCAATCTTGCGATGGTGGAGCTTGAGCCTGTCCCCGAGGAAGAAGAAGTGAGCGAGAAGACCTATCACCAGCTCCGCAACCTCACCGCGCATGGCCGCGTCGAGGTTATGAGCGATATGACCCGCCGCGACGCGCGCCGCCTGCACTGGATGATCTCGCAGCACGCGCGCTACACCGGCTCGAAGCGAGCGCAGGAAATCCTCTCGAATTGGAAGAGCTACCTGCCGAAATTCAAGAAAGTGATGCCGACCGAATACCGGCGCGCTCTTCTGGAGCTCAAAGCGCAAGAAGAGACTGAAAAACCTCGCCTTGCGGCGGCCGGAGCCTGATCCACATGGGCAAGATCACCGGCTTCCTCGAAATCGACCGCGAGGACCGGCGCTACGCGCCGGTCGCCGAGCGCGTGAAGCACTACAAGGAGTTTGTCGTCCCGCTCTCCGAGAAGGAGACGCGCGATCAGGCCGCGCGCTGCATGGATTGCGGCATTCCCTATTGTCACAACGGCTGTCCGGTGAATAACCAGATCCCCGACTGGAACGACCTCGTCTACAGGAACGACTGGGAAACCGCCGCGCGCAACTTGCACTCGACGAACAATTTTCCCGAATTCACAGGCCGCATCTGCCCCGCGCCGTGCGAGGCGTCCTGCACGCTGAACCTGATCGACAAGCCGGTGACGATCAAAACGATCGAATGCGCGATCGCCGACCGCGCCTGGGAAAATGGCTGGGTGAAGCCCGAGCCGGCCGCGAACCAGACCGGCAAGAAGGTGGCGATCGTCGGCTCCGGCCCCGCCGGGCTCGCCGCCGCGCAGCAGCTCGCGCGCGCGGGCCATGAAGTGCATGTCTACGAGAAATACGCCAAAGCGGGCGGATTGCTGCGCTACGGCATTCCCGACTTCAAGATGGAGAAGCATCACGTCGACCGCCGCATCGCGCAGATGGAAGCCGAAGGCGTGAAGTTTCACTACGGCGCGCATGTCGGCGTGAATACTTCGATCGATGAGATCGTATCGAAGCACGACGCCGTGCTGCTCTCGGGCGGCGCGGAAAAGTCGCGCGACCTCCCGATCCCCGGCCGCGAGCTCGCCGGCATCCATTTCGCGATGGATTTCCTCCCGCAGCAGAACCGCCGCGTCTCGGGCGAATCCGACAACAGCACGCCGATCTCGGCGAAGGGCAAGCATGTCATCGTCATCGGCGGCGGCGACACCGGCTCCGACTGCATCGGCACGTCGCATCGCCAGGGCGCGCTTTCGGTGACGCAGCTCGAAATCATGCCGCGGCCGCCCGAAAAGGAGAACAAGCTCCTCGTGTGGCCGGATTGGCCGCTGAAGCTCCGCACTTCGTCGAGCCAGCAGGAAGGCGCCGAGCGCGAATTTTCCGTGATGACGCAGAAGTTCTCCGGCGAAAACGGCGCGGTGAAGAAGCTTCACTGCGTCCGCGTCGACGAGAAGATGAAACCGGTGCCGGGCTCGGAGTTCACGCTCGATGCCGATCTCGTGCTCCTCGCCATGGGCTTCGTGCATCCGGTGCATGAGGGCATGATCGAAAAGCTCGGCGTGAAGCTGGATGCGCGCGGCAATGTCGAGGCGAACACGATCGCCTATCAAAGCTCGATGCCGAAAGTTTTCGCCGCCGGCGACATGCGCCGCGGCCAGTCGCTCGTTGTCTGGGCGATCCGCGAAGGCCGCCAGGCCGCGCACGCGATCGACAAGTTCCTGATGGGCTCGACGACGCTCCCGCGCTGATTGCTGCAAATTGGTCCCCTCATTCCGGGTCCGTTGCTGCGCAACGTCCCGGAATGACTTGATTGGCGCTGAGTCAGCGCGCCGGCGCGTTCTTTGTCTTCTCTTTCGGCTCGGCCATCACAGGCCTAACCTTGGGCACCTCCGGAGCAGCCTCTGCATTGTCCGGCGCCTTTGCGGCCGAAGCGTCGGCACCTTGCCGCGGCCAGCGGAAATCGTCGGCGCGTCCGGCGACCGGATCGACCGGCCTGCCGTCGATCAGCATGCGGGTCAAACTCGGATCGGTGGTCGGCAATCGCGCGGGGGTCACCGGCGTTCCCGGCCCGCCGGCAAGCGTGCCGCCGGGGCCGGAAATCTGCGTAAGCGGCATGATTGGGCCTGCAAGCGGGCGCGCATTCGGCGTTCCGGCTGGTGTGTCTGGCGCGGGTTTCGCCGCTTCGGGCGGAATGTCCGGCATCTTCGGTCCGCGTCCCGGACGCGAGTCGAACAAGCGCACGAGTTCGCGCTCGACATAGTGCGCGAGTTTCCGTTGGCCTGCCCTGGTGAAATGCACACCGTCATTCGCGCGCAGCCGCCGCGTCTGCCCGTCGAGCGCGGGACCCGTTGCCATGAAGTCCCCGTTCTCGGCGACAAAGCCGTCCCAGACGTCGATATAATAGCCGCCGGTCTTGCGCGTGCGCTCGGACAGGATCTCGTTGATGTAGATCGCGTCCAGCGACATTTTCGGCGAGCGCACCGGCGGCAGCCCGACGACGAAAATCGGAACGTTCTTTTCCTTCAGCTTGTTCAGAAAGTCCTCGACCCGCTTGCCGTAGATTTCGCGCCAGCGCTCGGAACGAAACTCATGCACGCCCTGATCGTCGCGCAATGGTTGCCGGTCGTTGATGCCGAGAAGAACCACGAGCGCCGTCGCTTTATCCTTCGCGAGCAGGCCGGAAGCCTGCGCCACCCAGTCGAAAACGTCCGCGCGGACAAAACCGGTGTTGATCTTGGTCTTCTTGATGATCGCGACTTCCGGCCGCTCGGTCACGAACTCGTCGGCGAGACCCTGGGAAAGCTGTTCCGCGAGCGTATCGCCGAGCACGGCGACATATTCGCTCGCGGCGAGAAAGCGCTGCGCATCGGCATCCGCGCTCGATCCGTAGACGGTGCCGCTCGGCTCCTGCGGCACCGGCGGTTCCGTTTGAACCGGCCGGGGCGGCGCCGGGCGTTCGGGAAAGTTAAACAGCCCGCGTCCGCGGCCGAAGGGATCGCGCAGGAAAAAGAAGCGCTCGTCTCCCCAGCCGCGCTGCGCCGACGCTTCGCTCGCGAATATGGTCGCGAGCGCGAACCCGGCAAGAAAGACGATGAACAGGCGCCGCAGCATGAACTTTCGCCAGCGTTAGACGAACTCGGTTGTTGTCCGAGTTTAGCGGCAGTTTCAAGGCTTTGACAGGCCATCCCCCGCCGCTAGCGTTCGGTTCGGCGGAGCCAATCGATGAATTTGACGCTTACGAAACCGTCGGGAACCATGCCCGCGCGCGCCTGCAGATCGCGAATGGCGTCCCGCGTTTTGGGGCCGAAATGCCCGTCGGCGTCGCCGAGAACGTAGCCGCGCGCGGCGAGCCGCTGCTGCAATTCGATCCGCTCCGAGCGCGACAACGGAGCCTCGTCACGCGGCCACGGCTGCACGATCGGCCCGCCGCCGCGAATGCGGTCGGCGAGATGCCCGATTGCGAGCGCATACGACTCCGACGGGTTGTATTTCATGATGACGCGGAAATTGTTGATGACCAGAAACGCCGGCCCTTTCGCGCCCGCCGGCAACAGGAGCGAGGCCACGTCGTCCCTGCGCGGGAACGGTTGTCCGCCGACGCGACGCACGCCGAGCGCTTCCCAGCTATGGATCGGCTTCTTGGTCGAGCGGCCCGCGAGCATGTAGTTGAAATTCGCCGGCAGCACGACTTCGTAGCCCCAGCTCGCGCCGCTCTGCCAGCCGGTCTTTTTCAGGTTGTTCGCGGTCGACGCCAGAAGATCGGGGATCGACTGCACCACGTTCTTTTTGCCGTCGCCGTCGAAATCGACGGCGTAGCGCTTGAAGGCCGTCGGCATGAATTGCGTCGGCCCGAACGCGCCCGCCCATGAGCCTTTCATGAGCTCCGCCGGCACGTCGCCGCGGTCGATAATCTCGAGCGCGGTGAGAAATTCGTCACGGAAATAATTCTGCCGCCGCCCGATGCAGGCGAGGGTCGCCGTGGACTGCACGACCGGGCGGTCGCCGCCCTGCGGCCCGAAATTCGATTCGATCCCCCAGATCGCGGTGAGAGTATAGCGGTCGACGCCGTAGGCGCGCTCGACCGCGTCGAAGGTGGCCCTGTTTTGCGCAATCGCCGCGCGCCCGGCATTGATGCGCGAATCGTTCACGAGATCGTCGAGATAGTCCCAGACCGGCCGGGTGAATTCCGGCTGCTTGTCGAGAAGCTCCATGATCTTCATATCGGGCTGCAGGCCGCGCGTTTGCGTGTCGAAGGTACGGCGCGAAATCCCGCGCCGCGCAGCCTGCGGCCAGAGCTGCTCGATGCAATAGGCGAAATTGGCTTGCGCGGTGGCGAGCGCCATCGGCGTCATCTCAGGATGCGTGGAATCCGTCCGTACCGAGACCTGCGGCGCGGGCGGCTGAATATTGAAAATCCCGAAGCGGCCGTCGTACTCGGCTTGCACGAGCGCAACTGTTGCCGGCAGCACCATCATGAAGCCGCCCGCCGTCCGGAAAAGATTCTTTCTCCACCGCCTCATTGGTTCCATGTCCCCGAAAATTCAGCCGGAAATGTGATTCCTTATCGCTGCAATTTGAGGCCGAGCATCGCCACATCCGCCTTGTAATCCTGGCCCGCGACGTTGGAATTGAGCCCTTCCCGCCGCACTTCCGCGCGCAAGGCCAGCATCCGGTTGAACCAGTATGTAAGAGCCGCGCCATAGGTCCAGCGGTCGTCCACCCGCCCGGTACCGCGATATTGATCCTGCCCGTAGCTTCCGAACAGCGAGCCCACGAGCCAGCGGCGGAAGGCGTGATCGATCGTGATCTTTCCTTCGCGCGTGAAGATGCCGGCCGCGCCCGTGGTGATGCTCTCGTTGATCGAGCTATTGACGTCGAGCTTCACCTGCGTGAGCGCGCTCGGCTTCCAGACGAGCGAGGAGTCGATGAGCAAGCCCGAAATATTCGGCAGCGTCGGATCGTCGTAGCTGCGCGCCATGTAACCGAGGCCGATCTGTCCTTTGAGAATTTCCGGCCGGTCGAAGATGAAGCCTGCTTCCGCCTTGTAACCGTTCGAGCCCTGCCGAAGGCCGAATGAATTGACGTCCTGATCGAACACGCGCGTGTCGGCCGCAACCTCCACGAATGGCTTCATGCCGGGCGTGATCTCGTAACTGCCCCTGAGCCGCACCGTGTAGTCGTTGTAATTGAACTCGGAGAGATTGAGCGTGGTGCCGTTCAAGAGATCGGCGTCCTCGTAGATGTTGCGCGAGGCCTCGCCGAAAACGCCGACTTCGAGCCGATTGAATTGCTTCACGAGACCCGCGCTCGTCCCGAGCGTGTAGACAAAGGGAAGCCGCTTCGCGCCCGTAATCGAGTCGGGCTGCCCCGGCGCCTGCGTCGCGAGCGAAGCCTTCTCCGTATATTCGATGCGCGTATCCTTCGTGACGTCGATCTTGCCGCGCAGCGTCACATCCGCGTCCGGGCGATCAATGTTTTCGACATTCGAGTAGGCGATATACGAGCCGCGCAGATCGAGCTGCATCTCGTGCCGCGACCATTCGGACTTTGCGCTGACCGCTCCTTTCACTTCGGTGAAGGCCGAGCCGGGACCGTTCTGCACGCGAAAGGGATTGCTGTCGTAGCCTTCCGAGATTTCGATACTCGGCTTCACCAGAAACGCGCCGGAATGAAACCCGACCGGCCCGAACGGGTCGTCGTCGATTGGCTTCTTGCGCACCGGTATCGTGGGCGTAATCGCGCCGATGCGCGGATTCATTTTCTGTCCTGGCTGCACGGCCGGCACCTCGGGTGGCGCCGGGACGGCGGCGGTCTCGCTCTTCTTCGCTTTTTTCTTTTTCTTCGGGCGGCCCGAGAGCTCGCCTGTCGAGATATAGCCGGTGCTGCCCGCGCCGGAACCCAGCGGCGATCCGAGATCGTTCGTTTGCGCAACTGTGCGGCTCCCGGCGGGCAAACTGGGGCGCAAACCGGAGTCGCGAAAGCTGTCGGTTTGCGCGAGCGCGCTCGTCGCCGACAAGCCAAGCGCCAGCGCGGCGCAGACGGCGCGCGCTCGTCCTTGTCGGATTTGGCCCGTTGAACCCAAAGCTCTGCCGCCTTCGTATGGTTAACGAAGGTAAAATGGGCATGGTTAACGGACCCTTGTTCCATAAGCGGAGTCGCATCCCCGCGGCCAAGGTGCTAGGAAGCCCGAAATCGGGGAAATTCACGGAATGGCGGGTCCGAAAAGCCAGATAGCCGAAAGCGCCGGCAGCGCGGTAAGCCTGCTGCAGTCGGCCTTGCGCACGCTCAAGACCGAAACCGAGGGCCTGGAGGCCCTGTCCGCCGCCCTCAAGGACGGGCTTGGGGACGCTTTTGCGGCCGCGGTCGAGCAAATCCGCGCCGCCAAGGGCCGCGTGATCGTAACCGGCATGGGCAAGAGCGGGCATATCGGCCGCAAGATCGCCGCGACGCTCGCCTCCACCGGCACGCCCGCCTATTTCGTCCATCCCGGCGAGGCGAGCCACGGTGACCTCGGCGTCATCTCCAGGGACGACGCCATCATCGCGCTCTCCTGGTCGGGCGAGACCATGGAACTCCGCGACCTGATCGAATACGCCAAGCGCTTCAAGGTGCCGCTGATCGCGATCACCTCCGGCGCGCAATCGACGCTCGCGAGAGCCGCCGACGTTCTTCTCCTGATGCCGGACGTGAAGGAAGCCTGCCCGCTGGGTCTCGCGCCGACGACCTCGACGCTCGTTCAGCTTGCGCTCGGCGACGCGCTTGCGGTCGCGTTGTTCGAAAGCCGCGGCTTCACCGCACTCGATTTCAAGGCGCTGCATCCGGGCGGCAAGTTAGGTGCGATGCTCACCTATGTGCGCGACATCATGCGCAAGGAAGACGGCACGCCGCTGGTGCCGAGCGGCACGCGGATGAGCGATGCGATCGTCGAGATGACCGCGAAGGGCTTCGGCTGCGTGGGGATCACCGGCGCGAACGGCGACCTCGTCGGCATCATCACCGACGGCGACTTGCGCCGCCACATGAGCGAAAGATTGCTTTCGCAGTCGGTCGACGAAGTAATGAGCAAGAATCCGAAGACCGTCCGGCCCGATCAGCTCGCCGGCGAAGCGATGGGCATTTTGAACGCCATGAAGGTCAATGTGCTGTTCGTGGTTGAGAACCGAAAACCGATCGGGCTCGTACGCTTCCACGATCTCTTGCGGATCGGCGTTGCCTGAATTGCTCCTGTCATGGCCGGGCTTGTCCCGGCCATGATAACGGATAAGTTTCAAACCCACCCCTTCAGCTCCCGTTCGACGAGATGCGCGATCACGCGCATCCCTTCTTCCGAATCGTTCAGACACGGAATCGCCGCAAAATTCTCGCCGCCCATACCGTGAAAATATTCGGCGTTCTCGCCGCCTATTTCCTCGAGCGTCTCCAGGCAATCCGCCGCGAAGCCAGGCGTCACCACCGCGAGGTTTTTCACGCCCTGCGCCGGAAGGCTTTTCACGGTCTCATCGGTGTAAGGCCGCACCCATTCGGCCGTGCCGAAGCGGGACTGAAACGCGATCTTGAAGCGATCGTTGTCGAGATTCATTCGCTCGCGCATCAACCGGGCTGTCTCAAAACACTGCGCCGGATAGGGATCGCCCTTGTCGGCATATTCCTGCGGGATGCCGTGAAACGAGGCGAGCAGTAGATCGGGCTTCCACGGAAGCTTCGCGAGATCGGCTTCGCAGCTTTTCGCAAGCGCCTCGATATAAACCGGATCGTCATAATAAGGCGGCACGAAGCGAAGCGCCGGCTGCGCGCGCATTTTCGACATCGCCTCGAATGCTTTATCGACGACTGTCGCGGTTGTCGCCGCGCAATATTGCGGATAGAGCGGCACGATCAGAATGCGCTCGCAGCCCGCGGCATAAAGCGCGTTGAGCCGCTCGGCGATCGGCGGATTGCCGTAGCGCATCGCCCAATCGACCGCGATATTCCTGTCCCTGAAATGCGCGGCGAGTTTCTCCGATTGCGAGCGCGTGATCGTCTTTAGCGGCGACTCGTTCTTCTCGCGATTCCAGATCTCTTCATAATCCCGCCCCTTGCGGCCGGGCCGGAAGGTGAGAATGATGAAATTGAGAATGAACCACCACAAGACGCGGTTGGTTTCGATCACCCGGCGGTCGGAGAGAAATTCCTTCAGATACCGCCGCATCGACCGGTAATCGGTCGCGTCGGGTGTGCCGAGATTGACGAGCAGAACGCCGATTTTTCCGGAAGAGCTTGCACCATCCATGCCGTGGATATGACGCGTGAAGAAGCAGCCGTCAATTTGGGGGCTTGTCTCGGCCTCCTGTCATCACCGGGCCGCAGCGGCCCGTGAGCGAAGCGAACGGTTGCCGCTGCGAGACACTCAAGTCGGCTGTTGCCGACTTGAGCCTTAAAATACGCAACTCGGGCGGGCCCGAGTTGCGGTGATCCATGAGAAAGTGCGGCATATTCGGGAAGTCATCATGGATTACCGGGACTCGTCTGCGTCACGGCTCGCGTCCCGCTCGCCGGGCGCGACGGCCCGGTAATGACCGAACGATGGATGTTTTATCCGCGGTCGTCGGAAATGATCTTGCCGTCGTTCGGTAGCGAACCGGGCCGCACGAATTCCACCCTGCCCTTCAGCTTCGTCACCGATTGCAGCGTGGCCGCCACCGCGTCCGCGAGACCTTGATCGGACAGATCGGATTCCGCCCTCAAGGTCATCGCATCCTGTTCGGCTTCGCGCGTCACGCAAAGGCGAAGCCGCTTCAGCTCCGGATGGCGCTTGGCGATTTCCGATACCTGCGCCGGATGCACGAACATCCCCTTGATCTTCGTCGTCTGATCGGCACGGCCCATCCAGCCTTTGATGCGCATATTTGTCCGCCCGCAGGGCGAGCGGCCCGGAAGCACGGCGGAAAGATCGCCGGTCGCGATCCGGATCATCGGGTATCCGGGATTGAAGGTGGTGACGACCACTTCGCCTACCTCGCCCTCAGCCACCGGATCGCCGGTGCCGGGCCGGACGATCTCGACGATCATGTTTTCGCTGACGACCATTCCTTCGCCCACAACGCTCTCGAATGAGACCACGCCCGTTTCGGCGATCGCGTAGCACTGCTTCACGTCGACGCCGCGGCTCACGAGCTCCGCGCGCAGGGATTCCGGCAGCGCTGCGCCCGAAACGATGCCGCGCTTAAGGGACGATGCGTCTTTTCCCGTTTTCGCGGCGGTATCGAGCAAAATCTTGATGAAGTCGGGCGTTCCGATATAGCCGCTCGGCCTGAAATGCGCGATCGCGTCAAGCTGCTGCTCGGTGTTGCCGACTCCGCCCGGGATCGTGGTGCAGCCGAGGTGATGCGCGCCGGATTCGAGAATATAGGCGCCGGGCGTCAGATGATAGGAAAACGAATTGTGCACGATATCGCCCGGCCGGAATCCGGCGGCGAACAACGCGCGTGCCGTCGCTTCGAAATCCTCGTCGTAATTCTGCGGCTCGAAAATCGGCCCCGGCGACATGTGCAGCCGCCTCGCCTTGTTCGGCGGGGTCACGTTGAAGCCGGCAAACGGCGGATTTTCCTTCTGCAACGCCGAAAGATCGGATTTTCGCAAGAGCGGCAGCTTCGCAAGCGCCGCGCGCGACGTGACCGCCTTCGGATCGACACCCTTGAGGTGCTTCGCCCAGCCCGGCGCTTTCATCGCATTCGCAATCACGCCGGGAAGCCTCGCGAACAAATCTCGCTCGCGCGCTTCGGGATCGCGGGTTTCCAGCGCGTCGTAATGGGCTTTCATCGGAGATTCACGCAAGCCACCGCTTGCGGCGCTTGTAGTATTTTCCCTCGCGGAACGAGCGGCGTCCGGTTGTCGAGATGCCGAGATAGAATTCCTTCACGTCCTCGTTCTCCCTCAGCGTCGCGGTTGCGCCGTCCAGCACCACACGGCCGCTTTCGAGGATGTAGGCGTAAGTTGCGTATTTCAGCGCCATGTTCGTGTTCTGCTCTGCGAGCAGGAACGAAACCTTTTCGTTGTGGTTCAGCATCTTCACAATATTGAAAATCTCCTCGACAATCTGCGGCGCGAGCCCCATCGAGGGCTCGTCGAGCAAGATCATCTTCGGCCGCGACATCAGCGCGCGCCCGACCGCGCACATTTGCTGCTCGCCGCCGGACGTGTAGCCCGCGAGCGAATTCCGGCGCTCCTTCAGTTTCGGAAAATACGAATAAACGCGCTCGAGCTCCTTCGCGATCTCCGCTTTGCCCTCATGCCGGGTGAAGGCGCCGGTAAGCAGATTCTCCTCGATCGTGAGATGGCCGAAGCAGTGCCGCCCTTCCATCACCTGAATGCAGCCGCGGCGCACGAGCTCGTTCGGCGAGCGGTTATGCACTTCCACGCCGTCGAACACAATCGCTCCCTTGTTCACGGTACCGCGCTCGCCGTGCAGCAGGTTCGAGATGGCCTTCAAAGTCGTGCTCTTGCCCGCGCCGTTCGCGCCGAGAAGCGCGACGATGCCGCCCCGCGGCACGTCGAGCGAGACGCCCTTAAGGACGAGAATGACGCGATCGTAGATCACTTCAATATTTTTCACCGAAAGGATCGCGTCGGCGGGCGATACAGCGGCTTTCGGCGATACGGCGGGTCTGGACAAGATCGTGCTCCGTGGAAGAAGAGGCGGGAGGCGGCGTTCCGCCTCCCGCGATCGTCAGCCTTCGCCTAGCTCGATTTCGAGCAGTCGCGCGGCGTGATGTTGTGCTCCTTCGCGTATTTCGCGGCGTGCTCCTTCACCATCGGTCCGAGAACCGACTGATCCGCGGTGAAGTAATCGGAGATCGTCTTCCAGTTCTTGCCGTCCCACTGCTGCACGCGGGCGACATCCGCGCCCTGATGGTCCGAGCAGGAGAACTTCAACGGCTTGATCATGCCTTCGAAGCCGAGCTCCTTGATGCGCGCTTCGGTGAGGTTCAGATTCTCGAAGCCCCAGCGGATCTGCTCGCCGGTAAGCGGCTTCTTGCCGAACTTCTCCTGCGCGGTGCGCACGGCTTCCACGCCGATCATCGAGTTGATCAGGCCGCGGTTATAGAGCACCTGCGCGAAGTCGTCCTTCGCGGCGCCCTTGCCCTTGGAGATGACGTACTTCTTCAGGTCCTGGTGCACCTTGAATTCGCCCGGCCCATGCTGAAGCATCAGCGCCTTGTAGCCCTTGGCCTGATCGCCGGCGGGCGTGACATCGGGCTCCGCGCCTGACCACCACACGCCGATCATGTGATCGCGCGGATAGGCCACGGCCGCTGCTTCCTTGATCGCGGTCGAGTTCATCACGCCCCAGCCCCACAGGAGAACGTAGTCGGGCCGGTCCTGCCGGATCGAGAGCCACTGCGACTTCTGCTCGACGCCGGGATGCGTGACGGGCACCGCCTTGAAGGTGAAGCCGTCTTTTTTCGCGCGCGCTTCAAGGGCCGCAATCGGCTCTTTGCCGTAGGGGCTGTCGTGATAGACGAGCGTGATCTTTTTGCCCTTCAGCTTGTCCAGGCCGCCCATTTCCTTGGCAATGTATTGAACCGCGACATCCGCCGCCGTCCAATAGCTGCCGAGCGCGATAAAGTTCCAGGGGAACACGGTGCCGTCCCTGCTTTCGGAGCGGCCGTATCCCTGCGTCAGAAGCGGGATCTTGTCGCCCGGCACCTTTTCGGTGAGCGCGAAAGTGATGCCGGTCGAAAGCGGCGAGAAATACGCGGCACCCGTCGGGCCTTTGCCCTTCAGGCGCTCGTAGCATTCCACGCCCTTGTCGGTGGCGTAACCGGTTTCGCATTCCTCGAACACGATCTTGACGCCGTTGATGCCGCCGTCGCGCTCGTTGATGAGCGTCCAGTAGTCGGCGACGCCGTCGGCGAACGGAACGCCGTTCGGGGCGTAAGGCCCGGTACGATAGACAAGTGAGGGAAAGAATTGCTCATTCTGCGCCATGGCCGGTTCGGCGATCGCCGTCGCGCCGACGGTGAGCGCCGCCACAGCCAAGGCAAGGCGTGTGCGGGTCATACTTTCCTCCCTGGGCCCGGTTTCCCGGGCATTGAACGCGAGCTTTTATCGTTCATTGCCGCGTGCCGCTTCGCTTTGCACGCAGCGATTGCTGCCAAAAGCCTAACCCCTCAATAGGGGTAAGGCCATAGCCTCAATTTCTCCTTCGCGATCCCCCAGAGCCGCGCGAACCCGCGCGGCTCGTAGATCAAGAGGGCGCAAATGAGCGCGCCGACAATGACGAAGTTCAGATTGGTCACCGTCTGCACCGAAACCTGAACGCCGAAAGCGGATGGAACGAGATCGATCATGATCGGCAGTACCAGGATGAAGATCGCGCCGAGGAAAGAACCAAGAATGGAACCGAGCCCGCCGATGATGATCATGAACAGAATCTGCGTAGATTTATCGATGTCGAAAGCGAGCGGTTCCCACGAGCCGAGATGCACGAAGGCCCACAGCGCGCCCGCGACACCGATAATGAACGAGGAAATCGCGAACGCGGTTAGCTTGGCGTAGAGCGGACGAATGCCCATAATCTCGGCGGCGATGTCCATGTCGCGGATCGCCATCCACTGCCGCCCCAGATTTCCGCGCACGAGATTTTTGGCGAGAATCGCGAATATCGTAACGAACAGAAGACAGACGAGATAACGGTCGATCGGCCGCTCCGCGACCCAGCCGAAGAAATTCAGCTGCGGCGCGTTCACACTGCCCGACGAGGAATAGTTCGTCACCCAGCCGACACGGATGAACACCCAGTCGAAGAAGAATTGCGCCGCGAGCGTCGCGACCGCAAGATACAGCCCCTTGATGCGCAGGCTCGGGATACCAAACAAAATTCCCACGAGCGCCGACACGCCGCCGCCGAGCAGAATGGAAAAGAGAAGCGGCATCCCCGGCACGCGCAATGAAATGTTGTAGGCGGCGTACGCCCCGATCCCCATGAAGGCCCCGGCGCCCAGCGAGATCTGCCCGCAATAGCCGGTGAGGATGTTAAGGCCGATTGCCGCGAGCGAAAGGATCAGAAGCGGAATCAGGATGCCGTTGAAGATGTAGTCTTGCCCGAACACGCCGATGTTGAACCGCGCAAGCAGCGGCATGCCGATGAAGGCGAACAGCAAAAACAGATAGACCACCATGCGATCCTGGCGCAGCGGAAACACCGCCATGTCGGCGGCGTAGGAAGTCTTGAATTGCCCGGCCTCGCGATAGAACAACTGCCCCTCCTAGATCCGCTCGATGATCCGTTCGCCGAACAAGCCTTGCGGGCGCACAAGCAGAACAAGCAGCGCCACCACATAGGCGAACCAGTATTCGATTCCGCCGCCGATGAACGGCCCGAGATAGGCTTCCGCAAGCTTTTCGCCCGCACCGATCAAAAGCCCGCCGACGATCGCGCCCGGCACCGAGGTGAAGCCGCCGATGATCAGCACCGGAAACGCCTTCAGGGCGAGAAAGACGATGGAAAATTGCACGCCGAGTTTCGTGCCCCATACCGTCGCCGCAGCAAGCGCCACGAGCCCTGACGCGAGCCACACCACGAACCAGATCCAGTCGATCGAGATCCCGACCGATTGCGCCGCCGAATGATCGTCGGCGACCGCGCGCAAGGCGCGCCCGATTTTGGTGCGCTGGAAGAAAATGGCGAGCCCCGCCACCAGCAATCCGGCGATCACGCCGCCCCAGATATCCAGCTTGTTGACGAGGATGCCGCCGGGGAAAACGCTTTCCAGCAAAATCCAGGCATCGGTAGGATAGAGAGCCAGCGGATAGACGTCGGAGCCGAAAATGATTTGTCCCGCGCCGAGGAGAATGAAGGCGAGACCGATCGTCGCCATGAACAGCGTGAGGCTATCCTGATTGACGAGCGGACCGAGCACGAAACGTTCCGCAAAATAGGCGGTTAACGCCATCACGCCGCCGGCGAAGACGAGCGCGAGAACGACCGCTGCCCAAACCGGAAAGCCGTATCCGATGAGCAAGTCGAGCGAGCGCACGAGCGCAAGCCCGGCGAGCAGCACCATCGCGCCTTGCGCGAAGTTGAACACGCTCGATGCCTTGAAGATCAGCACGAAGCCGAGCGCCACAAGCGAATAGAGAACGCCCGACAAGAGCCCGCCGATCAGGATTTCAAGAAATGGGCCGAGCGTGTCCACCGGTTCTCCTAATGCGCAATGCCGAGATAGGCGTCGATGACTTTTTGGTCTTTCTGCACTTCGGCAGGCGTTCCGTCGGCGATCTTGCGGCCATAGTCGAGCACCACGACGCGGTCGGAGAGATCCATCACCACGCCCATGTCGTGCTCGATCAGCGCGATCGTCGTGCCGTAATACTGGTTCACGTCGAGGATAAAGCGCGACATGTCCTCTTTCTCTTCGAGGTTCATGCCCGCCATCGGCTCGTCGAGGAGCAGCAAGTCCGGCTCCATCGCGAGCGCGCGGCCAAGCTCCACGCGCTTTTGCAAGCCGTAGGGCAAGCGCCCCACCGGTGTCTTGCGGATCTGCTGGATGTTGAGAAAGTCGATGATCTCCTCGACCCGCAGCCGGTGCTCGATCTCCTCGCGCCGCGCCGGACCGAAATAGAGCGCTTGCGCGAAAATCCCGCGTTTCATCTTGAGCGTGCGCCCGGCCATGATGTTGTCGAGCGCGGTCATGCCGCGAAAGAGCGCGACATTCTGGAAGGTACGCGCGATCCCGCCGCGCGCGGCGTCATACGTACCCATCCGGCGGCGCGTTTCACCCCTGAAGGTGATCTTGCCGGATTGCGGCCAGTAGAAGCCGTTGATCACGTTCAGCATCGACGTCTTGCCGGCGCCGTTCGGCCCGATAATCGCGCGGATTTCGCCTTTGCGGATGTCGAACGAGACGTCGTTGATCGCCTTCAGCCCCCCGAAAGAAAGCACGACATTCTCGACCGAGAGCAGCGCCTCGCCCGCCGCGATATCGGCTTGCGAACGCCCCCTCATGCGGCTTTCCCGATCGGCGCGGCTTCTGCGGGATAAATCTGCATGTCGCGAATCGCGACGCGGCCCGAAATCGTTCCCTTGCGGCCGTCCTCGAAGGTGACTTCGGTCGAGACGTCGATTTCTTTCGAGCCGTCGTAAAGCCCCGCGACAAGCGGCGCATAGCGCTCGGCGATGAAGCGGCGGCGCACTTTCATCGTGCGCGTGAGCTCGCCGTCGTCGGCGTCGAGTTCCTTGTGCAGGATCAGAAAGCGCTTGACCTGCGCGCCCGCCATCGGCGCGTCCGCCGCGAGCGAACGGTTCACCTCATCGACATGCGACGCCAGCATCTCGTAGACGCGCGGATGCGCGGCAAGTTCCTGATACGAGCCGTAGGTGACGTTGTTCCGCTCCGCCCAGGAGCCGACCGCGACGAGATCGATGTTCAGCATCACGGTGACGAAATCGCGCTTGTCGCCGAACGCCACCGCCTCGCGGATGTTCGGATAGAACTTCAGCTTGTTCTCGATGTATTTCGGCGCAAACAGCGTGCCGTTATTCAGGCGGCCGACGTCCTTCGCTCGGTCGATGATGCGCAAGTGTCCGCTTTTCGGATCGAGAATGCCGGCATCGCCCGAATGCACCCAGCCATCGGGCGTTTTGATCTCCGCCGTTTTCTCCGGGTCCTTGTAGTAGCCAGCGAAGACGCCCGGCGAGCGGTAGAGCACCTCGCCGTTCTCCGCGAGCTTGATCTCCACCTCGTAATTGGGCTTGCCCACGCTTTCGGCGTAGATTTCGCCGTCGGGCTGCGCGGTGATGTAAACGGAAGCCTCGGTCTGCCCGTAAAGCTGTTTCAGGTTCACGCCGAGCGACCGGTAGTAGCGGAAAATCTCCGGCCCGATCGCTTCGCCCGCGGTGTAAGCGACGCGCACGCGGGAAACGCCGTAGCGGTTCCGGAGCGGCCCATACACAAGAATGTCACCGAGCCAGTAGATCAGCCGGGCGTGAAGCGGCACGCGCTCGCGATTCAAAATCTTCTCGCCCCATTTCCGCGCATGCCGGATGAAATAGTGGAAGATCTTGTATTTCAGCGGCCCCGCGTCCTCCATCCGCACCATCGAGAGTGTCAGCAGATTTTCGTAAACGCGCGGCGGCGCAAACGCATAGGTCGTGCCGATTTCGCGCCGGTCATCGTTCACCGTCTCGGGGCTTTCGGGACAATTCACGCAATAGCCGCAGCAATAGGACTGCGCGTAGGAGAAGATGTGGTCGCCGACCCAAGCCATCGGCAGGTAAGCCATAACTTCTTCGTTTTCGCCGAGATTGTCGTATGCATTCGCGTTATTGGCCGTGCGGATCACGTTGTCGAAGGTGAGCATCACACCCTTGGGATGCCCTGTTGTGCCCGACGTATAAAGGATAACCGCGATATCGGAGCCCTTCGTCTCGGCGACCCTGTTCTCCCACCATACGGCTTTGGCGCGCATGTCGCCCGCCCGTCCCTGCTTTTGCACATCCGCGTAGGAATGCAGCCGCGTGTGATCGTAACCCTTCAGTCCGCGTTCCTCGTCATAGATGATGTGGGTAAGCGAGGGCAGCCGGTCGGCAATGGAAATCAGTTTGTCGACCTGCTCCTGATTTTCGACGACGGCGATTTTCACCGCTGCGTGCGCGAGCACGAACGCCGTCTCCTCGGCGACCGAGTCCTGATAGACCGGCACGGGAATTGCGCCGAGCGACTGCGCCGCGCACATCGACCAGTAAAGCCGCGGCCGGTTGTTGCCGATGATAGCGACCGTGTCGCCTTTCTCGAGGCCGAGTTCGCGCAGGCCAAGCGCGAAGGCACGCACCTCCTCGAGCACCTGCTCCCAGGTCCAGGTCTGCCAGATGCCGAGATCTTTCTCGCGGATCGCGGGCCGCTCGCCGCGTTTGGCGGCGTTCAGGATGAGAAGCTTTGGGAATGTATTCGTAAAGGTCGTTGCTTTTTCGAGCACGCCCATCCCTCCCCAGAAGCACGGCCATTATTTTAGCGCCCGTTATTTTTCGAGCTTGCTCGATTCCATTGCAGTGAAATTCATTTTCCGCAAGTCGCCACGCGACAGAGCGAGACGAAAGCCGCAGACGCATGCGCAGCAAATGCAGGCTTTTTTGGAATAACATTGTGGAATCAACGGTGTGTTTCGCGGGATCGAGCCGTTGGAACCGTTTTATTCGCCATAGTTGGCAAGCCCCTCGATATCGAGGACCACAATGCCGTTTCTCTCGATCCGCAGCAATTTCTGTTGTTCGAGGGTGCGAAGGCTTTGATTGGTTGCCTGGCGCGAAACGCCGGTCAAAAGCCCGAGCTCTTCCTGCGTGATTTCCAGATGATTGCCCGCGCCCGGAAATAGCACGGGATTGAACAACCAGGCGATGTTGCGCGCGATCCGTCCGGTTGCATCGAGCGTTCGCCCGTATTCGAACAGCGCGATGAATTGCCCGAGCCGCTCGTTGATTTGCCGCACCAGATAGCGGTTGAAGGCGACGCTGTGCTCGAAGAGCCAGAAAAAAGCGGCTTTGCTCATGAGCGCAAGCCGCGTTTCGCGCGCCACGACGATGTCGTAACGGCGCGCCTCATTTTTCAAAAGCGTGCCTTCTCCGAACCAGCCGCCCGCGCGCAGGCCGGCGAAGATGACGTCCTTGCCGTCCTTCGAGACCGTGCTCATCCGGACAAGGCCGTCCACGACGCCGACCCAAGGCTCGAACCGGTCGCCCCGATGGCAAACATAAGTGCCGGAAGTGTAGGTCTTTTCGATAATGCCCGAACGCGCCTGCTCGATTTCCTTGTCCGTCAAATCGCGGGCCCAGAAGGCGATTTCCAGGAGTCGTTCGCGCGAGATCACGGATAGCCCGGGCGGCTATTCGGCGGCGGCGGCGATGGAAGAAGGCGTTCCGCGCCGTACGGAATGACGGAATCGCGAAAGAAGCGCCGCGCCTTCCGCTCTTGCCGCCGTCACCGAGCGCGTCTTTACAGGCCCGAAACCGCGAATCTTCTCCGGCATGGAAGCCAACGCCGCGGCAAGCGCCCTGTTTTCGAAATTCAGGCCCACGATCAGCTCCTCCAGAAGGTCAGTATAGTCGCCGATCAGCCTCCGCTCCAACTTGCGCTCGGCCGAATATCCGAACGGATCGAAAACCGTGCCGCGCAGGAACTTCAATTTCGCCAGAACCGAAAAGACCGGCCTGATCCACGGGCCGAAGCTCATTTTTCGCGGCCGGCCGGTAGCCGGATCCTTGCGCGCGAGCAATGGCGGCGCGAGATGGAATTCGAATTTCAGATCCCCTTCAAAAGCCGCCGCCACCTGCTTGTCGAACGAGCCGTCGGTGAAAAGCCGCGCGACTTCGTACTCGTCCTTATACGCCATCAGCTTGAACAGGTTTTTCGCGACCGCTTCCGTGATCGCCGTCTCGCCCGCAGCAATCGCCGTCTCCGCCGTGCGCACGCGCGCGACGTAGTCGCGGTAGCGCCACGCATAGGCGGCGTTCTGGTAGGCTTCGAGATAGGCCGCGCGGCGGTCGATCATCTCGTCGAGCGATTGCGAGAGGCGCCGCGCGTCGGTGGGCGCTGCGATGGGCGCCGCGAGCTTCGCGACCGAAGCGAGATCGACCGCCGCACGCCGGCCCCAGAAAAAGGCCGACTTGTTCATTTCGACCGCCTCGCCGTTCAATTCGATCGCGCGCAGGATCGCCTCTTCCGAAATCGGCAGACGGCCAAGCTGCCAGGCGTAGCCGACGAGAAACATGTTCTGCCCGAGAGAATTGCCGAACAGCGCGCTGGAAAGCCGGGTCGCCTCGACAAAATGCGCGCGGTCCCGGCCGCCGGCCTTCGCGATCTCGCGCTTCAGGCGCTCGATGGGGAGCGAGAAGTCCGCATTATGGGTAAAATCGCCGGGCTGCGTTTCGTGGGTGTTGACCACGGCCGTTGTCCGCCCCGGCTGCATCGCGCACAAAACCTTTTTGGAGCCCACCGTGACCATATCGCCGCCGAGCACGAGGTCCGCGCCGTAAGCGGGAATGCGGATCGCGTGAATGTCTTCGGGGCGTTTTGCGATCCGCAGATGGCTGAGCACGCTGCCGCCCTTTTGCGCGAGGCCCGCCATATCAATGATGCCGGCGGCGTGGCCGTCGATATAAGCGGCGGTGCCAAGCACCTGCGCGATGGTGACAATCCCTGTCCCGCCGATGCCGGTGATGATCACTCCGAAAGTTCCGTCGATCGCGGGGAGAACCGGCGAAGGAAGCGCGGGCAAGTCGCCCGCCGTCGCTGCCGCGCCTACGCCCTTTTTTAGCTTCGCGCCGTGCACCGTCACGAAGGACGGGCAGAAACCTTTCAGGCAGGAAAAGTCCTTGTTGCAGGCCGATTGGTCGATCTCGCGCTTGCGGCCCCATTCCGTTTCGACGGGCTGCACCGCCACGCAATTCGACTGCAATCCGCAGTCGCCGCAGCCTTCGCAGACGAGCTCGTTGATGATGACGCGCTTGTCGGGATCGGGAAATGTGCCGCGTTTCCGCCGGCGGCGCTTTTCGGCGGCGCAAGTCTGGTCGTAGATCAGAACAGTGACGCCCGGCGTCGCCGCGAGCTCCCGCTGCACCTTATCCAGATCGTCGCGGTGATGGATTTTCAGGCCCGCGGGCCACTGGATGCTCTTCGGATATTTCTCCGGCTCGTCGGTCACGAGCTCGATGCGCTTTACGTTTTCCGCCGCCACTTGGCGTGCGATGTCGTCGACATGCAGATTGCCTTCGTGCCGCTGCCCGCCGGTCATCGCGACCGCATCGTTGAACAAAATCTTGTAGGTGATGTTCACGCCCGCCGCGACGGCGGCGCGGATCGCGAGAATGCCGGAGTGGTTGTAGGTGCCGTCGCCGAGATTCTGGAAAACATGCCCGCGTTTCGAGAACGGCGCCTCGCCGACCCAGTTCGCGCCCTCTCCGCCCATATGGGTGAAGCCCAGCGTCGAGCGGTCCATCCATTGCGCCATGTAGTGGCAGCCGATGCCGGCATAGGCGCGCATGCCTTCCGGCACCAAGGTCGAGGTATTGTGCGGGCAGCCGGAGCAGAAATAGGGAATGCGGACAGCGACGTCCTGCGTGTCGGCAAGCCGGGCTTGCGCTTCCTTCAGGCGCGCGACACGGCCCTTCAGGTTCTCGTCATTGACGTATTTCAGAAGGCGTTCGCCGATGCAGATCGCGATCTCGTTCGGGTCGAGCGCGCCCTTCACCGGGAACAGCCAGTTGCCCTGCTCGTCCTTCTTGCCGATGCAAGCGGGCTGGTTCGCGGTGCCGTAAAGCTCCTCGCGGACCTGTACTTCGATTAGCGACCGCTTCTCCTCGACCACGATAATGAGATCGAGTCCCTTGGCGAAGTCCTGGAGTTCCTGCCGGCCGAGCGGCCACGGACAGGCGATCTTGTGGATGCGCAGGCCCCAACCGTTGGCCCTGACCTCGTCGATGCCGAGCTCGTCAAGCGCCTGGCGTACGTCGAGATAGCTCTTGCCGGTGGTGATGACGCCGATCCTGGGGTTCTGGCCGCCAGAGGTGATGACCTTGTTGAGCCTGTTGACGCGCACGAAGGCGAGCATGGCGTCCCGCTTGTAGTCGTGGAGGCGCGCCTCCATGCCGAGCACAGTATCGACCAGGCGGATGTTCAAGCCGCCCTCCGGCATGGCGAACTCGTCGGGGCCGGGAAGCCGGATGTCGAGCCGATCGAGGCCGCCATCGACCACGGCGGTCGATTCGATCGTCTCGTGCATGCATTTCAGGCCGACCCAGGTGCCCGTGAAGCGCGACATCGCAAAACCGTAGAGGCCGTAGTCGATGATCTCCTGAACGCCTGCCGGGTTCAGAATCGGAATCATCACGTCGACGAAGTTGAATTCGGACTGATGCGCAGTGGTGGAGGATTCCGCGGTGTGGTCGTCGCCCATCAGCGCCAGCACGCCGCCATGCTTCGAGGTGCCGGCGAAATTCGCGTGCCGGAACACGTCGCCGGAGCGGTCGACGCCCGGCCCCTTGCCGTACCAGATCCCGAAAACGCCGTCGTATTTGCCTTCGCCGCGAAGTTCCGCCTGCTGCGTGCCCCAAAGCGCCGCCGCCGCGAGGTCCTCGTTGAGTCCCGGCTGGAATTTGACGTGGTGGCGCTCGCAAACCTCTTTCGCGCGCCAGAAGGTCTGATCGAGCCCGCCGACCGGGGAGCCGCGATAGCCGGTGACATAACCCGCGGTATTGAGGCCGTTTAGCCGGTCGCGCTCGCGCTGCATCAGCGTCAAGCGTACGATCGCCTGCGTGCCCGTCAGGAAAACGTGACGCTTGGAAAGATCGTAGCGATCGTTGAGCGAAACGTCGGAAAGCGCCATTTCAGCCTCCGCGCCGCGATGCTTCTATATAGGAGCGGTGCGGCGCATGGTTAGGTCAGCATTCCCGGCCGAATCTCGCATAGGCGGGGTATGCGCGCAATTTCCGAAAAGAGGCGTCCCGCACAAGGAACGTGCTTTCGGGCCGATCAAAAAGCAATTTGCTGTTCATTCGGGATGGTTAAGCGGCGAAAAGCCGCTCCGAAGCCATGTAACCGGTGAGAAGCAGAACACCGAAGGCGGAGATCAGGATCGCCGCCGCGACCTCGATGCCCAAAACCGCGACACCCAATTGGCCGCTACCGCTGGTTTTCAAAATTCGCACGGCGAGCCCCTTGCCGAGAACGGCGATGAGCGCGATCGCCGCAACCGTGATCGCCGTCCCCGCCGCCATCGCGAAGGTCGCGATCACGCCGACCGCGAAAATCCCTTGGGATAGCGCGAAGACGAGAATGAAGATCGCGCCCGAACACGGCCTGAGACCGACCGCGAGCACCGCCGCCAGGCCCCGCCGCAGCCAGCCCTTTCCTTTGAGCTCGGAAGGCTCGGGCCCGTGCGCGTGATCGCAATGGGCGTGATCGTCATGGTGATGATGAATGTGCTCGTGGCCGTGATCGTGATGGCCATGATCGTGTGCGTGTGCGTGTTGCGAACGGCCGCGCAGCGCCGCGAGCAGCGCCCGGCCTTTTCGCCACGCCAGTATCAGGCCGAAGGCGATGATGCCCGCGTAAGCCGCGATCTCAAGCCAGCGCACAGTTGAGCCCATCGCTTTCGCTGTCGCACCGAGGATCGCCGCGGCGATCCCCACGATCGCGATCGCCGTGAACGCCTGCGCGAGCGCTGCGGCCGCGGAAAGAACGATGCCGCGCGTCACCGTGGCGCCGTCGGCGATGAGGTAGGAGGAAATCACCGCCTTGCCGTGCCCCGGCCCCGCCGCGTGGAAAATTCCGTATAGAAACGCGAGCCACGCGAGCCCGAATTCGGCGGTTCCGTTCGCCTTCGCCGCCATCACCGCCTGCGACATCGAGCGATAGAACGCCGCCTGCTGCGCGAAGATCCAGCCGGTGACGCCGGAGGCCGGCACCGGCTGCCCGCCGAATGCGCTCGCGGCAAGGGCGGCATTCGCAATCGCGACACCAGTGAGCGCAATCAGCACGAACCAACCGAACCGAATGGCAAGGCGGTTTCGCCCACACCCTATCTTTCCCCCGCTCGCGGGGGAGGGAAGCGAGCGAACGCGAGCAGGTGGGGGCATTAAATGAGCGCTCATCTCGACCTTCCTACGGGCACTTTACTGTGATGTGGTTCGCAAACTGCGCGCCATAGTCGGCGCCCGCCTGCAATTGCTGGAAAAAGGCTTCGGACGGGTTGTTGGCCGCGGAGCCGTCGGCGGTTTTGGCGTCCACCGCGCATCCCGCCGGCGCGCCGACGAGCGACACGGGCTTCTCGTCGGCGAGCGAAAAAGCGACGAAATAGCTCGGGTCGTACACTTCGAGCGCGATGCCCCCCTTCGCCGCGTTCTTTATCGGCAGCGTGAAGTGAAGCGTGAGGTTGTTCTTGTCGTCGGCTTCGAACCAGTAATCGGTCGGCTCGCCGAATTCGAGCGCCGTCTTGCCGCGCGGCGCCATGGTGAAATAGCCAACCTCCTTGAGCGAATCGACGTTTTCCTTGGCGAGCGCCTGCAATTCCTCGCGCGAGAGCTTGCCGTCGCCGTTCGCATCCAGGCCTTGCGCGGCGAATGCCGAAAACATCTCGTCGAAGGTCCAGGCATAGCGGATTTCCTTCAGCACCCCGTTGCCGTAGACGAACTCGCCTCTCGCGGTCACGAAGACGTGCGGATGCGCGAATGCGCCGCCGGTTGCGAACAGCAACGCGGCGGCGGCAATGATGAAACGGCGCACAACAGCGGCCATGAGGCTGGCAAATCCCTTCCCAAGTTCGAACCACGCCCAAGCAGTTCGTCGGAAGCATGGCGCGAGATTGCGCCAAATGCGGCGGAATGCCACCCCCTCTTTATGCGCCCGCCGCGCCTCCGTCGGAGCGCGGGTCATGTGCGCCCTCGATATTGCCCTTGGTGTCGATTTCGACGCCGCCCGCGTGTCCGAGGATTTCCTCATAAGCTTCCGGCAGCACCTGAACGTCATGACCCGCTTTCCTGAGCGCATCGATCACTTCCGGCGAGAACCGGTTCTCGACCCGGACATTGGTGATTTCCGTGCCCCAGGTGCGGCCCAGAATGAAACGCGGCCGGTCGATCGCTTCCGCAATCGGCACATTATAGGTGACGTGGCGGGTAAAGACGGTCGCATTGGTCTGCGGCTGGCCTTCGCCGCCCATGGTGCCGAACGAGAGCACCCGCCCGTCGGCAAGCTCCGCCATCGCCGGACATAATGTATGGAAGGGCCGCCGTCCCGGCTCGAGCGGGTTGAGCGCCTTGGGGTCGAGCGAGAAGCTGATGCCCCGGTTCTGCATCACGATACCGGTCGAAGGCAGTACGCAACCGGAACCAAATTCGAAGTACAGCGACTGGATATAAGAGACGGCAAGCCCAGATGAATCGACGGCGCCGAGCCAGATCGTGTCGCCCTCGCCCGCCGGCTGCGGCCAGGGCGCGGCCTTCTTCGGATCGATCTTCTTCGCTTCCTTCTCCAGCGCCGCCGGGGTCAGATAGTCCTCCAGGTTCGCCATCATCCTCTCGAAGTCGGTCACGGTGCGCATGCGAATAAGCATTCCGCGCTTCGCCGCCTCGATCAGGCCGTGCAGAAACTCGTAGCTTTCCGGCTTCGCCGGGCCGAGCTTTTCGTAAATCCCGAGCATAAGAAGTGTCGTGATGCCCTGCGTGGGCGCCGGCGAGGTATAGACGGTTCCCGAGCTCAGCCTGACCTTGATCGGCTCGCGCAGCACGGCGCGGAATTTCTCCAGATCCGCCCGCGTGACGGGGCTTCCGATCTTTTCCAGGTCGGAAGCGATCTCGCGGCCGACATCGCCGCGATAGAAGTCGTCGAGCCCCGCCTTCGCGAGCTGTTCGAAAGTATTCGCGAGCCGTCCGGGCTTCAGTGTGTCGCCCATTTTCGGCGGCTTGCCGTTAATGAAAAAAGCCTCCTCGAAGCCCGGCGCCTGAATATTCGACCCGCGGTCGGAGGCGAGCCGCACCGCCATCGAATGTGTGACCGGGCTGCCCTTCTTGGCGATCGCGATCGCCGCTTCCAGGAGCTTCGCGAGCGGCATCTTGCCCCCCAGCGCCTTGGACGCTTCAAGCACGACCTGCCAGCCGCCGATCGCGCCCGGCACCGTGAGCGCCGCGTTGGCGCCGCGTTCCGGGATCACCGAGATCCCCTGCGCCTTATAGAAGTCGATCGTCGCCTTCGCGCCGGCAAAACCGGCCGCCTCGATGTAGCGCACCTTCCCGGAGGGCTCGCGCACGATCCAGAAGCCGTCGCCGCCGATGTGATTCATGTGCGGATAGGCCGGCACGATGGCCGCTGCGGCCGCGACGGCGGCCTCGATGGCGTTCCCGCCCTCTTTCAGGATGGCTGCGCCCGCTTCGGCGGCCAGAACATGGGGCGCCACAACGACGCCGCGGCGGCTTTTCGCACTCAATTCAGTCATAGGGTTTCCTCAAATCGGGCAGGACAGGACGAAAACGGAGCGGACAATGCTTGATTGGTGTGGCGTAACACGCCAGATTGCGCCCATTCTAGCCCTCCGGCGCGTCAAAACGAAACAGCCGGGGCCGATTTGGGAGCCGAAGATATGTCCGAGACAGCGAGCCGACGCCGCGGCGTGAACTGGATCAACCTCAGCACGGTCGTCAGCGCGGCGATTTTGATCGGAACGGAGATCATCGGCGCCGGATTCGCCGCCGGCTGGGCGATCGCGGGCCTCTTCGGGCTCGGCGACATCGGCGCCTACGTGCTGCAGACACTCTTCGGCTTGCTCGCCTGCTACATCATTTTCAATTTTGTCCGCCGCGCGGCGAAGATCGAACCATTTTTTGTCGGCTAGAGCGTCGCGTGCAGCGCGCAGCGCGAGATTAACTTCCGATTCATTTCTGCTTCGCGCGCGCGATTCAAAATTTTTTGGGTGCGTCAAGCAATTTTCCCTTGCATATGAAAGTTTTTTCCCATACATGCGGAATTGCCCAATTTCGCACGTGCCTGTTGTCGCGTGCCGGTCGGCAGAAGTCCGGACAAGAGGCCGGAAAGCTGTCGGGGCAGACCGGTAGCCGGAGATGAAACCGGCAAACTTCGCTCTCCGCGGAGGACGCGACTTAAAGCAACGACGTAGCGGGCTTTTTTGGTCTCTTCCGATTCCGTCATTCGGAGTCGGCAGTAACTGAAGAGGCACTACTGTTGCCGGCTGTGCGGTGCGGGGCTCTCCCCAATCCAAGCAGTGACACCGGATCGGCGATCCGAATCGGATGTCACATCGGCGCTCAACTGAAGTCGGCGAAGGCCGACACGATGCGGGCAGTGGCCCGCCGCGGGCGAAGCGCTTTCAGCGTTTCACCCCTGGCACCGCCGCCCAGGGCTGAGAAGGATGAAGGGAATAAAGTAATGACCGAGCGCATCCGCAAATTCCTCAAGAAGCGCCGCGAAGACGGGCCTTGCCTCGTCATCGACCTCGATGTCATCCGCGAGAACTATGCTTCTTTCGCAAAAAGCCTGCCCGACACCCGCGTTTTCTACGCGGTGAAGGCAAATCCGGCACCGGAAATCCTGAAGCTTTTGGCTGATCTCGGCTCGAGCTTCGATACGGCATCGCCTGCCGAGATCGAAATGGTGCTCGCAGCAGGCGCCACCGCCGACCGCATCTCCTTCGGCAATACCATCAAGAAGGAGCGCGATATCGCGCGCGCCTATGAGCTCGGCGTGCGCCTGTTCGCCGTCGATTGCGAGGCCGAGGTCGAGAAAATCGCCCGTGCCGCGCCGGGTTCCCGCGTGTTTTGCCGTATTCTGTGCGACGGATCGGGCGCCGAATGGCCGCTCTCCCGCAAATTCGGCTGCGTGCCCGAAATGGCGCCCGGCGTGCTCGAACATGCCCATCGTCTCGGGCTGATCGCCCACGGCATCTCCTTCCATGTCGGCTCGCAGCAGAACGACGTGAAGGCTTGGGACGCGGCGCTCGCCTCCGCGGCGAAGATCTTCAACGAGATGTCCGAGCGCGGATTGAACCTCTCCATGGTCAATCTCGGCGGCGGCTTCCCCGCGCGTTACCTGAGGAACGTCCCGAAGGTAGAGACCTACGGGAAGGCGATCTTCCGCGCGCTGCGGAAACATTTCGGCAACCGCATCCCGGAAACGATCATCGAGCCGGGCCGTGGCCTGGTGGGCGACGCCGGCGTGATCGAGGCCGAAGTCGTGCTGATTTCCAAGAAATCGGCCGAGGATCCCGTGCGCTGGGTCTATCTCGACATCGGGAAGTTCGGGGGCCTCGCCGAAACCATCGACGAGTCGATCCGCTACCCGATCCGCACCTCCAAGGACGGCGGCAAGGTCGCGCCTTGCGTGATCGCGGGCCCGACCTGCGATTCGGTCGACGTCCTGTACGAGAAGGCACCCTATCCGCTACCGATCTCGCTCGAGATCGGGGACAAGGTGCTGATCGAGGCAACCGGCGCCTATACGACGACCTATAGCTCCGTCGCCTTCAACGGCTTCGCGCCGCTCAAGTCGTACATCATCTAGGCCATGATCCGAATCGTCCGCGAGGCTCCGGCCGAGGCCGGGGCCCGCGAGGCGCTGCTCGACCTCGCCTTGGGGAAACGGCGGCGCAAGAAATCCTCGGAACGCTTGCGCGAAAACCGCCTGCCTGCCGACGGCCTTTCGTTCTCGGCGAAGCTCGGAAACGGCCGGCTCGTCGGCACGCTGCGGCTTTGGCACATTTCAGCGGGCGCGAATCGCCCGGCGCTCCTCTTGGGGCCGCTCGCCGTTCATCCTGCCTACCAAAAGCGCGGCATCGGCTCGGCGCTGATGTTTGAAGCGATCGCGAGCGCGAAAGCGCGCGGTGATCGGGCCGTCATTCTAGTGGGCGACGAGCCTTACTATCGCCGTTTCGGCTTCTCCAACGCGCTCACGAGCGGTCTGCACATGCCGGGCCCCTTCGAGCGCCACCGTTTGCTTGCGCTCGAGCTCGTGCCTGGCGCGCTTGCGGATGCGCACGGTTTGATCACCGCGGCTGGTGAAATCGCACCGCAAGCGCCGCAAAAATCCACAGGAATCGCGGGGAAATCGTTGACCTCCCGCATTCGCCGTGCCTCTTGAGACAGGCACATTTGTCGCAGGCTGAATTTCTGCGTTTTTTGACGGCGATTTGATTTCGCCGCGCAACGAAGGAGGCTTCGATCATGGCCAATTGGCCGGTACACGCAAGCATCACAGGCCCGATCGTGATGATCGGTTTCGGCTCAATCGGCCGGGGCACGCTTCCGCTTATCGAGCGGCACTTCAAATACGATCCGTCGCGTTTCGTCGTGATCGACCCGTCGGACAAGAACAGGCATCTCCTTGACGAGCGCGGCATCAAGTTCATCCAAGCAGCGCTGACCAAGAAAAACTACCGCGAGATTCTCACGCCGCTTTTGACAGCCGGCAGCGGCCAGGGCTTCTGCGTCAACGTCTCGGTCGACACCTCATCCATCGACATCATCGAGCTCTGCCGCGAGCTGAACGTCTTCTACATCGACACGGTGATAGAGCCGTGGAAGGGCTTCTATTCCAACCCCAAGATCAGCGCCGCCGACCGCACCAACTATGCGCTGCGCGAGCAGATGCTTGCGCAGAAGCGCAAGCGTAAGCCCGGCAGCGTCACGGCCGTTTCCTGCTGCGGGGCGAACCCGGGCATGGTCTCGTGGTTCACCAAGCAGGCGCTCCTCAACATCGCGACCGATCTCGGCCTCAAATTCACCGAGCCGAAGACGCGCGAGGAATGGGCAAACCTGATGATGAAGGCGGGCGTCAAGGGCATTCACATCGCCGAGCGCGACACCCAGCAGCGCGGAAAGCCGAAGCCCATCCATACCTTCGTCAACACCTGGTCGATCGAGGGCTTCATCTCGGAAGGCTCCCAGCCCGCCGAGCTCGGCTGGGGCACCCACGAAAAATCCCTGCCGAAAACCGGCCGCAAGCACAAAGCCGGCTGCCAGGCAGCGATCTATCTGTTGCAGCCCGGCGCCAATACCCGTGTGCGCTCCTGGTGCCCGACGCCCGGCGCGCAATACGGCTTCTGCATTACGCACAACGAGTCGATCTCGATCGCCGACTACTACACGGTGAAGAAGGGCAAGACGGTCAAATACCGCCCGACCTGCCACTACGCCTATCACCCGGCGAACGACGCGGTGCTCTCGCTGCACGAGATGTTCGGTACCGGCGGTTATTTCCAGCCGCATTGGCACATCATGGACGAGAACGAGATCGTGGAAGGAATCGACGAGCTCGGCGTCCTCCTCTACGGCCACAAGAACAACGCCTACTGGTACGGCTCGCAGCTCTCGATCGAGGAAACGAAGGCCGTCGCGCCTTACCAGAACGCGACCGGCTTGCAGGTGACCTCCGCCGTCATGGCCGGCATGGTCTGGGCGCTGGAAAATCCGAAAATGGGCATTGTGGAAGCCGACGAGATGGACTTCCGCCGCTGCCTCGAAGTGCAGATGCCCTATCTGGGACCCGTGATCGGCACCTATACCGACTGGACGCCGCTCAAGGACCGCAACCTGTTTTTCCCGGAGGACCTCGACAAGAAGGATCCCTGGCAGTTCAAGAACATTCTGGTGAATTTTTAAATCTATCCATCGTCATGGCCGGGCTTGTCCCGGCCATGACGAGCGTCACAGCGCCAGCAGCGCCGCCTTCCCCTCTTCCGTCCCCATCGCGAGCAGGCCGCCGTCCCCGCGCCACGCGAGCGCTGTGACCGGCGAGCCATCCGGACGCCGCACGAGCACTTCCGCGCCGTCCGCAAGCCGCACCAGAAGCACCATGCCGTCGCTGTAGCCGGCCGCGAGCATCGCCTGCTTCGGATGGCAGGCGACCGCCGTCACCTTCTGATCCTTCAGGCCCGGCGCGAACATCAAAGGCTGCTTGCCCATCGGGCCGTCGCGGGTCGCGAACGGCCACAGGATCGCCTCCTGCGCGCCGGAGGTCGCAAGCCACTTCTCGTCGGCGGTGAAGCCCATCGAGCGCACGCGCGAAGGATAGCCGGACATGCGCATGTGCTGGCCGTCCGAAAGCCGCCAGCCGTGCAGCGCCGGCTCCTGCATGGTGGTGACGAGAAAGCGCCCATCCGGGCTGAACATGACGCCGAGATGCGAGCCCTTCCATTCGAGCGTCTCGGGCGCGGCGTCCGTGTTCGGGAACCAAAGCGTGGCGCCGTTATAGTGCGCGATCGCGAGCCGAAAGCCCTTTGGCGCAAACGCAAGCCCGCCCACAGTGGATACGACCTCGAGCGAGCGCTCCGCCTTCTTGCCGCGCACAAACGCGGTCTTTCCTGCCGACCACGCGAGCGCGCCATCCGGCCCGAGCGCAAGATTGTCGATCCATTTGTTGCCGATATCGACGAGCGTCTCCTGCTCGCCCTCGATATCCACAGCGACGATCCGGCCGTCGTCGCCCGCGGTGAAAATCCGCTCGCCGTCGCCGGCGGACGAAAGAATCGCGCCCTTGTGCGCTTTCACTCGCGCTTCGCTCTCGCCCGCGATCAGGACTTCGCCCTCGCCGGTCGCGAAGGCCGCGCTTTCGCGCACAAAATGTGCGGCCACGACCTGCGAACCCGCTTCGAAGGAAACGAGCTTTTCGGTGAGCGACGGCCGATCAACGGAAACCATGCGAAGGAGGAAGAATTATCGCGGCGTCAAGGTCAAGCGGCGCAAGCGAGGAAGCCTTCCTCGATTTTTTTCTGATCGAGGTCGCGGCCGATCAGCACAAGGCGGCTGTCGCGCTTCTCGCCTTCCTTCCATTCCCGCTGGTGGTCGCCGTCGAGCACCATGTGCACGCCCTGGATGACGAAACGCTGCGGATCGTCCTTGAAGGAGAGAATGCCCTTCAGCCGCAAGATTTTCGGGCCCTCGTTGGCGGAAAGCTCGTTCACCCACGGCAGAAACTTCTCGGGATCGAGCGGCTTTTCGGTCTTCAGCGAAATCGATTGCATTTCCTCGTCGTGATAGTGCTTCAGGCCGCCGCCATGATGATGGTGATGATGCCCGTCGCCGTGATCGTGGTGATGATCGTGGCCGTCATGCTCGTCCTTTTCGAGGAACGAAGGCTCGATTTCCAGAATTCGCTGCAGATCGAAGGCGCCCTGCCCCAGCAGCGACTTGATCTCCACGTCGCAGCGCCTGGTGCGGTAGATCTTCGCGTAGGGATTGATCGCGCGGATGCGCAATTCGACGTCCTTCAATTCCTCCGCCGAGACGAGGTCGGTTTTGTTGAGCAGGATGATGTCGGCAAAACCGATCTGATTCTTCGCTTCCGGCGCGTCCTTGAGGCGATCCTTCAGCCATTTCGCGTCGGCGACGGTCACGACCGCGTCGAGCGCGGTCTTCGCGCCTACATTCTCGTCCATGAAAAAGGTCTGCGCGACCGGCGCCGGGTCCGCCAATCCCGTGGTCTCGACCAGAATCCCGTCGAACTGGCCCTTGCGCTTCAACAACCCGTCGATGATGCGGATGAGGTCGCCGCGCACGGTGCAGCAAACGCAGCCGTTGTTCATCTCGAACACTTCCTCGTCCGCGCCGACGACGAGCTCGTTGTCGATGCCGATCTCGCCGAATTCGTTGACGATCACGGCGTATTTCTTGCCGTGCGGTTCGGAGAGAATGCGGTTGAGGAGCGTGGTCTTGCCGGCGCCGAGATAGCCGGTGAGCACGGTGACGGGGATTTTGTCGGACATTCGGAACCGCCCAAAATAAACGCGCCCGGGAGGGTCCGGGCGCGTCTGATTTAGGGGGTAAGGCGTGCCTCGACAAGTCTCGCGGGAAAAGTGGCAACGCTCCTCTTTTTCCGTCATCACCGGGCCGCAGCGTCCCATGAGCGAAGCGAATGGCTGACGCTGCGAGACAATCAAGTCGGCTGTTGCCGACTTGAGCTTTAAAATACGCAACTCGGGCAGGCCCGAGTTGCGGTGATCCATGATGAGTCGTCACACGCTGATAGCCTTCATGGATTACCGGGTCTCGCCCGCGCCAGCGGCTCGCGTTCGCTCGCCGGCGCGCGGCGGCCCGGTAATGACAGGAAGGAGCTGCCTCAGCTCGTCAACGCCGCCGTAAATTGCCGGATATTGTGCTGCATCATGCCGACATAAGTCGAGGCCGGCCCCTTCTCGTCCGAAAGCGAGTCGGAATAGACCGAGCCGCCGATCTTGGCGCCGGTCTCGCTCGCGATCTGCTGCATGAGCCGCGGGTCGGAAATATTCTCCATGAACACCGCGGGGATTTTCTGCCTCTTGATCTGGCGAATGATCTTCGCGACGTCCTGCGCCGAGGCTTCCGTCTCGGTCGAGACGCCCTGCGGCGCGATGAACTCCATGCCGTAGGCGGAAGCGAAATAGCCGAACGCGTCATGGGTCGTGATCACGCGCCGCCGCTCGGGCGGGATTTTCGCGATCGCCTGCTTCACTTCCTTTTCGAGTTCCGTGAGCCGCTTCAGATAATCGGCGGCGTTCTTCTCGTAGGTCGCGCGTCCGGCCGGATCGGCCGCGATCAGCGCGTCGCGGATATTCGCCACATAAATCTTCGCGTTCGCAACCGACTGCCAGGCATGCGGGTCGATCTTGTGCTCGTGATGCCCGCCCTCTTCTTCCTTCATCTCATGCGGCTTGACGCCTTTGGTGGCGATCACGACCGTGCCCTTGGTGCCGGAAGCCTTGATCAGGCGGTCGAGCCAGCCCTCCAGGCCAAGCCCGTTCATGAACACGATTTTCGCGTCCGCCACGGTTTTCGTGTCGGCGGGCGACGGCTGATAGACATGCGCGTCGCCGTTCGGCCGCACCAGCATGGAGACCGCGACGCGGTCGCCGCCGACATTCTTCACGAAGTCGGCGAGAATCGAGAATGTTGCGACGACGGGCATCTTCTCCTGCGCGCTGGCGGGACGCACGCCCGCCGCCAACGCGAAAAGCGCAACGAGAACAACGCGAAAGACCATGAGAACCTCCTTTGGTTCAGGCTTCGAGATGGCGGGCGGGAACGAAATGGCGCTTGAGGCCGCCGACCGGACCGAGCAGCACCGAGCCCGCATAGAGAATGCCGGCGACGAGAATGATCGCGGGGCCGGCTGCGGCGCCGCTGTGATAGGAAAGCAGAAGCCCGAGATACCCCGAGATCATCGCAAGCCCGATCGCTAGCACGATCATCGCGGTGAGTTCCTTGACCCAGAAGCGCGCGGCCGCGGCGGGCAGCATCATGATGCCGACGGCGAGTAGCGTTCCGAGCGCATGAAAGCCGCCCACGAGGTTCAGCACCATCAGCGCGAGGAAAACGAGATGCGTCGGCGCGCCGGAGCGGCTCACCGAGCGCAGGAAATTCGGATCGACGCATTCGAGCACGAGAGGCCGCCAGATGACCGCGAGCGAAAAGAGGCTCACCGTCGCGATCGCAGCGATCAGAAGAAGCGTCGCATCATCGAGCGCGAGCACCGTGCCGAAGAGAACATGCAGAAGGTCGATGTTGGAGCCGCGCAGCGAGACGATCAGCACGCCGAGCGCGAGCGAAACGAGATAGAACGCCGCAAGCGAAGCGTCCTCCTTCATGCCGGTCGAGCGCGCGATCAGCCCCGCGCCGACCGCGACGGTCACGCCCGCGGCAATACCGCCAGCCGTCATTGCAAAGAGATTGAGCCCCGCGAACAGAAAGCCGACCGCCGCCCCTGGCAAGATCGCATGCGCCATTGCGTCGCCTGTAAGGCTCATTCGGCGGAGCATCAGAAACACGCCGACCGGCGCGCCGCCGAGCGCGAGCGCGAGCGCGCCCGCCAGCGCGCGCCGCATGAACTCGAATTCGGCGAATGGGGAAATAAGATAGTCGTACATGGTCACGCCGCCGCCTCGCAGACCGGCGCGTCGGGATGGAAGACCTCGCACATCTTCCGCGCCTTCGCGAGATTGTCCGCGGTCAGTACCTCGGGCGTTTTCCCCCATGCCACCGCTTCGCGCGCGAGCAGAAGCGTTTCCGGAAAACGCTTACGGACGAGTTCGAGATCGTGCAGCACGGTAATCACCGTGCGGCCCTCGCCGTGCCAGTGCGTGATCAATTCGGAGAGATCGCCGATCGTGTTCTGGTCGAGCGCCGCGAAGGGCTCGTCGAGCACGATGAGCCGCGCATCTTGCAACAACAGCCGCGCGAACAAGGCGCGCTGCATCTGTCCGCCCGAGAGCGTCCCGATGGTGCGGGCTTCGAAGCCGTCGAGCCCGACGACGGAAATCGCCTGTTCGATGCTTTCCTTCTGCGCGCGGCCGATGCCGCCGAACAGGCCGGCGCGGCGCCAAAGCCCCATCGCGACGAGATCGTAGACGCTGATCGGGAACGAGCGGTCGATTTCCGCGAGTTGCGGCAGATACGCGATCGCTTCCCGTTTCTCGCCGTTCCGGTCGATTTCGCCCTCGAGCGGATCGAGCGCGCCGACGATTCCCTTGAGCAGCGTGCTCTTGCCCGCGCCGTTCGGCCCGACGACCGCGAGCAGCGTTCCTTCCGCCACCTTGCCGTTCAGATGGTGCACGGCGGGGTGCCGGTCATAGCCGAGCGTGAGATTCTTGAATTCGAGCGCCGCCGTCATTGCCGTCATTTCACAACTTCCAGCCGATCGCCCAGAACACCGCCGCCCATAAAAGCGCCGCGAGCGCGACCGCGATCGCAAGCCGTTGCGCGACGGAAAAACGCAGAAGCGACGGCGCAACCTCCGCATGCGGATGCCGCTCGCCGGGCGGATGGGCGTGCGTGTGGTGATGGTGCGAATGGATATGTTGATGTGCGGGCATGGGCAAAACCTGAATTGTTATATTGTATCATTTGCAGGTGTGGCAAGACTGAGGCCTTTGCCGCGAACTGCGGTCGTTTGCCGCTTTTGGGGCGTGTCATCCCGGAAGCTGAGCGAAGCGAGACTGTCCCATCAGCTCGTCATGGCCGGGCTTGTCATCACAAGTCGGCTGTTGCCGACTTGTGACTTTTAAACGAGCCGAACTCGCATACATGCGAGTTCGGATTGCCATCCACGCCTTGCTGGCCTCAAATCAGAAAAGCGTGGATGCCCGACATAAAGCCGGGCATGACGGGCGGAAAACGCTGCGCTTGACAAGTTTTTGAATATAGGATTATATTCATTATGTCCCGCGCCACGAGGGGCATGTCTGCAGACGTGCTTGCATGCGGCGCGGGAACGGCGCCTGCTGGCGGGGCTCGTAACCCCGCCACCGGGACGGTACGGGGCTCCGCCTCCGGCCACTACGAGCCGGCGCGAGGAGCTCGCTGACGGAGAGGCTTACGCCTCACGAAAAGCGCGGCCCGGGCCGAGAAATCGCCGAACTGGAGCGCCGTGAGGTGCCCGTCTCCCGGAAACGGGAGACTACGG
>Ga0070740_10001050_pt1 | contig 42093 bp, 40 predicted proteins | sample Coa_R2_FD_67286 | JGI IMG/M metagenome (GOLD analysis project Ga0070740, IMG submission 67286) | Surface soil microbial communities from Centralia Pennsylvania, which are recovering from an underground coalmine fire - Coalmine... | ecosystem: Environmental > Terrestrial > Soil > Unclassified ... | reverse complement strand
ACGCTGCCGCGGTCGGAGAGGATCGAGCTTTCCTTGGAACGGATCAAGTTGGCGAGCTCCGAGGCCTTGGCGTAGTTGACCTGGATGATCTCGGAATGCAGCGGGGCGAGCTGCACTTTTTGCTTTTCCGCTTCCAGCTCGACTTTCTCGCGCTGCGCCAGCTCTTCCAACGGCGCCACCAGCATGACGTTGCCCTGACGGCGCATCCCCAACCCTTTGGTGCGCAGGATCACGTCCAGCGCCTGGTCCCAGGGCACGTTCTGCAAGCGCATCGCGATCTGGCCCTGCACGCTGTCGGAGACCACCATGTTGACGCCGGCCACATCGGCGATGATCTGCAGCAGGGAGCGGACGTCCACGCTTTGGAACGACAGCGAAATCCGCTGGCCGGTGAACTGCGGCTGCTCGCGCTCGCGCTGCGCCAGCGTCTCGGCCGACAAGGGTTCGAGTTCGATCACGAACTGCCCGCCGGCCTGGTAGGCGAGTTCGTCGTAGTCGCCGCCGTTGACCGGGGTCAATTCGACCAGCGCGTCGGGGCCGTCGCGCAGCGCGTCGATGTATTTGACCGGCGTGGCGAAATCGAGCACGTCCAGGCGCTTGGCCAGCTTGTCCGGAAGCGCGGTGTTCTTGAAGCGGGCCACCACCTTGCCGCCCTGCTCCTGGACATCGACCGCCGCGCGCGAGTCGGAGAGATTGACCAGCACGCGTCCCTCGCCGCGGTCGCCGCGGCGGAAATCGATGGCCGTGATGCTCGCCACCGGCGCGGAGACCGACGGCGTCCCTGCGCCGGGCGCGGGCGGCAGGCTGCCGCCGGGTCCGGCCAGCGTCACCAGCACCTTGTCGTCCTGCACCGCCACGGTGTTGGCCACCGGCGCGACCAGATCGACCACCACGCGGGTGCGCCCTTGCGCCTGCACCGCCGCCACGCCGCGCACCTGGCCGATGGCGAGCTTGCGATAACGCTGCGCCAGGGCGATCTGCGTCTGCGGCAGATCCACCGCCAGGCGCGCCGGCTTGTCGGTGGCGAACACCGTCGGCTGCGGCGCCGGCGCGGACAGCGTGAGCGTCATCAGCACGCGCCCGCCTTCGAGCGAGCTGAAGTCGATGGCGGTGAGCGTGCGGGTCTGGCCGTCCGCCGCGCGCAGCGGCAGGCTCGCCACGGCCAGCGCCAGCAGCGCCAAAAGCCGCACAGCGCGGCCGGCGCTCGAAGGAGATCGGAGAAGGATCATGTGCGCGCTCCCTATTTCTCTTCAGCGGCCAGCTTCGCCGGCTGCTCTTTGAATCCGCCGAATCCGTCGGGGACGATTTCCGTCAGAGACACTTCGGCCTCGGTGATCCTGGTGATGCGGCCGAAGTTCTGCCCCAGGTAGTTGCCGACCGTGACCCGGTGGATGATGCCATCCGGCGCCTTGATCATGGCGTAGGTCGTGTGCTGGTAGTCGATCACGCCGACGAATTTCAGCGCGTCGAGCGGGTATTCCTCCAGCGGCTCCTTGTTGCGCTTGAGGTCCGGGCGCACGCCAGCCGTCGCGTTGCTCGGCGCGGTCGGTTCGAATGGATCGCGGCGGTTGCCCGGCGCGTAGGCGAAGGGCTGATAGGGCTTGATCTGCGGGATCGGCTCGATGCGCGTGTTCTTGCGCGCCTTGACCTGGGCGACGTACTGCTGCAGGTCTTCCATGCCGCCGCCGCAGCCGCCGAGCAGCGCGGCCAGCCACGCCGCCGCGAGCCATGGCACCCAGCGCGCGAGCCGTTTCATTTCTTCGCTCCCGCACCCGGCTTGCGGGCCGCGATCTCGTTCTCGTCGAGGTAGCGATAAGTCTTGGCGATCGCGGTCATGCGCAGCTCGCTGGAAGCACCCTTGCCGGCCGGCTGGATCTGCACGTCCTCGATGGTCACGATGCGCGGCAGCGCCGCCACGCCGCTGACGAACTGGCCCATCTGGTGGTAATCGCCGGTGACGACGATCTTGTTGGGAATCTCGGCGTAGAAGTCCTTGGGCACCTCCGGCAGCGGCTGGAACAGCTCCTCTTCCAGACCGCTGGCGATACGCGTCTGCGAGATGTCGTTGAGCAGGTTGGCCACCTCGCTCTTGCTCGGCAACTGCTTGAGCATGTCGCCGAAGGAGCGCTGCATCTCGGCGAGCTGGGCCTTGTAGGCGTCGAGCGCGGCGACTTTACTCTGCTTGCGCTCGAACTCCTGGCGCAGGGCGCGTTCCTGCTCGCGCGCTTGTTCGAGCTCCTGGTGCTTGGGCGCGATCAGAAAATACGTGCCCGCGCCCAGGATCACCACGGCGGCCAGCAGCGCCGCACCCACATGCGCCCAACCCGGCCACACGCCGGGATTGCGCAGGTCCAGGGCCTGCAGCTCCTCGTAGAACTGGCGCAGGTTCACGGGCTGCCGCTCCCGGTGGCGACCTGGTTCGACGATTCGGCCTGCTGGGTCAGGTTGGTCACCTGCAAGGTGAAATCGCTGGCGCGGAACTTGGTCTTGGTACTGGTCTTGATCACCACGAGCTTGGGGTCCTTGAACCAGGGCGAGGCGTCGAGGTTCTTCATGTAGGCGGAGATGCGGCCGTTGGATTCGGCCACGCCTTCGATGGTCACCTCTTTGCCGTTCTGCTTGAGCGAAGTGAGATACACGCCGTCGGGCAGGGTGTTGACGATTTCGTCGAAGAAATGCACCGTCGCCGAGCGGCTCTGCTGCAACTGCTCGATCACGCGCATGCGCTCGATCAGATTGCGCCGCACCTTCTCCAGCTCCTGGATCTCCTTGATCTGCGCGTCAATCTGGGCGATCTGCTTCTGCAGGAAATCGTTGCGACTGCGTTGGTACTCCACCGCCTGCTGCATGCCCAGATCGCCGAACAGCACGACCAGGATCGCGGCGATCGCGGCCAGCGCCAGCAGCGCCAGGAAACGCTGCTGGCGGCGCTTGCGCCGTTCGGCGCGCCAGTCGAGCAGGTTGATGCGGGTCACGGAGCGGGCCTCAAGCAGTTTCGTCGAACGCGCGCCAGGCCAATCCGGCGGCGATCAGCAGCGTGGCCTCGTCCTGCGCGAGCTGCTGCGGTCGCGCGCGCGCCGCCACCGCCATCTGCGCGAACGGCCTGGCCACCACGGTGGGGATGTGCAGCCGTTCCTGGATCGCCGCGTCCGCGCCGGGGATCAGCGCGCAACCGCCGGCGAAAATCAGCTGATCCACTTTGCCATGCTGGCTGGACGCCGCGAAGAAGAACTGCAGCGAGCGGTCGATCTGCTGAACCAGGTCGGTGACGAAATGCGTCAGCACTTCGCTCTGGTAATTCTCCGGCAGCGTGCCCATGCGCCGGGCCTTGTTCGCCTCCTCGTAGGACATGCCGTAGAAGCGCATGATGTCCTCGGTGAGCTGCTTGCTGCCGAACGCCTGGTCGCGGGTATAGACCGGGCGGCCGTCGTGCAGCACCAACAGCGAGGTGTTGGACGCTCCCATGTCCACCACCGCCACGGTTTTGTCCTTGCCGCCGTCGGGCATCTGATGGCGGAGGAACTGGCAGGCGTTCTCCAGCGCGTAGGCTTCGATGTCCACCACCGTCGGCTTGAGGCCGGCGACTTCCAGCGCCGCCATGCGGCTCTCGACCTGCTCCTTGCGGCAGGCGGCGAGCAGCACCTCCACGGTGGTCTTGTCCTTGGCCGAAACTCCCAGGACCTGGAAGTCGAGGTTGACCTCCTCGATCGGATAAGGGATGTACTGGTTCGCCTCGGCCTTGATCTGCTCCTCGAGCTCGTTGTCCTTGAGACCGGAGGGCATGGGGATGAGCTTGGTGATCACCGAGGAGCCGGCCACAGCCACCGCCGCCGAGCGGGTGGCGGTGCCGGCGCGTTTGAGCGCGCGCGCGACCGCCTCGCCGACCTGCTTGGGATCGGCGATCTGCCGGTCGACGACCAGGTTGGGCGGCAAGGGCTCGATGGCGTAGGCTTCGACGCTGTAGCGCTCGCCGCGACGGCCGAGCTCCAGCAGCTTGACCGCGCTGGAACTGATGTCCAGGCCGATCAAGCCTTGACTCGGGCCACCGAACAGCGCCTGCATGAAGGACATAAGCCCGCACTCCCCAGATCGTCCGGGCCTTCCCAGGGCCCCGCGGGACTTGTTATGAAGCCGCCCCGTTTCCGCTTAATATAGCGGATGTTTTCTGCGACGCAACAGTAAATTGCTACGCCAAGTGTCTGATCGCAGTCTCAAACCGCAGGGAGCGTCGGCGCGATCGGCGGCGGGTGACGCTTGAGGCTCGCCCGGCGCATCGCCCTGATCTGTACCGCCGGCCTGGTGGGCGCGGTCCTGTGCGCGGTGGTGGGCTTTTACGCCGCGCGCGCGTACTACGAGCCGCGCTTGCCCTCGGTCGACAGCCTGCGCCGGATCCAGCTCGGCGTGCCGCTGCGCGTCTACACCCGCGACGGCAAGCTGATCGGCGAGTTCGGCGCCGAGCGCCGCGAACCGCTGCGCTACGACCAGATCCCGCCGCAGTTGATCCAGGCCTTCCTCGCCGCCGAGGACGACCGCTTCTTCGAGCATCCCGGCGTGGACTGGCAAGGCATTTTGCGCGCGGCGCTGGTGCTGGCCGTCACCGGCGAGAAAAAACAGGGCGGCAGCACCATCACCATGCAGCTCGCGCGCGATGTCTTCCTCTCGCCCGAGCGCAGCTTCACGCGCAAATTCAAGGAAATTCTGCTGGCGCTGAAGATCGAACGCGAGCTGACCAAGCAGCAGATCCTGGAGCTTTACCTCAACCGAATCTTTTTGGGCGAACGCGCCTATGGCGTGGGCGCCGCCGCGCAGGTCTATTACGGCAAGGACGTCGACCAGCTCAGCCTGGGCGAGATGGCCACGCTCGCCGGCCTGCCCAAGGCGCCCTCGCGCGACAATCCGATCGCCGACCCGCAGCGTGCCAAGCTAAGACGCGACTACGTGCTCGGCCGCATGCGCGATCTGGGCTTCATTTCCAAGCCGGCCTACCAGCAGGCCCTGGCCGAGCCGATCACCGCGCATGAACACACGCCGGACGTGGCGGTCGATGCGCGCTATGTCGCCGAAATGGCGCGCGCCGAACTCTATGCCAGGTACGGCGAGGCCGCCTATACCGGCGGCTACACCGTCGTCACGACGATCGACTCCGCGCGCCAGACCGCGGCGGTGGCGGCGCTGCGCGGCGGCATCCTCGCCTACGACGAGCGCCACGGCTACCGCGGACCCGAGGCGCGCGTGCCGGCCGAGCTGTTGCCCCTGCTGGAGCGCGACCCCACCGACGAACAGCTCCAGGCCCAGCTCGAGGCGCGGCCGCAGGCGGCGGCGCTGGTTCCGGCGATCGTCCTGGACTTCAGCCCCGAACGCCTGCGCGTGCTGCTGGCCGGCGGCAGCGTCGTCGAACTGCCCGAAGCGGCGTTCGAGTGGGCGCACCTGTCGGCGAAAAAGCCGCTGCACCGCGGCGACATCGTGCGCCTGGCGCGGGTCAACCGCGCCTGGAGGCTGTCGCAGTTGCCGGCGGTGGAAGGGGCTTTCGTCGCCCTGGACCCGAGCGACGGCGCGGTGCAGGCGCTGGTCGGCGGTTACGATTTCTTTCTCGGCGAATACAACCGCGTGACCCAGGCGCGGCGCCAGGCCGGCAGCGGTTTCAAGCCCTTCCTCTACACGGCGGCACTGGCCAAGGGCTACACCCCGGCCTCGGTGTTCCTCGACGCGCCGGTGGTTTACGTCAACGCCAACCCCGACGACGACTGGCGGCCCGGCAACTACGAGGGCAAGTTCAACGGCCCGATGCGCCTGCGCGACGCGCTCGCCGAATCGCGCAATCTCGTCTCGATCCGCGTGCTGCAGGCCATCGGCCTGGACTACGTGCGCGACTTCGTGCCGCCGCGCTTCGGACTGCCCAAGGAGCGCTTGCCCGACGATCTGACCCTCGCGCTGGGCAGCGCGGCGTTCACGCCCTGGGAAATGGCGCGCGCCTACGCGGTGTTCGCCAATGGGGGTTTCCTGATCGATCCCTACTACATCGAGTCGATCCGCGACGGCCACGGCCAGGAAATCTTCCGCGCCCGGCCCAAGCGCGCCTGTCCGCAGTGCGAACCGCCCGCCCTGCTGCCGGCTTCCGACGCCACGGGCGCCGCCCTGCTGCCCGCCAGCTCGCCACCGCCTCCGGCACCGGTGCCGGAGGCCGAGCGCGCGCCGCGCACCCTCGATCCGGCGCTCGACTACCTCATCACCAGCATGATGCACAGCGTGGTGGTGAGCGGCACCGGCGCGGCGGTGCGCGCGCTGGGACGCGACGACCTGGCCGGCAAGACCGGCACCACCAACGACTTCATGGACGCCTGGTTCAACGGCTTCGGACCCGGCCAGGTGGCGGTGAGCTGGATCGGCTACGACCAGCCCAAACCGCTGGGCCGCGGCGAGGCCGGGGCGCGCGCCGCGCTGCCGGTGTGGATGGACTACATGAAGTTCGCGCTCAAGGGCGTGCCGCAACAACCGCCACAGCCGCCGCCGGGCGTGGTGACGGTGTCCATCGATCCGCAGAACGGCAAGCTCGTTCCCAGCGGCACGCCGGGCGCATTGCTGGAAGTGGTGCAGGCCGACCACATTCCGCCGCCGGACGACGGCAAGAGCGCGCTCGACGCGCAGACGCCGGCGACGAGCATCTATTGACGGCCCGCCCGCGATGAGAGCGCCACGTCTTCCGCCTTACGGTGGCGAGGCCGCGGACGCGCTGGTCCAGGAGGCGGCGCGCATCCTGTGCGAGGAAGCGCAGTCCGACTATCGCACGGCCAAACTGAAAGCGCGCGAACGCCTGGGCCTTTCCCCGCGCGCGCCGCTGCCGGACAACGCGCGCATCCAGGCGGCGGTGATCGAATACCAGCGCCTGTTCGGCGGACAGGCCTATGCCGAACGCCTGCGCGCGCTGCGCCAGGTGGCGGTGCAGGCGATGCGTCTGCTGGCGCCCTTCGAGCCGCGCCTGGTCGGCGCCGTGGCCAGCGGCGCCATCACCCAGGCGCACCGCGTCCAGTTGCACGTCTTCGCCGACGCGCCGGAAACGCTCGACCGGTTCTTCCAGGACCGCGGCATCGACTTCCAAGCCGACGACCGCAGCTATCGCTATCCCGACGGGCGCGAGGAATCGGTGCCCCTGGTGCGTTTCGAAGCGGGCGCGGTCGGCGTGGACGTGGCGATCTTCGAGCGCGGGGCGCTGCGCCGCGCGCCGCTGTCGCCCACGGATGGCGCGCCGATGAAGCGGCTCGACCTCGCGCAGGCCGAAGCGCTGGCGCGGCTGGACGTCGCGACGATCCTCGCCGCCTGAAAAACGTCTTGGCAGTCAAGCGTTTCTAGCGGCGCGAAGCGCAACCAATTTGCGCGATGGCCATAACTCTCAATTTACGCCCATCGCGCACCCCGGCGCGAGTGCCGAGCGAGCGTAGCGAGCGAGGGAAGACCGAGCAAGGCGAGGCCCGTGCGCTGGAACACATCGTTGGACCTCAGTTCCGCGCTACGGCTGGGGAACCTCAAGGTCTTTGCAGATTTTCCGCGCCAAGTGGTCGTTGATTTCATTGTGGCGCGGCACCGCACTCTTACGATTGCGGCTTGGGTTGTGCCACCAGGAGTGGCGCCACCCTCCCGTAGAAGGGAACAACCGTGTTGCGTGAGATGCCGCAACAGGTCGCGACGCTTCATACCGCGATGGGCAGTTCTTCATAGCCTTTACCCGCGGCTTTGCGGGCATCTTCGCGGTTCATTTCAAGCATTTCGGCCAGCGTGACCTTGAGGGTTTCGACGAGTTCCTCGCGGGTCTGTTCCTGGCAGTTAACGCCGGGGACTTCTTCGATCCAGCCGATCCACCAAGGGCCGTCGTGCTTGATTACTGCCGTATAGGTTTGGCTCATGTGGTCATTCTAGCGTCAAGGCCGGGAACTCCAAATTCCGAGGTCCAACGGGCCCGGCGTTGAGCAGGCCCCTGGAGCGGCCGCGCCTCACCGCGCGGTGAGCGGCTTGTAGTCCCGCCGCGGCGCGCCGGTATAGACCTGGCGCGGCCGGCCGATCTTGAGGCCGGCGGGATCGGCGGACATCTCGATCCAGTGCGCCACCCAGCCCACGGTGCGCGCGATGGCGAACATCGGCGTGAACATGTTCACCGGAATGCCCAGCGCCTTGTAGATGATCCCCGAGTAGAAGTCCACGTTGGGATAGAGCTTGCGCTCGATGAAGTATTCGTCCTTGAGCGCGATCTCCTCCAGCTTGAGCGCCAGCTCGAGCTGCGGATCGTTGTCCACGCCCAGATGCTTGAGCACCTTGTGGCACTGCTCGCGGATGATCCTGGCGCGCGGATCGAAGTTCTTGTACACGCGGTGGCCGAAGCCCATCAGGCGCACGCCCGATTTTTTGTCCTTGACCTTGGCGAGGAAGGCGGGGACGTTCTTCACGTCGCCGATCTCGGAGAGCATCTTGAGCACCGCCTCGTTGGCGCCGCCGTGCGCCGGCCCCCACAGCGCGGCGATGCCGGCGGCGATGGCGGCGTAGGGGTTGCAGCCGGTGGACCCGGCCAGGCGCACGGTGGAGGTGGACGCGTTCTGCTCGTGGTCGGCGTGGAGGATGAACAGCACGTCCAGCGCCTTGGCCGCGACCGGATGCACGTGATAAGGCTCGGCTGGCACCGCGAACATCATGTACAGCAGGTTGCTGCAGTAGTCCAGATGATTCTGCGGGTACATGAAAGGCTGGCCGAAATACTTCTTGTACGCCGCCGCGGCGATGGTCGGCACCTTGGCGATCATGCGGTGGGCGAAGATCTCGCGATGGCGCGGATCCTTGTTGTTGGTGGTGTCGTGGTAGAACGCGGACAGCGAGCCGACCACCGCGGTCAGCATCGCCATCGGGTGCGCGTCGTAGTGGAAGCCGTTGAAGAAGCTCTTCAGCGACTCGTTGATCATGGTGTGGCGGCGGATCGAGGCTTCGAACGCTTCGAGCTGCGCCTTGGTCGGCAGCTCGCCGTTGAGGATCAGATACGCGACCTCGATGAACGTGGACTGTTCGGCGAGCTGGTCCACCGGATAGCCGCGATACAGCAGCACGCCCGCATCGCCGTCGATGTAGGTGATCGCGCTCTTGCACGAGCAGGTGGAGGTGAAGCCCGGGTCGTAAGTGAAGATGCCGAAGCGGTCGTACACCTTGCCCACGTCGATGCCGGCGGGCCCCATGCTTCCGCCGACCAGCGGCAGTTCCAGTTTTTCGCCGGTGGCGTCGTTCACCAGGCTGTAACCGGGCTTGACCTGGGAGGCTTGGGTCGCGGGGGAATTGCTCATGGTTTCTCTCCGTCGGGGCTGGTGGCGCGGTGAGCCTTGCCGCGTTGCCGCAATCGCGCGCCGCGCGCTACCGGCACCGATCCGGCGCTGGCAAGCGTGGCGAATGGTTAAGGATAGCGAGTTTCGCGTCCCGCCCGCCAGCCTCGGCAGTATCGGAACCCGAAAATGCCGACGGCCGCTCGCGCGGCCGTCGTCTGAGGGTGAGCGCGCCGCTTATGCGGCGGTCTTCTTCCCCCCGTAACGCTTCTTGAAACGGTCCACGCGCCCGCCGGTATCCACGATCTTCTGCTTGCCGGTGTAGAAGGGATGGCAACGCGAGCAGACTTCGATGTTGAGATCGCGCCCCACCGTGGAGCGGGTCTTGAACGTGTTGCCGCAGCTGCACGTCACGGTGATCTCGGCGTAGTTCGGGTGGATGTCCGGCTTCATGGCTCGTCTCGTCGATCACGCAGCCTTCCCGGCCCGCGCTGCTTGAGAAAGGGCGCGAAGTTTAATCGAGCCGGCACGCCTCCGGCAAGCCGCCGCGCCGCCCGGCCTCAGCCGTTTTCCCGCTCCGCTTCCAGGCGCGCCCGGCCGCGCGCGCCGACGCGCAGGTGCAGCAGCATCGGCTGGCAGCACACCGGGCAGTCCTCGACGTAGTCCTGATCGCCCGCGCTGGGATCGACGCTCAGCACGACCCTTTCCCAGCAGTACGGGCAGGTCACCGTGGCCGTCTGGATCACAGGAATTCGCGCAGCAAGGCATTGAGATGCGCGCGGCCGAGCGCGGTCGCGCGGATGCGCCTGCCGTCGTCCTCGATCAGCCCGCGGCGGCGCGCGCGTGCCAGCGGTGCCTCGAGCACGGCCGGGGCGAGACCGGTGCGCGCGGCGAAATCGGCGCGGACGAAGCCTTCGTTCAGGCGCAGCGCATTCATGGCGTACTCGAACGGCCGCTCGGAGACGGCGACGCTGCGCTCTTCCTGGATCGCCCCGGCGCTGCCGGCATGCTCCACATAGGTCCGCGGATGCTTGTGGCGGGCGCGCCGGACGATGCCGGGGGAGGGCCATCGGGTGCGCTTGGCATGCGCGCCGGCGCCGATGCCCAGATAATCGCCGAACTCCCAGTAATTACGGTTGTGCCGCGACTGCCGCCCGGCGCGCGCGTGGGCCGAGACCTCGTACTGCGCATAACCGCGCGCGGCGAGCAGCGCCAGTCCCTGCTGGTGCATGATCCAGACGCTGTCCTCGTCGGGCAGGGGCGGCGGCCGCGCGGCGAACACGGTGTTCGGCTCCAGCGTGAGCTGGTAGTACGACAGGTGTTCGGGCGCCAGGTCCAGCGCCGCGCGCAGATCGGCGGCGGCCTGTTCCGGCGTCTGTTCCGGCAGCGCGTACATCAGATCGAGATTGAGGTTCTCGAACCCCGCCGCGCGGGCGGCGGCCACCGCCGCCGGAATCTCCTGCGGTCCGTGGATGCGGCCCAGCCGCGCGAGCTGGTTCGCGTCGAAGCTCTGCGCGCCGAGGGACAGCCGGTTCACGCCCGCGGCGCGGTAGGCGCGGAAGTTGCGCGCGTCGGCGGTGCCGGGATTGGCCTCCAGCGTGATCTCGAGGTCCGGCGCAATCGCGCACCGCGCGTGGATCGCCTCCAGCAAGCGGCCGATGGCGCGGCCGGAAAACAGGCTCGGCGTGCCGCCGCCGAAAAAGATCGCAGCGAGCGGCGCCTGGCGGAACGCCGGATCCGCGAGCTCGAAATCCAGATCGCGGATCAGCGCTTCCACGTAAGAGTCTTCCGGAACCTCGCCGCGCAGCGCGTGCGAGTTGAAGTCGCAGTAGGGACATTTGCGCACGCACCACGGGAAGTGCACGTACAGCGTCAGCGGCAGCGGGGCGATCTCGCGGCCCGCCGGAACGGCGGCGCCCGCGTCAAGCTTGAGCGGCGTACTCATGCAGCAGCGAGAGCAGATGCTTCGCCGCCTTGGCGCGGTGGCTGTAATGGTTCTTGGTGGCGGCGTCGAGTTCGGCGACGGTGTGCTTGAGCTCGGGGACGTAGAACAGCGGGTCGTAGCCGAAGCCGTTGGCGCCGCGGGGATTGGCGGCGATCACGCCGCGCCAGGTGCCGTGGGCGATCACCGGCGTGGGGTCCTCGGCGGAGCGCAGGTACACCAGGACGCACACGTAGCGCGCGGTGCGTTTGGCCTCCGGCACCCCTTTGAGCGCGCGCAGCAAGGCCTGGTTGTTGTCGGCATCGCTGGCGTCCTCCCCGGCGTAGCGCGCCGAGCGCACGCCGGGGGCGTCGTCCAGCGCGGCGACCAGCAGGCCCGAATCGTCGGCGATCGCCGGCAGGCCCGACACCCGCGCGGCATGGCGCGCTTTGAGGAGTGCGTTCTCCACGAAGCTCGGCGCGTTTTCCTCCGCCGCGCCGGCGTCGAACTCCGAGAGCGCGCGCAGCTTGGCGGACAGCGGCGCGAGCAGCGCGCGCAGCTCGGCGAGCTTGCCTTCGTTGTGCGTGGCCAGTACGACTTCGGAAGGCATGGCGGCGTCTTCAGTCTTCGAGTGCGGCGCGCTGGGCCGCGATCAGTTCGCCGATGCCCCGGCTGGCGAGGGCCAGCATCGCATCGAGCTCGTCGCGGCGGAAGGCGTGACCTTCGGCGGTGCCTTGCAGCTCGATGAAGTGACCGGCCTCGTTCATGACCACGTTCATGTCGGTCTCGCAGTCGGAATCTTCCGCATAGTCGAGATCCAGCACCGGCACGCCGCGGTAGATGCCCACCGACACCGCCGCCACCTGGCCGTGCAGGGGATTGGTCTTGAGCACACCGCGGCTGCGCAGGGCGTTCACCGCGTCCACCAGCGCGACGTAGCCGCCGGTGATGGCGGCGGTGCGCGTGCCGCCGTCGGCCTGCAGCACGTCGCAGTCCAGGGTGATGGTGTAGTTGCCCAGCGCCTCCAGATCCAGCACCGCGCGCAAGGCGCGGCCGATCAGGCGCTGGATTTCCTGCGTGCGCCCGGACTGCTTGCCCTGCGCGGCTTCGCGCTTGCCGCGCGTGTGCGTGGCGCGCGGCAGCATGCCGTATTCGGCCGTGAGCCAGCCGCCGGTCTTGCCCTGTTCCTTTTTCCAGCCGGGCAGGCGCTCCTCGACGCTGGCGGTGCACAGCACGCGCGTGTCGCCGAAGGCCACCAGCACCGAGCCCTCGGCGTGCTTGGTGTAGCGGCGCTGGAAAGAAACCGGGCGCAGTTCATCGGGCGCGCGGTGAGACGGTCGGGTCACGGGCGGCGGCGGCTGGCGAACGGGCGCGGAGTATACCGCGCCACGGAATTCGCAGGACCAAGAGCAGCGCCAGGATCGACAGATAAATGCAAGGCCAGGTCTCGTCCTTCTTGACCCCCCAGGCGTAGTGCAGCACCCCGGCGCCGGCGGCGAAATAGATCAGCCGGTGCAAGGTCTTCCAGCGCCGGCCCAGCCGCCGCTGCCAGCCGTTCGTGGAGGTGAGCGCCAGGGGCAGCAGCAGCAGCCAGCCGGCGAAACCGGCGGTGATGAAGGCGCGCTTGCCGAGGTCCTCGGCGAGTTGCGCGGGCGAGAACTGCAGATCGAAGACGAGATAGATCGAGAAGTGCAGGCACAGATAGGCGTAAGCCCACAGGCCCAGCAGTCGGCGCACCTGGATCGGCTCCGGGCGCGAAGTCAGGCGCCGCAAGGGCGTCATGGCCAGCGTCACCAGCAGCCAGCGCAGCGCCCAGCGGCCGGTGAAATACTCCAGCGTCTGCACCGGATTCGGCCCCAGTGCGCCATGCGCGATGCGCCAGCCGAGCCAGGCCAGCGGAGCCGCGCAGGCGAGCCACAGCCAGAGCTTGAGTCGGGCAAGCGGCATGCGCTTCAGAAATAGGTGCGCAGGTCGAGCCCGGCGTAGAGCGGCGCGACTTCGGGATAGCCGTTGAACATCAGCGTCGGGCGCCGGAACAGTTCGCCCAGGCGGCGTTCGGTCTTCTGGCTCCAGCGCGGATGGTCCACGCTGGGATTGACGTTAGAGTAGAAGCCGTACTCGTCGGAGGCGACCACGTTCCAGGTGGTCGGCGGCATCCGTTCGGTGAACTCGATCTTCACGATGGACTTGATGCTCTTGAAGCCGTACTTCCAGGGCACGGTCAGACGCAGCGGCGCGCCGTCCTGCTTGGGCATGACCTTGCCGTACATGCCCACCGACAGGAAGCTGAGCGGATGCATGGCTTCGTCGATGCGCAAACCTTCCCGATACGGCCACGGCAGGATGTTGCCGGCCTGCGGCATCTGCTGCGGGTCGTAAAGGGAGACGAAGGCCACGTACTTGGCGCGCGAGGTCGGCTTGAAGCGCTGGAGGAACGGCCCCAGCGCGAAACCGTCCCAGGGCACCACGATGCTCCAGCCTTCCACGCAGCGATGCCGGTAGATGCGCTCTTCCAGCGGATAGCGCTTGAACAGGTCGTCGATGTCGAGGGTGCCGGGCGCCTCGCACTCGCCTTCCACGCGCACCGTCCACGGCCGTGTCTTAAGCCGCCAGGCGTTGGCGGCGGGATCGCCTTTGCCGGTGCCGTACTCGTAAAAATTGTTGTAATGGGTGACGCTGTCCATGGGCGTCACCGCCTCGCCGCCGGCACGGTCCGTGCGTGTGGCGATGCTCAGGGTCCGGGATTCTTCGGCCGTCGCCGTGCGGCCCGACGCCTGGGATGCCGGCGGATCGGCGCGCCCGCAGGCGGCGCAGGCCAGCCCGAAGGCGGACAGCCCCATGCGCGCCAGGAAGCGCCGACGGTCGCGGTAAACCGGCTCCGGCGTGATTTCGGACGAGGAAATGGGAAACGGCGGCTTGATCTGGATCAACATCGTAGGGCCTCCGGCGGGCGCGGCTTGGCATGCCGTGAACCTTGCTGGGCAGGAACCGATCGACGGCACATTACGGACCGCACGCGACACTGCCCGTTCCCGTCTAACATAGACACGGTACGTTTGAACACGAAAGGCGGACGCAAGGGCATGAACCTGGAGCAACTGGCGGAGACTTTCGACCTCCTCGGCGACTGGGAGGAGCGCTACCGCTACCTGATCGAACTCGGCCGCAAGCTGCCGCCGCTGCCGGAAGCGGCGCGCACCGAGACCAACAAGGTGCGCGGCTGCATGAGCCAGGTGTGGCTGGTGGCCGAAACCGAGCCCGGTCCGCCCCTGCGCCTGAGGCTGCGCGGCGACTCCGACGCGCACCTCGTCAAAGGCCTGATCGCGGTGCTGTTCGCGCTGTACGACGGCCGCACGCCGCGGGAAATCCTCGACACCGATCTGCAAGGCGCCTTCGCGCGGCTGGGCCTGGAGAACCACCTCACCATGAACCGGCGCAACGGCTTTTACGCCATGGTCGAGCGCATCCGCAGCCTGGCGCGCGCGGCCGAACGCGCGGCGGCCTGAGACGCACCTCGGCTCATGGGTCCGCCGCCCGAATCGTCTTCGTCCGCCGCCCCCCGGAGCGAAGCGCCGGCTCCACCGCTGGAGGCGGGGCTCGCCGCAGCGCGCCAGCAGGTCGAGCGCGCCGCCGAACGCGCCCGCGAGACGCTCTATACCTTCGGCGAGGAACTGGCCCACGGTCTCACCCACGGCTTCGGCGCCGTGCTGGCCATCGCCGGGCTCGCCGGCCTGGTGGCCAAGGCGGCGGTGTGGGGCGGCACGCGGGAGATCGTCGTGGCCTCGATCTTCGGCGCCAGCCTGGTGCTGATGTACGCCGCCTCGACGCTGTTCCACGCCATCCCGTTGCCGGCGCTGCCCAACACCAAGCGCGTCTTGCGCGTGATCGACCACTGCCTGATTTACGTGTTGATCGCCGGCACCTATACGCCGTTCACCCTGCTGACGCTGCACGATCCCCCTTATGCGCCCTGGGGCTGGAGCCTGTTCGGCTTCGTCTGGGGCCTGGCCGCGGTCGGCATCGCCTTCAAGATCTTCACCACCGGCCGTTTCGAGGCGATCTCGCTGACGATTTACCTGCTGATGGGCTGGTGCGGGCTGGTGGCGGTCCAGCCGCTGCTGCACGCGCTGGCCGTGCCGGGTCTGTGGCTGCTGCTGGCCGGGGGCTTGTGTTACAGCTTCGGCGTGGCCTTCTATCTCTGGGAACGGCTGCGCTATCACCACGCCATCTGGCACGCCTGCGTGCTCGCCGGCAGCGCCTGCCACTACTTCGCCGTGCTGCTGTACGTGCTGCCCGGCCCGTCGGCGCGCTGATAGGTCCAGACTTTCGCCGGCCACAGGTTCCACCACACGCGCGGCGCGGCGGCGGCGCGGATGCCGGTGGCGCGCAAGGGCAGCGGCGAGCGGAAGGCGTAGGTGAACTGCACGAAACGCCCGCCCGGCCCCATCAGTCGCAGGCAGTCGTGCAGCAGGCGCAGGCGGCGGCGCGGCGCCAGCGTCATCAGCGGCAGGCTGGACACCACGGCCGACACCGGCAGTCCTTCGCGGCGCAGACGGCGCATGGCGGCGAAAGCATCGGCATGCAACACGCGCGCGCCCGGGCAGCGCTCGCGCAGCAGCCGACAGAACTCCGCATTGGCCTCCACCAGCAGCAGGCGTTCGGGCGCCACGCCGCGCTCGATCAGCGCGCGGGTCACCGGCCCGGTGCCGGGTCCGAGTTCGATCACCCAGCCGGGAACCTCGGGATCCACCGCCGCCGCCATCGCCCGTGCCAGCCGGCGGCCGCTGGGCATCTGCGCGCCGGTGGTCAAGGGCGCCAGCAGCCAGTTGCGCAGGAAACGCAGCTCGTCGCCGCGGCCGAGGGCGCTTTCGTCAACCGTCACGGTTATTCGCTCCGACTTTGGTTCTCTGATTCCGGGGGCGGCGCAGGCTTCCCTGTCAACGGGACGGGCCGCCATGGTACAAGGGCCGCAGCAGGGGCGGGGCGATCAGCGTGGTCGCGCAGGCCATGAACAGCACCGCGCCGAACAGGCTCTGGCCGATCACGCCCAGCGCCAGCCCGATCTGGGCGACCACGATGCCGACTTCGCCGCGCGGCACCATGCCCACGCCGATCTGCAACACGCCGCGCCAGCCCAGTCCCCAGGCGCCGAGACCGCAGCCGACGAGCTTGGTCAGCACCGCCACCAGCGTCAACGCCAGCGCCAGCGCCAGGGTCTGCGTCTGCGCGAACACGTGCAGGTCGAGCTGCAAACCGATGTTCACCAGGAAAAACGGCACCAGAAGCTCGGTGGCGCCGCGGACTTGTTGGTGCAAGGCGTGCTCTTCGCCGGTGGCCTCGGCCAGCGCCATGCCGGCGAGAAAAGCGCCGATGATCGCGGCCACGCCGATCAGCGCGGCCGCCCAGGCGAGGCCGAACAGCAGCACCACCGCCACTGCGAACCAGGGCGTGTGCAGGCGCGCGATGCCCGGCGCGGCGCGATTGAGCGCCGGCGCAGCGATCAGGGCGACGGCGGCGACGAAGGACAGCGCCAGCGCCGCGGTGAAGCCGAGCGCGCGCCAGTCCAGCGCGCCACTCGCGGCGCTGGACACGCCGGCCAGCACCAACAGGCCGAGCACGTCGTCGATCACCGCCGCGCCGAGGATGATGCGCGCAGTCTGGGTCTCCAGACGGCCGAGTTCGGCGAGCACGCGCGCGGTGATGCCCACGCTGGTGGCGACCAGCGCCGCGCCGACGAAAGCCGCTTGGATGCCGGTTTCGCCGAACAGGCGCATCAGCGCCCAGCCGGCGGCGAAGGGCACCACCACGCCGAGCGCCGCGACCGCGGCCGCGCGCGCGCCGACGCGCAGCAGCGCCGGCGGCGGCGTCTCCAGGCCGACGCCGAACATCAGGAACATCACGCCCAGCTCGGACAGCAGATGGGTGGTTTCGGAGGGTGCCACCCAGCCCAGGACCTGGGGCCCGACCGCCACGCCGGCGAGGATTTCGCCGACCACGGCCGGCTGGCGCAGCCGCGTGAAGACTTCCGCCGCGAGCTTGGCCGCGGCGTACATCGCGAACAACTCCAGCATCAGGTGCGCGCCGTGATCTTGCATGGCGAGGGGGATTCTTGCGCAAACGCCCGCAGTTTAGCCGGAATGCGCGGTGCCGCCGTACGCTTCGTTTAGACTGCGCAAAAACAAACGCGGAGCAAGCGGCATGGCCATCTGGAAGCAAGCGCTCGAACTCGGTCCGACCGGCGCGGACGGCGGCCTGCCGGCCAGGAACACGCTGGGCGAGCGCATCGGCATCCGCATCACCGAGATCGGCGCGGACTATCTGCGCGGCACGCTCCCGGTGGATGCGCGCACGCGCCAGCCCATGGGTCGTTTGCACGGCGGGGCCTCCTGCGCGCTGGCCGAGGAGCTGGGCAGCATCGCCGCCAACCTGTGCCTGGAACCGGGCCGCGCCTTCGCCGTGGGCCTGGAGATCAACGCCAACCATGTGCGCGCGGCCTACGAGGGCGTGGTCACCGGCACCGCGCGCCCCTTGCATCTGGGCCGCAGCACCCAGGTGTGGGAGATCCGCATCGAAAACGAAGCCGGGCAGCTGGTGTGCGTCTCGCGCCTGACGGTGGCGGTGGTGCCGCTCGAACCGGCGCGCCCGGCGTGAGCTTCGTCCTGCCCGCGCAGCTCGCCGCCGACGGCATCCGCGTCGGAGCGACGCCCTTGTGCGAACTGCTGCTGATGAACGACGCGCAGTATCCCTGGTTCGTCCTGGTCCCGCGGCGCGCGGGCGTGCGCGAGATCTACCAGCTCGAGGACGCCGACCAGCTGCAACTGCTGCGCGAATCGGTGCGCTTGAGCCGCGCACTGATGCAGGCCTACGGCGGCGACAAGCTCAACGTGGCCGCCCTGGGCAATCTGGTGCCGCAACTGCACGTCCATCACGTCGTGCGCTACCGCGGCGACCCGGCCTGGCCGGCGCCGGTGTGGGGCCGCCATCCGATGCGCCCCTACACCATCCCGGAGCGCGCCGCGCGCCTGGCGGCGCTCGCAAAGCTGCTGCCGGACTGGCTCGGCGCCCCGGGCGTGCCATAGACTGCGCCGCCGCCGAGCGGGCCAATCACGCGAGGAATGCACCGATGAAAACCGTGGCCGGAAAGAAAGTGCTGATCACCGGCGCCGCCATGGGCATGGGCAAGCTCTATGCCCGGCTCGCCGTCCAGGAAGGCGCCGCCGCGGTGATCCTGTGGGACATCAATCAGGCCGAGCTGGACAAGACCGCCGCCGAACTGCGGCAGGCAGGCGGGCGCGTGTACGCGCAGTGCGTGGACGTGTCGAAACGGGAAGCGATCGCGGCGGCGGCGGCGCAGGTGCGCACCGATCCCGGCCCGCCCGACATCCTCATCAACAACGCCGGCATCATCCGCGGCAAGTATTTCTGGGAGCACGATCCGCAGGCCGACATCGCACTGACCATGGCGGTCAACGCGCTGGCGCCGATGTACGTGGCGCGCGAATTCCTGCCGGCGATGATCGCCCGCCGCGACGGCGAGCAGCGCGTGATGAACATCGCTTCCGCGGCCGGCTTCGTCGCCAATCCGCGCATGAGCGTGTACTGCGCCAGCAAGTGGAGCTGCACCGGCTGGAGCGATTCGCTGCGCCTGGAGCTGGCGCAGGCCGGCCACCGCCACGTGCGCGTGACCACCGTCAATCCCACCTACATCGCCACCGGCATGTTCGAGGGCGTCAAGCCGATGCTGCTGACGCCGATCCTGACGCCGGAAAAAGTCGTCGCGCGCGCCTGGAGGGCGATGAAGCGCGGCGCGCCGCGCGTGATCCTGCCCTGGACCGTGTACCTGTCCAACGCGCTCAAGGGCCTGCTGCCGGTGCGGGTGTTCGACTGGATCGCGGACAAGATTTTCGGGGTCTATCACAGCATGGACGAGTTCCAGGGGCGAGCCGGGCAATAGCCGAAAGTCCGGTGGCCTTTCGGCCCCGGCTCGCGCCCGGCAAGCGACGGCGGGCCGGAGGTACAAACGAGCACCGGCATCGCGCCAGGGAAAGCCGGCGCTGCCCTCGAAGGGATTCGTCGGGCGCGCCACCCGGATGTGATAGTTTGTAGCTACGGCGGGGAGTCGCCGAGTAACCAGAAATTCGCAGTCCATCGTCGCTCGGGCGGAGAAACCATCATGAACTATTTCGTCACGGGGGCCACCGGATTCATCGGCCGTTTCCTGGTCGAGCGCCTGGCCGCGCGCGAGAACGCCAAGGTTTACGTGCTGGTGCGCGAGTCCTCGCAGGACAAGTTCGACGCCCTGGCGGAGAAGCTCGGCGAACTGGGCGAGCGGCTGGTCGCGGTGTACGGCGACATCACCACGCCGGGCGTGGTCGAGGCGGCCGAAGCCAGGAAGCTCAAAGGGAAAATCGACCACGTCTTCCATCTCGCCGCGGTCTACGACATGAACATGGACGACGAGACCGCCGACCGCGTCAACAGCGAAGGCACGCGCAACGTCGTGGAATTCGTCAATGGCCTCGGCGGGAAGGTCCGGCTGCATCACATGAGTTCGGTGGCGGTGGCCGGCGGCGACTTCGTCGGCAAGTTCACCGAAGAGATGTTCGACGAAGGGCAGACGCTACGCCATCCGTACTTCCGCACCAAGTTCGCGGCGGAGAAGATCGTGCGCGAGGAAACGCGCGTGCCGTTCCGCATCTACCGCCCCGGCGTGGTCGTGGGCCATTCGCAGACCGGCGAGATCGACAAGATCGACGGCCCCTACTACTTCTTCAAGGCGATCCAGAAGATCAGCCACCGCATTCCCAAGTGGATGCCGCTGCTCGGCATCGAAGGGGGCAAGGTACCGATCGTGCCGGTGGACTACGTGGCCGCGGCCATGGACCACATCGCGCACAAGGACGGTCTCGACGGTCAATGCTTCTGCCTGATCCAGTCGCACTCGCCCACCGTCGGCGAGCTGCTCGGCCTGTTTCTCGCCGCCGCGCACGGTCCGGAGTTCGCCAAGAAGCTGGAGCTGCCCGCGGTGCCCGCGCCGGTGCGCGCCCTGACCCAGCGCCTGGGCGAAGCGCTTCCCGATCCGCTCAAGCGGCGTTTGTCGCGGACCATCGGCGTGCCGGTGTCGGTGCTGGGCTACGTCACCAACCGCGCGGTGTTCGACGACAAGCAGGCGCGCGCCGCGCTCAGGGGCAGCGGCATCAAGTGCCCGGACATCGCGGACTACGCGCCGGTGCTGTGGCAGTATTGGGAGCAGTATCTCGACTACAGCTACCGGCCCTCGCCCAAACTCGTGCAGCGCATCGCCGGCAAGGTGGTGCTGATCACCGGCGCCTCCTCGGGGATCGGCTTCACCACCGCCAAAAAGCTCGCCGCCGCCGGCGCCAAGGTGATCCTGGTGGCGCGCACGCGCGAGAAGCTGGAGGAGACGCAGCGCATCATCGCCAAGAACGGCGGCGAGGCCTTCGTCTATCCCTGCGACCTCAACGACCTCGAGGCGATCGATGCCATGGCGGCGGCGGTGCTCAAGGATTTCGGCCACGTGGACATCCTGATCAACAACGCCGGGCGTTCGATCCGCCGCGCGGTGATGGAGTCCTACGACCGCTTCCACGACTTCCAGCGCACCATGCAGCTCAACTACTTCGGCGCGGTGCGCCTGATCATGGCCCTGCTGCCAAGCATGGCGCATCGCAAGCAGGGCCACATCATCAACATCAGCTCGATCGGCGTGCTGGCCAACGCCGCGCGCTTTTCCGCCTACGTCGCCTCCAAAGCGGCGCTCGACGCCTTCACCCGCTGCCTGTCAGCGGAAATCAAGCACCTCAACATCCACACCACCGCGATCTACATGCCGCTGGTGCGCACGCCGATGATCGCGCCGACCAAGATCTATTCCTACGTCCCGACCTGGTCTCCGGACGACGCCGCGGAAACCGTGGTCAAGGCCATCGTCGAGCGCCCCAAGAGCATCGCCACGCCCCTGGGCACCGCCGCCTCGATCAGCTACGCGCTCTGGCCCAAAGTCAACGACTACATCCTGTCCAAGGGCTTCCAGCTCTTCCCGTCCTCGGCCGCCGCGCGCGGCGCCAAGGACAAGGACCAGCCGCCGCCCAAGCCGACGCTGGAGCAGGTGGTGTTCGCCAACGTGTTCAAGGGCGAGCACTGGTGATGAGATGACGCAAGCTTTGCGTCGCTTTCATCACTTTCGCCAGACATCCTTTTGTCGCGCGCCAATTGCGTTTTCGTGAGTGCCACTTTAGTATCACTCGATGCGCACCGAACTCGTCACCACGCTGAAGCGCCGCGCCACCGAGCTGCTGTCGCGGCTTGAACGGGAACGCGAGCCGATCTTGATTACGCAGCACGGCTTGCCCAGCGCTTATCTGGTCGATGTGGAAAGCTACGAGGCGCTGAAGCGGCGGATGAGCCTCCTCGAAGGCATCGTACGCGGCGAACGCGCCGTCGAAGAAGGCCGTACCCTCACCCACAACCAGGCCAAGCGTCGCATGGCGCGATGGCTCAGGTAATCTGGACCGAGCCCGCGCTTTCCGATCTGGACGCGATCGCCGATTACATCGCGCTGGACAACCCCGAAGCGGCAAAACAACTGGTGCAGCGGGTTTTCCACCACGTCGAACTGCTTGCGGACCATCCCCATAGCGGTTCGAAGCCGCAGGAACTCAAGGGCTGGCGTTACCGCCAGATCGTGGAGGCGCCCTGCCGGGTCTTTTACCGCTATGAGGCGGGCCGCGTGTACGTCCTCCATGTTATGCGCGGAGAACGGTCGCTGCGTCCGCGGACTCTTTCGGCGCGCGGCAGAAAAATTCCGAAATGATTCTCGCCCGCGTGCGCGGCTCCCGGTATCAGCCCAAGCTTACGGCAGCGCGTACGGCGCGAGATCCTGCCACAGCACGAGGGTGGCATCGAGGTTGCGGCTGGTCTTGCCCATGTCGGCGGTGTAGAGGCTGCCGGGACCGCCGGGCCAGGTATGACCGCCCTTGTCGATGGTGTATAGCAGCGCCGCGGTTCCGGGGAGGCAGGCGGTGTACCGCGTGAGGGCGACATGGGTGCCATCGTTGACGGCGTCGGGCAGGTTGACGGTCTGGAACTGCCCGCTCGCGCAGCCGTCCACGGCGGCCCAGAACGCGAGGCTCGCCGCGGCCGAGTGCAGGCCGGGCTCGCCCTTGTAGGGCACCACGAGATCGGCGGTGCCGTTCATGAATACGGCGGGTAGCGCGCGGCTCGGTGCACAGACCTCGGCCAGCGAGTTGCGCATCGTCGCCGCCACCGAGGCGAAGCCGGCGATCCGGTTCGTGAGCTGGCAGGCCAGGCGCTGGGCCATGAAGCCGCCGCTGGAATAACCCGCCGCATAGACGCGCTGGGCATCGATGCCATCCTGGGCCACGGCGCTATCGATCAGCCTGGAGATGAAACCGACGTCGTCGATGCCGGTGTCCATGCCCGGGTCTTCGTTCCACTTGCCGTTGACGCCCTGCGGCAGATAGATCCAGGCGCCGTATTGCGCGGCCAGACGGCCGGCGCGCGCCAGATTCGCCATGGTCTGCGGCGTGACGTTGTGGGCGTGCATCAGAATCAGCGCCGGCGCGTCCACCGTCGCCGGGTCCGGGCGGATCACGAGCACGCTGCGCGCGAGCCCCTGATACTCGATGGTGCGCAGCTCGGCGGCGGTGCCGGGCGTGGGGTCGAGGTAGTTGCCATTGGCTTCCTTGAGCACGATCACCGTGTTGGCGAGGATCTCGGACAGGGAGCCCTGGAGCGCGCCCGTGAGCTTGCCCACGGCGGCGTCCCAGGCGGCGAGATCGCGCTGGATCTGCTGCTGGATGTTCTGCACGTCGCCGGCGAGCTTTTGCGAGAGGTTCTGCAGATCGTGGAACAGGCCGTCGAGCACGCCGGCTTGCGCCAGCGGCGAGGCGACCAGAACGCCGAGCGTCGCACGGCGCAACCACCGTTTTATTCCGGTCAAACGCATGAACGTCCCCCGAGTCGAGCGCGCTTGCCGACACGCGCGGCAAATGACCGCGCATCTTACCGGAACTCGCGCGGGGAGGGGGACGCGGCGTGGATTCAGGCGGTGCGCGCCAGGCGACGCCGGCGCGCCGCCGCGCTGGCGGCGAGCCCGCGCAGCAGCTCGGCGCTGTCCTCCCAGCCGAGGCAGGCGTCGGTCACGCTCTGGCCGTAAGTCATCTTCTCGCGCGGGCCGATCTCCTGGCGACCTTCCACCAGGTGGCTTTCGACCATCACCCCGACGATACGCGCATCGCCGCCGGCCACCTGATGGCCGATGTCCTCGGCCACCACGAGCTGGCGCCGGTGTTGCTTCTGGCTGTTGGCGTGCGAGCAGTCGATCATCACCTGCGGCGCCAGACCGGCCTTGACCAGCGCCGCGCAGGCCGCGTCCACGCTCTTGGCGTCGTAGTTGGTGCCGGTGGCGCCGCCACGCAGGATGATGTGGGTATCGGGATTGCCGGCGGTTTCGAAGATCGCCACCTGCCCCTCGCGGGTCAGGGTGAGGAAGCGGTGCGGATTGCGCGCCGCGAGCACCGCGTCCACCGCGACTTTCACGCTGCCGTCCGTGCCGTTCTTGAACCCGACCGGGCAGGACAGGCCCGAGGCCATCTCGCGGTGTAACTGCGATTCCGTGGTGCGGGCACCGATGGCGCCCCAGCTCACCAGGTCGGCGAGGTATTGCGGGGTGAGGATGTCGAGGTATTCCACCCCGGCCGGCACGCCGCGCTCGTTGAGCTCGAGCAGCAGCCGGCGCGCGGTGCGCAAGCCGCGGTCGATGTCGTAGGAATCGTCGAGGCCGGGGTCGTTGATGAGGCCCTTCCAGCCCACCGTGGTGCGCGGCTTTTCGAAATACACGCGCATCACGATGAGGAGGTCTTCGGCGAGCTCTTCGCGCAGCCGGAGGAGCCGCTCGGCGTAATCCAGCGCTGCCCGGGGATCGTGGATCGAGCAGGGGCCGACCACCACCAGCAGGCGCTCGTCGCGGCCGTGCAGCACGTCCTGGATCGCGCGGCGCGCGGCCACCACGTTGCGCGCCGCCGCTTCCGACAGCGGCAGTTCGTTTTGCACCTGCGCCGGCGTGGAAACCGCGCGGATCGAGCGGATGCGCAGGTTTTCGGTGACCAACTTCATCGGAGGACCTTGCGGCGGATGGGGCGCGAATGCTAGCAGAGGAACCGAGCGTCCCGCACGGCTGCACGCCGCGCGCGCCCTCGTTTATGCTGCCGGCGCTTGGCACAGGAATGGGCCAACGGCGAACAAGCGCCGTAAGCGCTTGATCGCCGCGAGCGCAGAAAAGTCGCGTCTTTTCGCAGCGACCGGAAAAAGTCCAGGGACGGACTTTTCCAGCCAATCGTTAACCGGGAGTTTGCATGAAACGCCTGCTTGTGGTCTCGCGGTGCGCGCTGAGTCTGGGACTCGTCGCCCTGGCCTCTATCGCCCCGGCCTGGGCCGAACCCGTGTTTCCGGTCGACAACCAGGCCAGCCTGGCGCGCAGCTTCGCGCTGCCCGAGCTCGGCGCGGCGGAAGTACGGACACCGGGACACCCGCTCTGGCGTCTGGCGCTGGACTGGAGCAACGAGTTCGTGGTCAAGCAGAACACGAACGAATCGCTGACCGAGGACGGCGAGACCCAGCGCTACGCGCTCTACTACGCGCGCGGCTTGGGCGACGGCTTCGAACTCAACGCCGAACTGCCTTTGCTCATCACCGGCGGCGGCGTGCTCGACGGCATCATCCAGAACTGGCATGACTTCTGGGGGCTGCCCAACGGCGGCCGCCAGGACGCGCCGCACGACCGTTATCTGTTCCAGTACGTGCGCGACAACCGCACGCTGCTCAAGGTCGATCAGGGCACGGTGGGCCTGGGCGACCTCCAGCTCGGCGCCGGCTGGCAGGCGCTGCCGGCGCTCGCGCTGCGCGCCATGGTCAAGCTGCCCACCGGCGACGCCGGCAAGCTCACCGGCGGCAATGCGGGCGGCGCGCTATGGGCGGACTACGATCCATTCAAGGGTTCCGCGCGCTGGTTCGGCTTCCTCTCGCTCGGCGCATCCTACAACGCCAGGAGCGAAGTGCTGAGCGCGCAGCAGCGGCAATTCGTCGGTTTCGCCGGCGGCGGCGCGGGCTTCCGCATCTTCCGGCCGTTCGCGCTGATGGCCCAGCTCTACGGCCACACGCCGCTGTATTCCGGAAGCGAGATCGGCGCGCTGACCCGCGATGGACTGCAGATCGCTTTCGGCGGGCGCTACGACTTCAACGCGCGCACCCAGCTCAACCTCGGCTTCCAGGAAGACTTGAGCGTGGACACCGCGCCGGATTTCAGCATACACCTCGACGTGACCCTGCGCTGAGCACCGCGACCTCAGCCGCGGTGCACGGCGAAGGGCGAAAACGCTTGGCCGATGGGCATCAGCGAAACGGTGTTGACGTTGACGTGCGGCGGCCGGCTGACCACCCAGTGCACGGTTTCCGCGACGTCTTCGGCTGTCAAGGGCTGCACCCCCTGGTACACCGCGCTAGCGCGCGACGCGTCGCCGTCGAAGCGCACCAGCGAGAACTCGGTCTGCGCCATGCCCGGCTCGATTTCCGAGACGCGCACGCGCGTGCCCAGCAGATCGGCGCGCAGATTGAGGCTGAACTGGCGCACGAAAGCCTTGGTGGCGCCGTACACGTTGCCGCCCGGGTAGGGCCATTCGCCGGCCACCGAGCCGATGTTGACGACATGCCCGCGGTCGCGCGCGACCATGCCCGGCAGGACGGCGCGCGTGCAGTACATCAGGCCCTTGACGTTGGTATCCACCATCCGCTCCCAATCCTCGGGGTCGGTGCGCTGCGCGGGTTCCAGGCCCAGGGCGAGGCCGGCATTGTTGACCAGCACGTCGATGTCCGCGAAAGCCGGCGGCAGCTGCGTCACCGCGCGCTCCACGGCCGCGCGATCGCGCACGTCCAGCGGCAGCGGCAGCAGCCGCGCGCCGAACTCCTTTTTGAGTTCGTGCAGCCGTTCGGCACGGCGCGCGGCGGCGACCACGGCATGTCCTTCGGCGGCAAAGCGCCGGGCGATGGCGGCGCCGAAACCGGAGGAGGCGCCGGTGACGAAGACGATCATGGCGGAGTCCGCAGCCAGGGCGCCCAAGTTTAGGGAAACCGCGCGTGCGCCGTCACGCCTGGGGCGCGAAAGTTGATGCGGGTTTGGACCGGCGGGCTTAAGCCTGCACGGCGCTGCCGGCGGAAACCGTGCGCGCCGCCTGTTCGATCGCGATCGCCTCCGGCAGGCGGCCCTGCCACAAACACCAGCGCAGGGCGAGGAAATGGCCGATGCCGAGCAGCGCCCAGGTGCGCACCTCGTCGTCGCCCTCGTCGGCGCCGGCGCGCAGGGCCGTGCTGCGCAGACTGTCCGCATAGCTGCGGGCCAGGTCTTCGCAGCACTCGCGGAACACCGCTTCGTCCACGAACTGCGCTTCCTGGATCACGCGATAGCCGCCGGGCTGGGCGCGCGCGAATTCCAGAAACGCCTGGAGGCTCAAGCGCTCGGCTTGTTCGCGGTCGGCGGCGGCGGCGGCCGCCCGCGACAGGCGCCGCCGCAACTGGCGCGCGTTGTCGCGCACCACGCTGGCGAAAATTTCGTCTTTGCTGTGGAAGTACAGATAGAACGTGCCTTGGCCGACGCCGGCGCGCGTGGTGATGGAACTCACCGAGGCGGCGTGAAACCCTTTGTCCGCGAATTCCTGCCCGGCGGCCTCCAACAGCTTGCGCCGAGTCGCTTCGCCGCGCGCCGTCACCGGCACCCGTTCCTCGAGCGTTTGCCCTTTCGGGACCATGGCTCCTAACACCCACTCCTGCGAGGGAACGGGCGCGAGCTTAAATCAGCCGGGCGCGGAACGGGCAGCTTGGGCGAGCGCCGCGACCAGTTGCTGGCGGGTTTTCCGATGCACGGCGGTTCCTGGCAGAACATCGGTCAGGTGCGCACGGCGGTCGAGCCAGAAATCGCCGCTGCTTTTTCCCGCCTGCGGCGAGGCCGCGAGCCAGACGATGGTGTCGGCGCCCTGCTCCGGCGTGCGCAGGAACGGATGCATCGCGCGGTGAAACGCGGGCAGCGCCGACACCACGCCGGGCGTATCCACCCAGCCGGGATGCATGGCGTGGACCACGATGCCGCGGCTGCGCCAGGCTTCCGCCCAGTGCAGGCTCAAGGCCACCAGCCCGCGCTTGGCCCGCGCGTAAGCCCGGGCACCGTGGTAGCGGCCGCGCGCCGAAGCGAGATCCTCCAGTCGCAGCGCCTGCAGATACATGCCGCCGGAAGAGACGTTGATGACGCGGCTGCCGGCGGCGAGCCTGGGCAACAAGGCTTCGGTGAACACGTAGGGCGACAGCAGGTTGAGCGCGAAGCTGCGTTCGAAACCTTCCGCGGTCAACTCGCGGTCCGCATACAGCGCGCCGGCGTTGTTGACCACCACGTCCAGACGCGACTCGCTGTCGAGGATGCGCCGCGCGACGGCGCGCGTCTGGGCCATTGAGGACAGATCGGCGCAGTGGGTGGCCAGTTGGTCGTTGCCGCTGTCCTCGAGGATCGCCGCGCGCACGGCGGCGAGCCTGGCCTGGTCGCGGCCGACCAGCACCAGCCGTGCGCCCAGACGCGCGAGCGCCAGTGCCGCCGCGCGGCCGATGCCGGAGGTGGCGCCGGTGACGACCACGGTCTTGCCGTCCATGCGGTCCACCACCGGCGGCAGGCGCGCGGCGCGGAAACCGGCGGCGGTGAATTTCAGCGCGCCGGGCAGCAGCGCGCGGTCCAGCAGGTCGCGCCACAGCCCGCGCGGGGGCGGGGTCGGTTCCGCCGCCAGCGCGCGGCGCAAACCGGCCAAGGCGCGGCGGCTGTTGAGCGCCACGACCGGCTTGAGGGCCTGCTCCTTGAGCCGCCCGCCGGACTTGAGTTCGAGGTCGGAGGTGTAAACCACGCGGGTCCCGGCGGCGAGCGGCTCGAAGCGCACTTCGTCGGCGCAGCGCAGCTCCTCGCCATCCGCGACCAGCACCGCCCGCCGCGGCGGTTCGAACACGGTGACGCGGTAGCGCAGCCTAAGCCGGCGCGGGCCGAAGGCCACGAGCAGTTCGAACTCGCAAGCTTCGCCCAGCGCGCCCGGCGTGCGCTTGGCCGCGGACAGCACGGTGGGATCCCAGTGCGGCAGGTTGCGGAAGTCCACGGTGAACCAGAAGCACTCGTGCGGCGGCCGCGGCGAGTCGACACTGTCCTGCAGGCGGATCATCGCGTGCGGTCAGCGCGTCTGGTTCACGGCGCGCAGGCGTGGCACGCGCTGCGGGCGGCGCCGGCTGCGATCCTTGAGCCAGGCCAGGCAATCCTCGAAGGCGCGCGAGATGCGCGTCTGCACGCGGATGCGCTCGATCTTGGGCCAGGTGGCGCGCTCGCCCTCGCGGATCAGGCGGCGCAGCTCCTCGGGCTTGAGATTGCTGAACATGCGCAGCAACTGCGCCGGCGTCTGGCGCGGCACGATGCTGACGTCGCCGCTGTAACGCTGCTGGAGAATGTCGTTGAGCGCATCGACGACGCGGCCGCCGGCGAAGCCGCGGCTGTATTCGCGCGCGACTTTCAGCGCGTCGCGGCCCAGCACGCCGGCCGTCTCGCGCACGAAATCGAACCACCCGCGCCGGCGCGGATCGCGTTCGCGCATGAAGGGCGCCACGTGGGGATTGGTCTGGCTGACGATGTAATGGTTGACGTTGTGCAGGCGCGCCAGGCGCAGCATCGGCAGGTCGTGGGCGATGGTGCCGTCGATCCAGCGCTTGCTGGGCATGTAGGGCACCACCGCGCCGCTGTAATCCTGCGCCTCCAGCATGGCCGGCGGGAAAACGCCCGGCACCGCGCAGGAAGCCAGCACCGCGCTGCGCACCAGCACGCTGGGCGCGGTGAGGTAATTGAGCAGGCGCGGCGACTGGTTGGGTTGCGCCGGCGAGACCGTGACGCCGAGGATGCGCCGCGTGCGCTCGAAGGCCTCGAGAAAAGTGCCCGGGCGGATGTTGCGCGCGAGGCAGGCCTCGAGGCGCGAGGGGTCCATCAGCGCGCGCTGGCGCAGCGCCAGGCGCAGACTGACGCCAGAAAACGCCTGCAGGTCGAGCTGGTCGGGGTCGAACATCGCCGGCAGTTCCTCGTCGTTGCGCGTGCCGGCCATGGCGGCGATGATGGCGCCGGCCGAGGACCCCGAGATCACGCGCGGCAGCAAGCCTTCCTCCCACAGCGCCTTGATCACGCCGAGGTGGAACATGCCCAGCGTGGCGCCGCCGGACAACAGCAGCGCGGAGCGGCCGAAACTGGTCCCGGTGCGCTTGAAGAACAGGATTTTCTCCTCGTCCGAGAAATCCGGGAAATCGCCGACGCAGATATAGTCCAGGCAGCGCGCGACCTCCTCCACGTAATCCTCGATGAGCTTCTTGGTGCCCACGCGGCACCAGGCGTAGAGCACCGGATTGGCGGTGTTGCCGAGATTGCCGTGCAGCCCTTCCGCCAGTTCGTGCACCAGTCGCCGCACGTCGCCGCGGCGGCGCAGCGCACGGAGCTGTTCGAGCCGTTCCTTGATGAGCAAGTAGTCGTAGTGCTCGCTCATCTCGTCCTGTTTCCACGCTTCGCCGCCTTCCAGGCGATCGAGTTCCAGCGCGATCTCGCGCCAGGCGCGGTAATCCTGCGCCTGGTCGAGATCTTTGAGCCGACTGGCGATCAGCTTGCGGTTGGACACGGCGGCAAGACGCACATACGGGTTTTCGCAGTGTAGCCGCTTCCACCGGCGCCGGCGTGAAGCGCCGGCGCGGCGCCTTCCATGCCCGCGAGCCCGCATCCGGCGGGCTAGAATGCCGCCCACGCCGCCGCCCATCCATGACCGCTCCCCGCGACTACAAGTCTGCTGTGCTGGCCACGCTCACGCTGGCGGTGTTCGCCGCCGCCGTGATCGTGTTGCATCACGCGCTGGCCAGGCTCAGCCTGGAGCGGGCCCTCGACAGCCTGGCGGCGGTGCCCTTGCACCGCGAGCTGCTGTCGCTGCTGTTCGCGGCCGGCAGCTACGGCACGCTCACGCTCTACGACTACCTCGCGCTGCACGGCGTGCGGCGGCCGCGGCCGTGGCACAAGGTGGCGCCGGTGTCGTTCATCGCTTTTGCCATCGGCCATAGCGTCGGCCTGTCGTCCATCTCCGGCGGCTCGGTGCGCCTGCGGGGCTACAGCCGCCTGGGCCTGGGCACCCTGGAAATCGCGGGCGTGATGGCGCTGGTCGCCGGCACGTTCGCGCTCGGCGTGGGCACGCTGCTGGCGGCTTCCTTGCTGTTCGGGGCGCACGACGCCGCGCGCGTGCTGCCGCTCGCCGTGTGGCAGGCGCGGGCGCTGGGCGCCGGGCTGGCCGCGCTGATCGCCGGCTATACCCTGCTCACCGCGCTCAAACGCGAACCGTTCTGCCTCCTCAAGCGCCGCATCCACCTGCCGCCGGTGCGCATCACGCTGGGCCAGATCGCGGTGGGTTGCGTCGATCTGTGCTTCGCCGCCGCCTCGCTCTACATCCTGCTGCCGGACGGCGTGCGGCTGTCCTACGTCGGCTTCGTGGGGCTCTACGTGCTGGCGATCCAGGCCGGCGTCATCAGCAACGTGCCAGGCGGACTGGGCGTGTTCGAGTCGGTGCTGATCCTGCTTTTGCCCGGCGCGCCCACCGATGCGCTGCTCGGTGCGGTATTGCTGTATCGCATCGTCTATTACCTGATCCCCTTGGGACTGGGCATCGGCTGGCTGTTCGGACACGAAGCCTTGGAGCGGCGGCGCCACGTCGCGCGCTTCGGCAGCGCCCTGCGGCTGTGGGTGGAGAACGTCGCGCCGCAGGCCTTGGCCGGCGCGGTGTTCCTGGCCGGCGCGGTGTTGCTGATCTCGGGCGCCACGCCGGAAATCGACAGCCGCATGGAATGGCTGCGCGGCCTGGTGCCGCTACCGGTGCTGGAACTGTCGCATCTGTCCGGCAGCGCCATCGGCGTGGGGCTGTTGATCCTCGCCCGTGGGCTGCTGCAGCGCCTGGACGGCGCGTGGTGGACCACCTTGCTGCTGCTCGCCGGCGGCATCGTCGCCTCGCTGCTCAAGGGCCTGGATTACGAGGAGGCGCTGCTGCTCGCCGGGGTGATGGGGCTTCTGTGGCTGGCGCGCGAGCGCTTTTATCGCCGCGCTTCGCTATTGGATCTGCGTTCCTCGCGCGCCTGGGTGCTGGGCGTGGTGCTGGTCGTCGGCCTGGCGATCTTCGTGGCGGCGGTGTCCTACCGCGACGTGCAATACGCCAACGAGCTGTGGTGGCAGTTCGCCTTCGACGACGACGCGCCGCGCGCGATGCGCGCCGGACTGCTTTCGGTGCTGCTCGCCGCGGGTTACGTGCTGTGGCAATTGTTCAGTCCGGCGCGGCAGGAGCCCGCGACCCCGGATGCCGAGGCGCTGGAGCGCGCCCATGCGATCGCCGCGCGCAACCCCGACACGCTGGCCTATCTCGCCCTGCTGGGCGACAAGCAGTTGCTGTTCGCCGACGCCGGCGACGCCTTCATCATGTACCAGCGCTCCGGCCGCTCGATCGTGGCGCTGGGCGATCCCGCCGGAAATCCCGCGCGGTTCGAGGAACTGGTGTGGCGCTATCGCGAGCTGTGCGACCGCGCCTCCGGCTGGCCGGTGTTCTACCAGGTGAGCGCGGAACGCCTCCCGCTGTACCTGGATCTGGGCTTGTCGCTGGCCAAGCTCGGCGAGGAGGCGCGGGTGTACTTGCCGGATTTCTCGCTCGACGGTCCGCAACGCGCGGCCTTGCGGCACGACTACCGCCGCTGCCTGCGCGAAGGCGTGAGCTTCGCCGTGCTGACGCCGGGCGAGGTGGCCGGTCAGATGACGCGCTTGAAGGAGATCTCCGACCAGTGGCTGATGCGGCGCGCGGGCGCGGAGAAGGGGTTTTCGGTCGGCCGCTTCGCGCCCGATTACCTGCGGCGCTTTTCCTGCGCCTGCGTGCTGCGCCAAGAGCGCATCGTGGCTTTCGCCAATCTGTGGCTGACGCGTTCGCGCGAGGAGTTTTCGGTGGACCTGATGCGCTACGGCGACGACGCGCCCAAAGGCGTGATGGATTACCTGTTCGTCAAGTTGATGCTGTGGGGCAAGGGCGAGGGCTATCGCTGGTTCAACCTGGGCATGGCGCCGCTGGCCGGACTCGAACAGCATCCGCTGGCGCCGTTCTGGCACAAGCTCGGACGGCTGGTGCATCGCTACGGCGAGCCGTTCTACAACTTCGAGGGCTTGCGCCGCTACAAGGAAAAATTCCACCCGCAGTGGCGTCCGCGCTTCCTCGCCTCGCCGGGCGGCATGGTGCTGCCGCGCGTGTTGCTGGACACCGCCGCGCTGATCGCCGGCGGGATCAAGGAAACGGCGTGGAAATGAACGCTCGCCGCTGCGCGGCGCGTCTCGCCGCCGCGGCTCTGTTGTACGCCCATGCCGCAGCGGCCAGCCGCGCGGTAGAAGCGCAGCGCGCAACACCGCTGCCGGCCAACGCCCAGCGCCTGAGCCACGGGCGTTTCGCGGACGTGGTGGTCTATCGCCCGCAAGGCACGCCCCAAGCCTTCGTGCTGTTTTTGTCGGATCGCTCCGGTTGGCCTAAAGATCCGCAAGCCGAGGCGGCGCAGTTCGCGCAGGCGCTGGCCGCCCAGGGCGCTCTGGTCGCCGGGATCGACACGCCGCGCTTCTACCAGGCGCTGGAAGAGGACGAGGGCGGCTGCGAATACACCAGCGGCGATCTGGAAAACCTGAGCCATTTCGTCCAGGCCTATGACAAGCTGCCGACTTATTTCCCGCCCATACTGGCCGGCGTGGGCGAAGGGGCGGCGTTCGCCTACGCCAACCTGGCCCAGGCTCAGCCCGGCGTGTTCGCCGGCGGCGTGCTGCTCGGCTTCTGTCCGGAGCTTTGGCTGCGCAGGCCGCTGTGCGAAGGCGCGGGCTACGAAGCCGAGCCCCGCCCCGACCGCCGCGGCGAGGATTTCCTGCCCGCGAAGGATTTTTCTTCGCCGCTGACGGTGCTGCGAACCCCGACCGACCGCGCCTGTGCCGCCACCGTGGCGCAAGCTTTCCTGGCCGAGATTCCCTCCGCCCGGCTGATCGACTGGCCCGCAACCGGCGGCACGGCGCAGCGCCTGGGGCCATTCCTCGAGGCCTACCACCGGCTGGCGGAGGCCAGCCGGCCGCACGAACTGCCGCCGCCGCCCGGAGATCTGTCCGGCCTGCCGGTCATCGAAGTGCCGGTCAAACCCGGCGCGCCGGAAACCGACACTTTTGCCGTGCTGATGAGCGGCGATGGCGGCTGGGCCGGCCTGGATCAGGAGGTGGCCAGCGCGCTCGCCGCGCATGGCGTGCCGGTGGTCGGGCTGGATTCCCTGCGCTATTACTGGACGCCGCGCACGCCGGAGTCTGCCGCGGCCGATGTCGATCGCATCCTGCGCTACTACCTCGCGCACTGGCACAAGCGCCAGGCGATCCTGGTGGGCTACTCGCAGGGCGCCGACGTGCTGCCCTTCATCCTCGACCGCCTGCCGGCGCAGACCCGAGCGCGCGTGGCGCTGGGCGCGGTGCTGGGCCTGTCCCGGCACGCGCTGTTCGAGTTCCACCTGGGCAACTGGGTCGGCGGCAACGAAGACGTCGGCCCGCCCACGGCGCCGGAAATGCTCAAAGCGGGCGCCGAGCGCCCGATGCTGTGTATCTACGGTGCCGACGAGGACGACACGCCCTGTCCGGCGCTCGACCCCAAGCTCGTGCGCGCGGTGCAACTGCCGGGCGGCCACCATTTCGGCGGCGACTACGAAAAACTGGCGCAGGAGATTCTCGCCGACGTCAAACTCGCGCCGGCCGCCGCCAGGCCCGCTCCATCCCTTCCGAGTCCTAGCGAGGAGAAACCCGCCATGCTGACCCTGCACATCATGATCGCGCCGGTGCTGGCGCTGGTCGCCGGCATCTTGATCCTGATCCGGCCCAGGCTGCTCAACTACATCATCGCGATCTACCTGATCGCAATCGGCCTGCTGGGACTGATCCGCTGAGAGCTGGTGAATTTTTCAAGCGCTCAGGCCGGCCAGGGAGGGCCGGACGCGAATCAGGCCCGCTGAAGCTTGATTCGCGTAGAGCAAGTCCGGGCGGTGGACCGGACTTGCGACGGAAGAAATGCACCGGACGTGCATTTCTTCACAGGCGCTGAGAGGCAATCCCGCTCACTGGCGCGGGATTTTGAGCAGGCTGCCCACGCGCAGGAAGTCGGCGTCCTCGAGGTGGTTGAGCTCGCGCAGGCGATGCACGGTGGTGCGGTAACGCTCGGCGATCTCGCTCAAGGTCTGGCCGGGGCGCACGCGATGCAGCCGCACGGCCGCGGGGTTGGCGCCGGAAGCGCGGGCGGCGACCTTCATCGCGTGCGGCGAGGCTGGTTCGGCGCGCGCCAGCGCCGGCGCCTCGCGCGGCGGAATCTTGATGATCTGCCCCGCGCGCAGCCGCGCAGCCTGTTGGAGATCGTTGGCGGCCAGGATCGCCGCCACGCTCACGCCGTAGCGGCGCGCCAGCTTGCCCAGCGAATCGCCGCGTTCCACCCGATAGGCGACGTAATAGGCGCGCTGCCGGTCGAAGCGCTGGTCGTCGCCGAGCGCGAGATAGGCCTGCTTGAACTGCTCCGCCGCGCCCGCGGGAACGCGGATGATCTGTCCGGGCGGCACGTAGAGTCGGCCGTCGACCACCGCCTCGCTGAAGGAGGGATTGAGCTCGCGGAACGTGCCGGGATCCGCGCCGGACAGACGCCGCAGCGTGGCGTAGGGAACGTAATCCCGCGTCTCCACCGTCTCGAAAGACAGCGGTGTTTCCTGAGGCAGCGGCCCGAAATATTTTTTGGCGTCGCGCGCCACGTCGCAGGCGGCCAGGAACTCGGCGTAGAAATTGCGCGAGGCGAAGCCGAAGCGCGGATCGTCGTAACGCTCGAGCAGGTCGGCGAGGCTGTGACCGCCGATCTTGTCCAGCGCGCGCCGCAGGCCGCCGCGGCCGTAGTTGTAGGCGGTGATCGCCAGCGGCCAATCCTGCAGGGCGTCGTAGTCGTCGCGCAGATGGCGCGCCGCGGCGTCGGTAGAGAACCAGGGATCGCGGCGCTGATCGGCGATCTCGTCCAGGCGCATGTAGAGGCGCGCGGAGGACGGGATGAACTGCCACAGGCCGGCGGCGCCGACCTTGGAATAGGCGTCGAGATCGAAGGAGGACTCCACCAGCGGCAGGCGCGTGAGCCGGGTCGGCAGACCGTAGGCCGCGAAGATGCGCTCCATCGCCGGCCAGTAGCGCCCGGCGGTGATCAGCGCCCGCTCGGTGCGCTCGCGCAAGCCGCGCTGCACGCGAAAGGTACCGATCGCGCGGCGGAAGCGCTGCGGATCGTCGCTGTCCGCATACATTTGATACACGCGCCGCTCCTCGGCGTCCATCTTCTGCGGCGTGTTCTTGAGTGCGTCGACCCGCGCCAGCAGCTCGTCGATGCGCGCGCGCGCGCGCTTTTCCTCGCGCTGGCGCAGCGCCTCCAGCGCCGGGGCATCGAGCGTGGCGGCCTGGGGACGAAAGTCCAGGACGGTGTAGATCTTGCGCACGTCCTCGGTGGAATGCACGACGCTCTGGTTCTCCGAATACTCGGCGAACACCCGGGTCCAGAACGCGACCTGCGGCGCGAGCACGGCCAGGTGCGGAAAACGCGGGTCGTCGGCAGCGGCGGAGTCTGCGGATGTCGCGGCCGCGGCAGATGCAGGAGGGGCGGCCGTGCGGGGGGCGGACTGTGGCGCGTCTGCCGGGACGGCCGTCAGACGCTCATCGAGCGTGAGCGTCGGGGCGGTGGCGGGGGGATCGGCAGCCGCGAGCACGATCCTCGCACTCGCCGCCGCCATCAGGCACAGCAATGTCGCCGCCGCCGTCTTGATCTTCGGTCTCCCCTTCCGCCCGCCACGGCGCCGGTCGCCGTGCGGCGTCGAAAATGTTAGCCCTGTTGCCGGTGCGCTTCAACGAGGATCGGCTAAAACTTTCGGACTGGCCCGGTGCGCGGCGCAAAGAATCCGCTAAGCTGGTATGAGTCCCTTGGAATCCGCGATGCCCGAGCCTTACCCGCCGATCGAACCCTACCGCACGCAGCGGCTGAAAGTTTCCGCGTTACACGAAATCCACGTCGAGGAGTGCGGCAATCCCGAAGGCAAGCCGGCGGTGTTTCTGCACGGCGGGCCCGGCGGCGGCAGCGAACCCTGGCACCGGCAGTTCTTCGACCCCCGGCGCTACCGCATCGTGCTGTTCGACCAGCGCGGTTGCGGCAAAAGCACGCCCTATGCCGAGCTGCGCGAAAACACCACCTGGGACCTGGTCGCCGACCTGGAGGCGATCCGCACCCGGCTCGGCATCGAGCGCTGGCTGGTGTTCGGCGGCTCGTGGGGCTCGACGCTGGCGCTGGCCTACGCCGAAACCCACCCCGAGCGCGTGACCGGACTGATTCTGCGCGGCATCTTCCTGTTGCGGCCGGAGGAGATCCGCTGGTTCTATCAGCACGGCTGCCACTACATCTACCCCGACGCCTGGGAACACTATGTGGCGGCGATTCCGGAATCCGAGCGCGACGATCTGGTCGCGGCCTACTACCGGCGACTGACCAGCGCCGACCCGCGCGTGCGGCGCGAGGCGGCGCGCGCCTGGAGCACCTGGGAAGGCGCCACCAGCAAGCTGGTGCAGAGCGCCGACATGATGGCGCGCTTCGGCAACGAGAATTTCGCCGAGGCGTTCGCCCGCATCGAGTGCCACTACTTCGTCAACGGCGGCTTCTTTCGCAGCCCCAACCAGTTGCTCGAGGACGTCGGCCGCATCCGCCACATTCCCGGCGTGATCGTGCAGGGCCGCTACGACGTGGTCTGCCCGATGAAATCGGCCTGGGACCTGCACCGCGCCTGGCCGGAAGCCGAGCTGCGCATCGTGCCTGACGCCGGCCACGCCGCCAGCGAGCCGGGCATCCTGTCGGCGCTCATCGAAGCCACCGACGCCTTCGCCAGGAAATGATGGCGTTTATCTCGCCGCCAGCGGCACGCCCTCGTCCTCCTTCACCGCGTCCAGCACCAGGCTGGAACGCACGTCCTTGACGCCGGGCAGGCCGATCAGAACCCTCATCGAGAACTCGGCGAAGGCTTCCAGGTCCGGCACCATCACGTACAGCAGGAAATCCAGGTCGCCGGTCATCACGTAGCAGGCGCGCACCTCGGGCCGCCGCCGGATCGCCTCCTCGAAGGCCTCGGTCACATCCTTGGACTGGCGCTCGATGGACACGCGCACGAAGGCGCGGATGTGCTGACCCAGCCGCGCCGGATCGAGCACCGCGCGATAGCCCGCGATCACGCCCGCGCTTTCCAGCCGCCGCAGGCGGCGCTGGCAGGCGGTGGGCGACAGCGCGATCTTTTCCGCCAGCTCCACCACCGGCATGCGGCCGTTCTTCTGCAGCTCGCGCAGCAGGCGCAGATCGGTGCGGTCGAGCGTTTCCCGCATTTTTTCAGCACCCATCGCTGTTTCCGTAGAGAAAAACTGCATGAATCGTAGATCATGCGCGCGGATTTGCAAGAAAAGTGCGTGAGTTCCGCGTTAAAGTGTCCCAGGTGTCCGCGGGACCGGAGGAGTCCATGCCGCCGTCCGTCAAAAGCAAATACGTCTCGCGCCGGCCCGACGCCGCCGGCCGCGTCGCCTACAGCGAAGAAGAAAACGCGATCTGGGCGGAGCTCTACGCGCGCCAGAAGAAAGCCGTGGCTCACGCGGCCTGCGAGGAATTTCTCCAAGGGCTGGAACTGCTCAAGCTGCCCGAGGACCGCGTGCCGCAATTGCCGGAGGTTTCGGCTGTCCTGCGCCGCGCCACCGGCTGGGAGGTGGCGCCGGTGCCGGCGCTGATCGAGCTGCCGTTGTTCTTTTCCCTGCTGGCGCAGCGCAAATTCCCCGCCGCGACTTTCATGCGCCGGCGCGAGGATCTGGATTATCTCCAGGAGCCGGACCTGTTCCACGAACTCTTCGGCCACACGCCGCTGCTGACCCATCCCCACTTCGCCGAATTCACCGAGGCCTACGGCAAGCTGGGACTGGCAGCGAACGACGAGGAGCGCGTGTACCTGGCGCGGCTGTACTGGTTCACCGCCGAGTTCGGCCTGATCCAGAAAGCCGGGGGACCGTTGCGTATCTACGGCGGCGGCATCCTGTCCTCGATCGGCGAAACCGACTACGCGCTGCACAGCGACCGTCCGCAGCGCAAACGCTTCGATCTCATGGACGCGCTGCGCACGCCCTACCGCATCGACATCCTGCAGCCGCTGTACTACGTGATCGAGGATCTGCGCGAACTGTACGAACTGGCGCGCCTCGACCTCCTGGGGCGCATCGCGCAGGCGCGGCGGCTGGGGTTGTACGCGCCGCTGTTCCCTCCCGAGGCGAGCGCCGACGAAGCGAGCTATCCGCCACGGCTGCCCGCGACGCGGCCCGTCTTGCCGCCCGACCGTCGCGCGGCGTAAAACGTCAACCACGCTTCATCGCCGTGAGTTAACTTGCGGCACGCAGCGGTTTTGGAGTGCGCCCATGAACGAGCAGACCAATCCCCTGGGAACCGACGGATTCGAATTCGTCGAGTTCACCGCACCCACCAAGGAGGGCGTGGCGCAACTGCATGCCCTGTTCGAGCTGCTGGGCTTTGCCAGGGTGGCGCGCCACCGCAGCAAGGACGTGACCCTGTTCCGCCAGGGCGACATCCACTTCCTGGTCAACGGCACGCCCTACACGCACTTCCAGCAGTTCGCCCTGGCGCACGGACCGTCCGCCTGCGCCATGGGCTGGCGGGTGAAGGACGCGGTCAAGGCCTACGAATACGCGGTGGGCAAGGGCGCGGTGCCTTTCGACACCAAACCGGGATTCATGGAATTGCGCCTGCCGGCGGTGTACGGCATCGGCAACAGCGTGCTGTACTTCATCGACCGTTATGGCGACCGCACCATCTACGACGTGGACTTCGTGCCCATCCCGGGCGCCGACCCGTGTCCCCAGGGCGTGGGCCTGACCGCGCTGGATCATCTCACTCACAACGTCGAGCGCGGCAACCTGGACGTGTGGGCCGGCTTCTACGAGCGCATCGGCAATTTCCGCGAGATCCGCTACTTCGACATCGAGGGCCGGCACACCGGCCTGCTGTCCCGCGCCATGACCAGCCCCTGCGGCAAGATCCGCATCCCGATCAACGAGAGCGCGGACGATCAGAGCCAGATCGCGGAGTTCATCCAGCAATACCGCGGCGAGGGCATACAGCATCTGGCGCTCGCCACCGACGACATCTACGCCACGGTGAGCGCGCTGCGCGCCCGCGGCGTGCAGTTCATGGACACGCCGGAGACGTATTACGAAAAAGTGGACGCGCGCGTGCCTGGGCATCGCGAACCCCTGGCCCGGCTGCGCGAGCTGCGCATCCTCATCGACGGCAGCGCGCAGGACGGCATCCTCCTGCAGATCTTCACCAGCACGATGATCGGCCCGATCTTCTTCGAGATCATCCAGCGCAAGGGCAACGAGGGCTTCGGCGAAGGCAATTTCAGGGCGCTGTTCGAATCCATCGAGGAGGATCAGATCCGGCGCGGGGTGCTCAAGAGCGAGGCGGCCTGATGAACGGCAAATGGATTTACCGGCCGCATCTGGAAGGCTCGGCCAGCCGCCAGGCGCACGCCGACCTGCCGGCGGGCTGCGTGGAACGCGAGCTGGGCAAGGAAGGCTTCTTCGGCCCCTCCACCCACATGATCCATCCGCGGCCGCCGACCGGCTGGAGCCACTGGGAAGGACCGCTGCGCCCGCGAGCCTTCGATTGCCACCGGCTCGCGGCGCACGGCGCCTCGCCCTGGCATGCCGACGAGCTGCTCTACAACGAGCACCTGCGCCTGCGCTGGTGGCAGTGCCCGGCCAGCATGGACCACCTCGTGCGCAACGCGGACGGCGACGAACTGCTGTTCGTGCACGCCGGACGCGCCGAGCTGTACTGCGACTACGGGCACCTGAGCCTGGAACCCGGCGACTACCTCGTGCTGCCGCGCGGGACCATGTGGCGCCTCGAACGACCCGCCGGCGACGAACCGCTTCAGGCGCTGCTGATCGAGGCGAGCAATTCCAGCTACCGGCTGCCGGACAAAGGGCTGGTCGGCGAACAGGCGATCTTCGACCCGATGAGGCTGGACCTGCCGGCGCTCGACGAGCCCTTCAAAGCGCAGCAGCACGGCGCAGCGGCGCAGCGCGACTGGCGCGTGGTGATCAAGCGCCGCAACCGCCTGTCCACCGTGACTTATCCCTACAATCCACTCGACGCGCTGGGCTGGCACGGCGCGCTGTATCCGGTGCGCATCAACCTGCGCCACCTGCGCCCGCTGATGTCGCACCGCTACCACCTGCCGCCATCGGCGCACACCACCTTCGTCGCCGAGCGCTTCGTGGTGTGCAGCTTCGTGCCGCGGCCGTTCGAATCCGACCCCGGCGCGATCAAGGTGCCGTTCTTCCACAACAACGACGATTACGACGAGGTGATCTTCTACCACGCCGGCGAATTCTTCTCGCGCGACCACATCCGCCCCGGCATGATCACCTTGCACCCCTGCGGCTTCACCCACGGTCCGCATCCCAAGGCGCTCGCCAGGATGCTCAAGCAGGACAAACCCGCGACCGACGAATACGCGGTGATGCTCGACGCGCGCGACGCGCTGGAGGTGAGCGAGGCGGCGGCGCGCATCGAGTGGCCCGACTATCACCGCAGCTGGCGGGCGGAATGAGCCGCGCGCGGCAGGCCGCGCGCCGGATCGGATTACAAATCGGCGCGGGTGTCGCTGATCAAGGCACCAGCAAGTAATGCCCCACGCCCCACTGGCGTCCGCGGTCGTAGCCGAAAAATTCCTCCACCGCCATGAAGAACAGCCGCCAGCGCCGATAACGCAGCGCCGCTTCCGCCCGACCATAGGTCTGCGCGAACAGCGCCAGGACGGCGGCGCGGTTGCGCTCGAGCAGCGCTCGCCAGGCCGCGGCGGTCTTGGCGTAATGCACGCCGCTCAACCACCAGCGCTCGGCCACGCGCAGATCGCGCGGATAGTGCAGGAACAGGTCGAAACTGGGCATGATCCCGCCGGTGAAGAAATGCCGCGCCATCCAGTCGCCGCGCCCCTGGCTTTCGAAAGGGTAAGCGAGCTCGCGGTGGCAGAAGACGTGCGCGAACAGCGCGCCGTCGTCGGTGAGCCAGCCGCGGATGCGGCGAAAGAGTTCCTCGTGGTTGCGCACGTGCTCGAGCATTTCCACCGACACCACGCGGTGGTAGCGCTGGCTCGGCTGGAAGGCGTTCGCGTCGGCGGTCAAGGCCTCGACGTTGTCCAGGCCGCGCGCCTGCGCCGCACGCAGGATCCATGCGCGCTGCGAGGCGGAATTGGACACGGCCGTGATCCGCGCCTTGGGGAAGCGCGCCGCCGCATACAGCGCGAACGAGCCCCAACCGCAGCCGAGATCGAGCACGCGCATGCCATCGGCGAGCCCCGCGCGTTCGCAGGTCAAGGCCAGCATGGCCTCCTCGGCCTGGGCGAGCGTGCGCACGTCCTGCCACAGCGCGCAACTGTATTTCAGATGCGGCCCGAGCACGAGGCGAAAAAATTCCGCCGGCACTTCGTAGTGCTGGGCGTTGGCCGCCTCGGTGGCCAGCGCGATCGGCCCGGAGCGCCACTGCGCCAGGCGCGCGCGCAGGGCCTGCTGGTGCCGCGCGGGATCGCGGGCGTGCTCCTCGATCAAGCGCTGCC
>Ga0070740_10001044_pt1 | contig 42280 bp, 27 predicted proteins | sample Coa_R2_FD_67286 | JGI IMG/M metagenome (GOLD analysis project Ga0070740, IMG submission 67286) | Surface soil microbial communities from Centralia Pennsylvania, which are recovering from an underground coalmine fire - Coalmine... | ecosystem: Environmental > Terrestrial > Soil > Unclassified ... | reverse complement strand
CCCATTGGCCGGATTATCACTAACGGAACGTAGTTGTGAGGAACTAGGTAGAAGATGCGAAACAAAATGCATGTGCTCGGCCGCCGGTTCGCGCTCGCGCTCGCCGTGATCACGGGCCTAGTCGGGCCCGGCGTCGTGCGTCCTTTGTCTCCCACGTACGCGGCCCTGACTCCGCTCCCGGATACGACCAACAACATCCACCTCGCTATGGCCTTCAACGGAGAGGTGCCCCATACATGTAACAGCAGCCCATACAACTGCACGCCCAACTACAACCCCAACAACATCGAGTACGTCTGGGGATCGGGCTATCAGACAGAGCCGGCAGGCGTCGTCAACGACGTGTACATGCAGTTCGACCGGGAGCCAAACAACTTTACCAGCATGCAAACGGGGCTCGGTTTCGTCAACCATCCTCTCAGCTGGTTTCAGGCCAATCATCCCGACTGGATCGAGTACAAGTGCGACAAGACCACCGTCGACACCTATGACGGTCAGTCCAACACGCCCCTGGACATCAGCAACGCCGGAGTGCTGAACTACCTCTGGAACACCTACTATCTTCCCACGCTCAACCTGGGCTTCCACGGTATTGCCTTCGACAACGTGAACGTCGGCAACAACCACAATCGATGCGGGCACTACGACCTGAACGGGCACTGGGTGCAGCAGTTCACGGGGGGCAGGAACGATCCCGCCTATATCGCGGCCGTCACGACATGGGCGCAGTTCATGCAGCAGCACGTCCATGCTCTGGGCAAAACCGTGGCGTACAACTACCCCTTCGACCCCTACGTCAACGCGACCGATTGGATGAACCTCACCCAGTACATGGATATTGATTTCGACGAGTGCGGGTTCACCGTCTGCGACAGCGTCAACCCGCCCTACGTGACGGATAGCACATGGCTGAACACCATGAACGCGTACGCCCAGCTCGCGCAAACCAAGGGGTGGGTCAGCAACAACGATGAACCGGACGCACAGCCAAACTTCTCACGATCAGAGATACAGTGGGTACTGGCAAATTACCTCCTGATGAAGGGTCCGCACACCTTCGTCTGGATGACCGGTCCTGCCTCTAACAACTACGGCCACCAGGCCAACCTGGCCGAGTACTCGGCGCCGATCGGCTCGGCGACCAACAGTATGTACCAATCCCAGAACGTCTGGATGCGCGACTTCAGCAACGGGAAAGCGATCGTCAACCCGTCGAGCAGGGCCACGTATTCGATCTCGCTGCCCGCGAATACGTACAAGGATCTCTACGGCAACGCCATGAACTCGGTGACCCTGGGACCGGCCTCGGGGATAGTCCTGCTCGGCACTGGTACCGGCCCCACCACGACTCCCGCCCCCGCGACGGCTACCAACACGCCGGCGACGACGTCAGTGCCGCCGACCTCAACCCCGCCCCCGGCACCGACCGCGACCAGAACCACGAACTCCTGTACAATGTGGCCGTGCTGGCCCTTCTTATTCATGTAGGATGTGAAAGGGGACGAGGCATCTCCAAATCGGGTAGGCTGACGCGACCAACAACCGCCTGCCCAAGGAGATGCCTCATGTCTCAGTCTATCGGCTTTAGCCTGCCCACCGCGCTGCTCCTGCGCATTTCACCTTGGCCCAGGTATAGCGCCGCCGTGGCTTGTCTACGACCGGATGCCGGTCCTTTTGAACAACGAGCTACTTACCCTCGAGAGCGAATACGCGACCTGTTCCTAGTGAAGAAGTGGGGCCTTCCTCACCAATTGGAGACTTGAATGAAGGCCGACGGCCGACAAAATGGCGACGTACGGGATGACAGGCGTCGAGTACCTGCCCTCAACATAGATTGCCGCGTACAGGAGGTTGAAATAGAGGATAGTCAGAACCAAGACAAGCCCACCCTTGTAGGATCGGATCGTCACCCAAGCACCTACAAGTGCCAGCAAGAGGAGTGGAGCTTCGATAACAGCGAGAAATAAACTCCCGGCAGGAGTATCCGATAAGTACCAGAATCTAAGCATCTGTACGAGAGCCTTGGCGGCCAGATCCCACGGCCTATGAAGTAGGTACGACATCGCGTAAGGTGTCAGCGCCTTATCAATGCCTTGTGCTTCAAATGAGAACGTGGAACCGCTACGATGCCCCAGCAAGCGTTCGGCACATTTCTTGTCTATGATCCTTAGTTTCGTAAGCTGCAGTGGTGCCTCGTTGTAATGCTCAGTCTGACAATTCCCTTCGACAAACAGAGCAATTCCTCCAGAGTTCACGGGAATTATCTGACCAGAGATTTCGTAGTTCCGAATCGTCCATGGTGTAATCGTCGCCACCATCACAGCAAGAGTGGTCGCAGTGAATTTGATTGGTATGAACTCACGTTTCTCAAAGAGATAAAGAACCACAAATAGAAATAGGGGTAACAAGATGACAATCTGGTTGACCAAGGCCGCATATCCGAAGAAAAAACCTGTCAGGCACGCATCCTTGAATGACCGCGAGTCTTGGAGTCGTAGGGAGAAGGAGATGGCGAGCATAAGAGCCAACGCCAACAGGTACTCGTACCTGATCCGGGGGGCATACCAGATGAGCAGAGGGTGCACAGCGCAGATGAGAGCTGCTACATAGGCGATAGAGGGTCTAAAGACACGCCTGCAGATGTAATAGGCGACGACGCATACCACGGCACTGAGCAGGCACTGCAGCACCACGGCACCAGGCAGGAGTCGCCCAAAGAGGAGGTATATAGCCGCCAGCATAAGGGGATATCCTGGTCCGCGGAATGTGGTCAGAGGTTCTCCAGAAGCAAACCGGTAGCCTGCCCCGGTGGCCCAATTGCGCGCCAGTCGCCCGAAAGAGTCGGGATCCGTACTCTCGTTCAGCGTACTAGCGAGGTGGCCATAGAGGGCGAAGCTGAAGACGAGCCGTATCAGGAGAGCCAATAGGCCAATTGCAAATATCAGATAGGGCTCGGGGAGCCTCCAATACGAAAACACGCGCACCGGTATGATATATCTTTGCGATCTCACGTATCTCGAAAGCTCCTATTCCATATAGCCCTCGCTCGTATGCCTCGGACAGAATGACTCGCACTGACCGGGCGTTCAAAAGCCTTCACTGGCCGTACGAGTGTCACCTCTTCGTGACATTGACAATGTGGTATTGGTTGTTGTTCTCCAGACATTGACCCCTGGGCGGTAGCCACTTTCGACGATAGATGCGCTGTATCTTGGCTAGGTCGACGAAGGCCTGGGCAGCTCTTCAATGCCTGGACAACGCCCTGGCGGACTGCCTCTGCCTTTCCGCAGTTCCGGATGAGGCTGACTACGCCGATGCGTCTGGGGGCGCGCATACGCATAGCCTCGAGGACCTGCAACGTCCCATCGCGGCTACCATCATTGACAAAGAGGAGTTCAACGCGGTGACGTAGGAGCTGGAAGCCGACAAGCGGCTCCACCGCGAGACGGTCGGCTTCGTTGTAGCAGGGGATGACGATAATAACGTAGGGGGTGGCGTGTTGAATCATCACGCTATCCTTCCCGCCGGGCGGTGGAGCGCCACAATGATCAAGTACGTCGTGTCCATCGTCGATGAGTGTCTCGACCATCTTTGACTTGATGAAAGCGGCCCACCCGCCGCGAGTAAACACGTATCACGCCGCGCTCCCTTTCTCCCATGTCTACCGTGTACCGGTAGCGCCGATGCCATTGTGGATGAGCCTGTCAAGCGGGCCACCGTGCGCCAATGTTTCATATAGAGCGAAATACCGGTCGGTCATGCGATCTAGTGAATAGTATTGCTCGACAGTTACTCGCGCAGCATGTCCATAAGTCTGGGCTAATGCCGGATCCTGAAGCAGAGACAGTAAGGCCTGTCCCAATCCTTGGTCGTCTTCGGGTTCGACCAGCAGCCCATTGACGCCGTGTTGAATAAGTTCTTCACTACCGCTCACGCGCGTCGCGACACAGGCTAAACCGCACGCCATCGCCTCCAGCACGGCGTTGGGCATGCCCTCAAAGCGCGAGGCCAGCACAGCCACGCCAGCGCGCTGCAATTGTGCGGGCACGTCGCTCTGTAAGCCGGTAAACTCCACCGTGCTCGCCACGCCGAGAGCTTCGGCCAGATGCTCAAGCTCGCGGCGCAGAGGGCCGTTTCCCACAATGATCAACCGGGCCGCCGGGGCCTGCGCGTGGACGAGGTTCCAGGCCCGCAGAAGCACATCGACGCCTTTCTGATAGGTTAGCCTGCACACGCAGACGACCGTCCGCGCGTGCTCGTCCTGGAGGGGACCTGTGCGGACGGGGACGAAGCGCGCCAGGTCGACGCCGTTGGGGATAAGCATCACCGGTAGGTCGAGGCCACGCGCCGCAAGCTCACGCTTCATTCGCGAGCTCAGCACCACCAGGACCGCATGGCTTCGCCGTAGGAGGTAAGCCGTCACGCGCAGGACGGGCGCTCCCATGCTCTCCAATATCTCCATGTCACTCATGTCCCGATTTCGCCCCTCTGGGCGTACCCTCAGCGCATTGGGCGCGCAGGGTTCAGGACGGTGTCCCGCACTTCTACGCGAGTCTGCGGAAACCAGGCTAATGATCCAGGGTTTGCCGGCCAGCAGGCATGCTAGGGCTGCGGGCCAGGCCAGCAGATTGAGCTTATAGACGCACACGACATCGTACCGCTGGCGATGCCACCAAAGCGTCCAGCCCATGGCCGCCAAGCCCAGCAGATAGGCCAGCTTGCGCAGGGGACCGGGAAACCGCTCACGAATGCCCACCACCCAGCCTCCCACACGCACGACCGGCACGCCCTCGAGCACTTCGCGCCGCGGCCACGCCCTGTAACGATGGGTCATAATGGTCGCCTCATAGCCTCTCTCGCGCAAGCTGCGAGCCTGAAAGAGGGCCTGCCTCTCAGCGCCGCCCACTATGGGGTGGAACGACTCGATGACAATATAGATGCGGGGCTTCCTCATCGGCGCCGCTCCTCACCGTGTCTTGCGAGGAGGCAGCGGTAGACGGCTACGCATTGCTCGACGACGTGAGTCAATTGGTAGTCACGAACCACCTTGGCCCGCGCCGCCGCGCCGAGCCGTTGCGCGACCTCAGCATCCTCGATGACGCGCCGCAGCGCCTCGGCCAACGCGGCGGGTTGCTCGGGCGCCACCAGCAACCCGTCGACGCCATGGCAGATGACGTCCTCGCTGCCGCTGATGCGCGTGGCGATACACGGCAGGCCACAGGCCATGGCCTCGAGCAGGGCGTTGGACATGCCTTCCCAGCGCGAGGGGAGCACGAAACCCCACGATTGTTGCAGTAGGTCAAGGACGTCGGTGCGCCGTCCCAGGAACTCGACGCTGCCTGCAAGGCCCAGCTCTACGGCGAGGCGCTCCAGCTGGGACCTGAGCGGGCCGTCGCCCACCACCTGGAGCCTGGGGACCAGGCCTCCACGCCATTCTACGGGAGCGTGCATCAGACGTCCCCACGCGTGCAGCAACACGTCGACACCCTTCTGGTAGTCCAGGCGCGTCACACAGACTATCACCCGCTCTGGCCCAGATGGATCGGGGCGCCGTTCTGGGTTGGGCCGGAATCTTGCCGTGTCCACACTACCGCTAATGTGGACGATCCGCTCCGTCCGGAAGCCATACGCCGCGAGATAGGAATGGCCGCGTGTAGAGAGAACTTGATAGATGGCATGTGACTTGCGTATGAGGCTCAAGAGCGGCGCACCGCACCACATGAAGCGCCGCATGTCCGTGACATCATCGAGAAACGTCGCGTCCCGTAGCAGCCGCGCGCGCTCCTCGGCACGCAGCCGCGCGCGCTCCTCGGCACTTGGTCCAGTACTCTGGATGCTGATGACGACCGGCTTCTGAGCAACCATGCCGACGAGTGCCGCCATAGCGGCCAAAGGCGACAGTTGCATGACATGGATCACATCGAACTGGCGACGCCGACGCCACAGGTTCCACAGCACTCCCACGCTGACAGGCCAGATTCCGAGCCGGCCGGTGCGCAGCTCGCCTCCGCGCTTATAGAGCCCACCTACACGCACCACAGGGAGACCGTCACGTCTTTCCACGCCGAGCCACTGTTTCCGTAGTCGCGCCGTAAGAACGGTGACGTGATGTCCCAGTGCCTGAAGCTGGCGCGCCTGTTTCTCCGTCCGGCTCTGGGAACCGCCGATGTCGGGTGGGAACTGTAATGCAACGAAACAGATGCGAAGCGGGCGTTCCACGCGGTAACCCTCCTTTCCCGGCCACCGTAGCCAGGATGTACTGCTAGAGCTGCGGCCTGCCGTGTGACATTGTTGCGGTCAGGACCGTCACCTGTGCTGGTGATCCGCATTGTGCGGGATTACCGGACACGATTCGTGAAAGTACGGTACGAAGGGGCTGCAGGATCCTTTCTTGATGGCAATGTACACGTTCTCCGAAGCGAAACCCATCCGCTCCAACAAGGCGCGGAGCGCATCAAGACCGAAGCCGTGGCCCGACGTGACGGGCCCTTTTAGTACGACCACAACATCGAGCCCAGCCCGCTCGAACTCTTTCACCCACCGGCTTTTCCGGAAGGCAAAGAACTCCGCCAGGTTGTTGCTGGAAACCCCATGTGGCTCGGGCACAGCTAAGGACAGGAGACGGGACCGCTTTCGTCTCGCCGTCTTGGGGTTGTTTCCCTTGGACGGCTCCTCGGTAGGGCCATCATTAGATGTCCCAAGAATTTTCCCGACTCTTCCCCAAAACTGGCTCCGTCCATCGTTCTCGGTGATTAGCTCTAGAGCCTGTATCACAAGGTCAGCATGGTATAGAACCAGCCATGTCAGCTTCCAAAAAGGGGTCGGCATAACGTGAATCGTTATTCCATCGTCCGCCAGGACCTTGCAGGTCCCCTCCAAAACCACACGCGGACGAGGAACATGTTCGAGCATGTTGGAGGAAAAGACGAGATCAAATTGCTTTGGCTGGAACATGGAGCCCACATACTCGGCATCACAGACGCGATACTGAATCCGTGTTGTATTCTGCAGAGTCAGACCTGAGCCATTGTAGTCGGTACAAACAAGTTGCGAGACCCACTGCGTCAACAGCGTGCTCTGGAAGCCATCACCGGCTCCAAGTTCGAGGCCTTGTGCAAAGGCATTGGGTGGACACCGACGAAATATGATCTCGATCTCTCGCACTCTAAGCTGGTGTAGATACTCGAGCCAGTCCTGCTTAATTCTCAAGGCAGTCTCCGCGCTTTCGATGCGACCAACTTGTTGCAATGGGACAGGAACGAAGCGGGCATTCCACGAAGTTAGCCTCCTTCGTGACTACCACAGCCAAGGCGTTCTGCCTTGCTGTGACCTGGGGTGCCGCGTGGTCCAGGTCAGAACCTCTACCTGCTCCACTGGTCCTCCCGCGCTGGAAAGCCTGCCACGGCACCTTTCGGTAGTACCCGATCGCTTGGCACGCCTACCTGCTTGGCTGGTGCGCCTGATTCGGACCAGCCAGTAGCAAAGGGGAGCGCAACAATGACAAAGAAATAGATGCCGAACGTTTGGGAAAACAGGTCGGCGCCTTCGAAGCACTGCAAGACCACGGTGACCAGCGTCAGGAAACTCATCGCGAGCAGGACGCGTCGGTCGCCCGTCGCCTTGCGCATAGCTGCGATCATGCCGACCGCGAGCGCGACGAACATCAGGATGAGTAACGTCAGCCCGATGATGCCGTAGTTGTAGAGATCCTGCACAAAGATATTGTGCGCCTCCAGCATCTTAGAAGCGGCCGTACCGGGACCACCGGAGTTGTTTGGCATGTGCCCCAACAGGCTTTCAGCCGCGGCCTGTCCATTTCCGAGCAGCTGGGCCGGGTCAAAATGCTCGAGCACTATCTTCCACAGATATGTCCGTCCATTGAGCGTTGCCAGGTCGGAGCTAATTAAGAAGCGCGAAAATATCGGAATGCCGCCAACTGCCGCCAACGCGGAGATGAGGGCTACCAAGCCGAGTGTTCCGCCGATCGCACGCATCTTCATGGCCCGCGAGGGAAGCAAAGGGATCGCGATCAGAGGATACAGGGCGATGGCGAGCATGGCGCCGCGCGTGAAGGTCAAGGCGATCGCCAGCAGCAAGACGCAGAACACCAGAGAAGCAACCAGGCGCCCGGCTTTCTGGGCTGTGAAGATGCGATAAAGGGCAAGTGGCGCTGCAATCGAGAGAAACAGGGCTAGCGTAGGAGGAACGACGAAGACAGACGTGATCCGGGCCTCTGTCGCCTCGCTAATGACGTTCTGGTGAGTCAAGTAGCCGTAAATGCCATACAGCGCGACCCATAAGGGCGTTACAAGGACGATATCGATGAATCGCGACAAGCGCTGGAGCGTCGAGAGTTCATTGATCGTGAGCATAGTCAACACCACGAAACATAGGCGGGAGGCAAACCACTGTAAGAATGTGACATGATCCAGGGGGGAGATGTTAATGCCGAGCAATTGCCACAAGACGTAGGCCATCAGCAGGGCGAGCGCCGGCATGCGCTTAAACGTGTCCTTGATCGGTATGACGGGCAGTAAGAGCAGCGTTGGGATTGTCAAGGCCGTGTCAAAATGGTGCCCGCTGAGCAAAGGCACGTTCTCTGGGATGAGCGTGCCGATTAAGAGCCAGCATAGCAAGAGCGCATAGCGATATCGCCACAGAGCGACCATGATCGGGAGGCCGACAACGAGCTGCAGCGCAGAGAGCGCGTCCTGGCCAGCGATTGCGACGCCGAGGGCGCAGGAGGCCAGCATGGTGCCGACATACAGCGGTGCGCGACGCAGATGATACGGGATGCGGATCAATGGGCGAAGCGCCACACCGGGGATAGCGATACGCGACTCACTCACCGGCATCTCTCCTTAGCGTGGGCGAGACCACCGTGTCCGCCTGGCCGTCCGTTCTTGTGCGGCATGGCGCGGCCTCATGATGCGGGGCGCTATGCGCACGACCTGCAGCAACTCCCGCGGAGGCATGAGAAGCTCCAGTCTGCCGATCATGCGGCGTAGCATGAACAGCACAAGCGGTAGGCCGCACGCATAGAAGGCTGAGGTAGCGAGAGCAATGCCCAAGCTGCCCCACACGCGAGAGAGGAGGTAGTCAAAGATGGCGTTGGTTGTCACGCTGAACACGGCAGCGTACATATTGACGCGGTTCTGGCCAAGGGCGCTAAAAGCGCTGGCCAGGAGAAAGTCCAGTCCCATAGGAAGCAAGCCGGCCACGAAGCCGATCAGCGTGGTCGCGGTGCGATCGGTGTCGGCGGCCGAGAAGGCGCCGCGCTGAAACAGGATCTGCACCAGTGGATGGGCCAGCGTCACCAAAAGGGCCGTCACGAGAAGCGTACCGAGGCCTACCAGCCACATGTACAGTCGCAACGTCGCCTTGAAGGCCGGCATGTCACGTAGGCCCGCCTGGCGCGAAAGATGGGGCAGCACGGCCCGCTGGACGGCCACGAAGATGACGCCGGTCGGGACACTACTCAACTTGAGGGCATAGTTGATTGCGGATATGTTGCCTGCCGACAGGGCGGAGGCAAACATCTGATCGACGAGGGGACTGATGGCCACGATGCAGGAGCCTAGTAGTGCCGGCCATGCGCCCCGCACCACGGGGCCGAGGGCCGGGTTGTGCATGTCCAGGATGGGTCGGTAGCGGATCTTGGCCCGGCGCAAGCGCACGACAAAGGCGACGCCTTGTAGACACAGCCCGATCAATGCCCCCAGGCCGAGCGTGACGACGCCGAGCGACTTGCCCGCTACCAACACGGCGGCGGCGCTCGCAAGTGGGACGAGCAGCCCCGCGTAAGCCGGCCATCCGAACTGGCCCTCGGCGTTGAGGACGGACTCCATCAGGGCCAGCGCCGTCGTCAACACCAGCGACGGGAAGACCACGAGGGCGAGGCTGACCGCCCGTTCCATACGGAACGGGTCTGCCGCGGGAGCTGACATCAGGATCACCGGACGACGGAAGACGAGCATCAGCACGGTTAACCCCGTGGCCGCCATGAGGACCAGGTGCAGCAATGTGCTGAAGAGCCTGGCCGCTTGCTCGCGATTCCCTTGGGCACTCACCCGTGCGTACACCGGAACGACCGACTGCTCGATCGTGGCAGTGCCCACGACCGCCAGCAACATAGGGCCCCCTGCCGCGATAAAGTAGGCATCCATCTGCGGCCCCTCGCCGAATCGCGACGTGACAATGACCTGCATGCCCATGCCCACCACACGCACCAAGAGGGTCGCCGAGGCGAGCACTATGAGAGCACGCAGAATCTGCCGGTGCACAGACCCAAGACGCACCGCCACACGCGGTGCGATCGTCGCGTTCGCCAGATCAGGATGGTCGGACGCGTTCATAGCATTCCGGGGAGCGGTCGCGGCGTGAGGTGCCGGCACACCCTTCGATTGGTGCGGTAGGGTGGCTGGCGGGCCAGTGAGAGTTGAGCAAAGCTAAAGCTCCGGGCGACTTAGCTATGCCGGACGGCAGGACGATTCTCGCCGGCAACGGGGCGGTCGTACGCATAGTAGCTCACTTCCTCACCCTGTTGTTCGGCGTGATTGAGCACAACACCTGCGACGCGCGCGTTGACGCGGCTGAGCGCGTCCAGCACGCGCATGAGCTGGCCCTCGCGGGATCGCTTGGCATCGACTACCAGCAGCGTGCAGGAAGCGTGCGCCGCGAGCACCGCTGCATCGGCAACGCCCGCTGCTGCCGGCGTGTCCAGCACCACGATATCGGCCAGCCCGGATTGTCCTTCACGTGGGAGCACCGACTCCAGGAAGTGCTGCATCCGCGCTGAGCCGAGCAGCTCGGTGGGATTGGGCGGTATTGGACCTGCCGGCAACACCAGCAGGTGCGGCACCGCCGGCAGCGTCAGAACGGGCAGTGCCTCCCCCAGGCCTTGGTCCCCCTTCAGCAGGTGCAGGGTGAGCCCATTTGCAGCAGGCAGATGCAGGCGCTTGTGGACGGTCGGACGACGCAGATCTGCATCGATGAGCAGCACACGCCAGCCGGCCAGGGCCAGCGACATCGCCAGATTGATGGCCACCGTCGTCTTGCCCTCGTTGGGTAGCGCGCTTGTGACAACAATGGTGGAGAGCGGCCTGTCGAGACTGGCGAAGCTGAGGTTCCTGCTCGCGTTTCTGAAGCTCTCAGCCAGGCGCGAGTTATTATGGGCGGTCAGAAGGTCCTGGCCCTTGCGTTGGCTGGCCACCGTACCGACGGTCATTAGGCCGGTGACTTCCTCGACGTCGGCTACCGTACGGACGCGATCATCCAGGAGTTCCAGCAACAACACCAAGCTTGCTGCCAGGACAAAGCCAGCCAGCCCGGCGGCAGCCACCGTGAGCCGAACATTGGGGCTAGCCGGGCTTGTGGGCGGAAGAGCTGCCTGGAACACACGGATATTGTTGGTCTCGACAAGCGTCTGTAGCATGAGCTGGGAGTCCGCAGTGAGCCAGGAGTCGCGGTCCCCCGACATGGCGGCCAGTTGGGCTCTTAGTGTCGCGAGCCGCGGATCATTGGGATTGGCAGCTTGAATCGCATTGATCCGGTTGGTCAGCGCGGAGAGCCGCTCACTCACGCCCGCGAACTGTTGATGGAGCTGCTGCGACGCATTGTGGAACTCATGCGCCGCGGTTTGCTGTTGCAGTGTGATGAAGGACGTCGCGATCGCATTGGCCAGGCGCGCAGCGCGACGAGGATCGCGGTCGTCCACTTGCACTTGAAGGATTTGTGTACTGATGCCGGGGTTTGAAACCCGTACGCGCGCGGCCAGATCCGCAGCAGAAACGCCGCCGATCTGGCGGGCGGCTTCCTCTAATACCGACGGCGTCGCAATCAAGCTGAGATAAGTTTGCACCAACTGGTCGCTCGCAAGCAGGTTCGAATAGGCGTCCCCTCCTGGTGTGCGCTGATCCACGATCAGCAGTGTGCTCGCGCGATAGGTGGGCGCCTGCCGCTTCGTCACGACATAGGCGCTGCCGGCCGCGATCACTGCACACACAAGCACGAACCAAACCCACCGTCTCAGCAGGCTCCTGTATTTGCGGAACTGTCGCCGCCTCCGTGCCGCACTTCCCGCCATTTGCCACGTCCAGACTATATCCTCGTCGCATCCAACGCCCTGAGGGGCAGGCCTTAGGCCTTCAGGTTAGGCAGTCTCCCTCGGTGGACTAACATCCGGTCCACGCCTCGCTTTAACATGCGAATGCAAGCGGCGGAGGGTGTAACGGCTCTCTGTGGGGACTTACGCTACCCATGCTACCACGTCGACGTTAAGATACGGTCAACGTCCTGGTTAAGGTTTGGTCAACGATCTCCTCGCTCCGTATCTGGCCGGTACGGATAATCGGCCGGCTGGTTACCACGCGCCGGCCCTGCTCATCGATCGCTCCCACCATGTCCCTCGTGTCGGCCTCCTGGTCATTGCCATCGTACCTTTATCTCACACCACACGCTGCATCCGGCGCTGTTCATCCGTGCAGAGCGGCTCCAGTAAGAAGTACAGGATCATCGATAGGTACCTCGGATATGACCGTTGGTCGCTGAGGAGATGGTAGTCCCGGAGCGAGTGCGCGAAGCTCCCGTCCCGACGTTGTAGCCCGAACAGATAGGCGTAAGACCGCTGTGCCACGTCGTCGTAGCCGTCTATGCCCAGGTCGCCAGCCAGGGTGAAGGCCGCGGCCAACGCTGCGGTGTGGTAGGTCACCGCGCGGTACTGATTACCGCATTGGTACAGCGCGTGCCCATCCGCAGCAACGCCTTGGCGCAAGAAGCCCAGCAAGCCGGTGATGATAGGTAGAACGTCCCTGTCTCCGGTTGTTTTGTGATACCGCATCAGCTCAATGCATTGGAAAGCGTTGTACTGGAAGCACTGGTAGTGCGTTAGGCGCCTTCGTCCATCTACACCGTCAACCCGATAGGGGAGTTCCCCCGTCGGCATCTGCGCGCGATTCAGGAAGGTCAGCAGGCCGGCACGGTACTGCAGATAGGCGGCGTCCCCGGTCACCTCCGCCAACTCCGCTAGAAAGCGGAGCACGAGCGCCGAATTGTTGGGGACCCGCGCGCCGCGGCGGTGGGCAAAATAGTTAACAGCAAGCTCATCGCCGATGTGCTGAAAGCCAATGGTCTCGATCAAGAACCTGTGCCAGCGCAGGACGGCCGTGAGGAATCGTTGGTCACCCGTCTGCCGATAGGTCTCCAACAAGCCCAGCGATCCGCACGTGCCTTCGACCGTTGCGAACCGCCCCTTCCATTCCACGTGTGGATACTCCCAGGCGCCATCATCGCGTTGTTGCGTCAGCATATATTCTGAGCAATGCACGGCGATGTCACGGTAGGCATCCTGGCCCGTCAGCGCGTGAAGGCGCCAGTTAGCGAGTATCCAATACTCCTGACCCTGAACATAGTAGTAGGCGTCACGCCAGGGCAGGCCACGCAGGTAGCTCTTGATGAAGCGGCCAATGCGATAGCTGAAGCGCACACCCGTATCGGGGCCGATCAAGGCCTGCCCGGTCCAGTTTGCGTCGACCAGATAGTGATGCAGCTTGATGGCTGTTGGCATGTGGTGGTCCATGGCTTATCAGACGTCCTCCGTCAGGTACTGGAATACAGACCGCTTGTGCTGGCGAGCGGCATCCTCAATGCTTATTGTCCTTAATGCTTATCGTCCTTGGGCCAGATCTCGGTCGATTCGCAGGCCCCGCGCCGGCAATCCTGCGCGCCGTCTGGGCCGGACAACAACGAACTATACGCTTTCAGGAGGTGCGGAAGCGAATGGTGCCAGGCCAGTGCTTCCTCAACCCGGCGACGCCCATACGCGCCCATCGCCTGCCTGCGGTCCGGATCGTCCATCAACTGCGCCAGTGCGTGCGCGAACGCGAGTTCATCGTTGGGACGAACGTACAATGCTGCCTCCTGAGCGGTGACGCGATGCTCCCGCAAATCGAAGGCGACGATCGGCCTCGCCAGTGCCATATAATCCATGACTTTGTTCATCGTCGAACGGTCGGTGAATGGATTCGAGGGATCCGGCGCCACACAGATATCTGCTGTAGAGAGATAGCGGATGAAGTCGGCCTCGGGTATCCAGCCCGTGAACCAGATGTACGCATCAAGGTCAAGTTGCCTCGCGAGTGCCTGCCATGATGCCCGTGCGTCGCCCGTACCGATCATGACACAGAAGACATCCGTCCTCCCCAGATCGTAGACCAGGTGCCACAGCGCTCGCACCGCGTGGTCTCCGCCGTCCTGGACTCCCATTTCACCGGCATAGGCGATGATGGTCCCAGCCTTTTGCCGCAGGTCTTGGTCGGGTTCCACTGGCCACATTCGATCGAGCTCTGGCCCATTGCGCACGACCGTGATCCGCTCTTCCGATACGGACCCTCGCCGCATGTCCATGGCCTTGTACGAGTGGTTGGTGGCTATCACGTGATCGGCGAGTCGACAGGACAGCTTCTCGAACAAGAGCAGAATGCGGTAGATACACCGATTTGCCTGACCGCCGAAGCGCGCATAGTAGTACGTCTCGGGGACCAGGTCGTGGTGATCGAATACAAAGCGCTTGCCGAGCAGCTTGTAGAAGGCGGCGATCACGACGAACGTGTCGGGCGGATTAGCGGCATGGATGACGTCAAAGCCTTCGCGCAGAAGGACGAGGAGGGAGAGGCAGAATGTCGCCACCATCGCATAGCCATACTCCTTGACATACCCCAACTGGCCCTGTCCCTCCGCTGGTGCCGGATAGCGGTAGACCGACACGCCGTTGCATCGTTCGTGGAAGGGCTGGCTGCGGCGCGCGGGGCTGATCACCGTGACCCGATAGCCGGCGGCGACCAGCCCCTCCGACTCCCGTCTTACACGCACGTCCCGCGGATAGGAGTTATTCTCCACCAACATGAGCACTCGCTTACCAGCAGATGTCTTCATGCACGACTCCATGTATCGGCCTTGATGCTCCGCGCGACCCCGACCAGTTCGATCAGGACTTGCCCTTCGCGCATGAGCCGCGGTCCCTGACGAAAAGCAGCGCTGCCGTCTTGCGTCCCGTGCGCTCTACCAGCTCAATGCCACGCTGGATCTGCCTGTGATTACTCTGTATCACCGAGATCAGCCGCGACGATCCTGCTCGCACTCCTTGGTCTTGTACAACAGGGCATGCAGGTCTTTGGGCCGACGCGATCCCCAAAAGGCGAACCCCGGAGTGAGGTACGCCGGCGACTCGTTAAGCTGGCGCTCCTGGCACTGGAAGCCCATCACCTGCTCGCCCATCGATACCACGTGCGTTACACAGATTCCCAATCTCGTTGGCAAAGACGACTCTCGCGGCATGGAACGCGTTGCCCGCATTCTCTACCATCTCTGCCGTAGATATCGTCGTGCGCATGTTGGGGGCACCGAGAGGATGGTAGAGGCAATGGACCACGCCTCCGCTGTGCTTGTCGAATTCGCCGATGAGGTATGGTAGCCGGGACGGGAGCAGCCGTCAAAGGCACGACCTTCGCGTAGCAACTGGGAATTCATTCAGACCCCGAGGTCCGGACCGGCGCGCCGACCAGAATGGCGCCCCAGTAGTGCGATAAGTCCCTCCTGCACCGTGCCGGTGAGTACAACAGTGTTGCGCACGACCACGACATCGTATCTTGCTTGGCCGCCAGCGCCGTGAGAGTCTCGTTACTCATACTACCACCACGGTCGTTAAGATCCGGTCAACGTCCGGGTTAAGATTCGGTGAATATGCCGGTTGAGGGGGCAGTTGGCCATGGCTCGATGAGGCCCGGACACAAGTCTCTCGCCGGCCGGAGGAAGGCTTTGAGCTCCGCGCCAGATCGGCAGCGTGTCTAAAGCGATGGAACAAACTAAGTTTGTGGACGCAGTCGGCGCCCAAGGCGACGCGCTGAGCGGGCGCCAACCCCTTGGTTGGCACCGCCTGATGACCATTGAATGTACCGCGGTGGCCGTGCCGGGGTGTCCCGAGACAGCCTTCTGTTCTACATCCCGGCCTCGCCTAGCAGGCGCTACGGTCGTCGTAGTTGGTCCCATGCTCATGCCTTTGGTTAACGGTCAGCCCTTGAGCACTATTATTAACCGGATCTTAACCCGCATCTTAACCAAATCTCAACTCGCGCCGTGGTACTATAACTTATATAACTCCCAGGCGCAGCAACCAAACGGTTGCGTGTTAAGACATGGTAGATAGGCGGTGTCCGCCTCTATCACATCCTCACCCCGACCTGCTTAGGCTCAGTTTCCGCCGACATCAGGATGTCGGCACGTCGCGCTTGTCCTGGAGGGTGACATGTCTACTGTGAAACGGTGCGGTATTATCGTACATTGCCGAGGTCCAGGAGACGATAGGTCGGGTGGCGTAGGGCAGCATCGAGCTATAGTGGTGCACGCGCTGATGTCTGCCTACCACCACGGCCACCGCATCTACTTCATTGGCAATGGCGATAGTGCGGCGACAGCGTCCCACGTTGTGGGTGATGTGGATGAGCGCGTGGTTCTGAGGCATGCGGTCTGCCGGGAGGTGCGCCAAAGGGTCCGCGAGGCGACTGGAGGCCCTGCCCCCGTGGCTCGCTACTGGAAGCACCACAATCCTTGAGGGCCATAGTCTCAGGAACAGCACGATTGATGAGCCCTGCGTTGATTTCTACTCATCCCTTGATCGCTACCACGGCCCTCGTCGAATCTGAGAGTATTGGTGTCGGCACCCGTATCTGGGCCTTTGTCCACGTGCTGCCAGGCGCGCATATTGGGCGCGACTGCAATATCGGCGACCACTGCTACATCGAGGGTGGCGTCAAGATCGGGGATAGGGTGGTTATCAAGAACGGTGTTGCTCTCTGGTCGGGTGTGACAGTTGAGGATGGTGTGTTTATCGGACCCAATGTTGCTTTCACCAATGATCTCGTGCCGCGTGCAAAGATGTTCCGTGATACGTACGACCGGACGTTGGTTCGTGAAGGAGCGAGCCTCGGCGCCAACGCCACCATCCTGTGCGGCCTCATCATCGGACGCTATGCTCTCGTCGGGGCCGGCGCTGTGGTCACACGCCCCGTTCCCGATTTCGGGCTGGTCGTTGGCAATCCCGCACGTTTCCTAGGGTTCGTCTGTCGCTGCGGCCAACGGCTCACGTTTCACGGTCAAGAAACCACGTGTGTATGCCGGCGCCGCTTCCGTGCCGAGGGTCAGGTGGTAGAAGAGATTGCGTGAGCATCCCTGTTGCCGACCTGCGCAGGCAGGGAACTGGAGCTGCAAGCCCTCTGGCGACGATTGCGCTATCGGGCCTGACGGGCCCCTGGCAATCGTATGGCCGTAGCCCGAGCACTTTCGAGTGAGATGGTGCTGTTGGATTACTGTTACCGCTATCAGGAGTCACTCTCGTTCGACGCCCGGATTATTGTTCGTACCCTTGCCACTGGCGTCACGGGTCAAGGAGGAAGACGGGTTTGGAGCGCTTACGTGTTGGAATTGTGGGAGCAGGATATTGGGGCCCGAATCTGATTCGCACCTTCGTCAGTATACCCGGATGCGAGGTGGCTGGGGTCTGTGATCAACGGCCCGGTCGGCTGCAATACATCGCCGAGCGATTCCCCAACCTGCCTCTTACTGATCGCTACGATGATTTGCTGGCGGATCCCACGGTGGCGGCGGTGGCCGTGGCGACGCCTGTTTCGACGCATCGTTCCCTGGCCGAAGCAGCTCTCGTCGCCGGCAAGCATGTCCTGGTCGAAAAGCCGCTTGCGCGGACGTCTGTGGACGCGTATGCCCTTGTCAGGGCCGCGGAGCGCGCGGGACGGATCCTAGCCACCGGCCACGTCTATGTCTATCATCCCGCGGTGACGGCGTTGTGCGAGGCCGTCTACTCGGGCCGCTTCGGCAAGCTGTGCTACGCCGAATCGAGCCGCGTCAACCTTGGCCCGCCTGCGTCGGAGGTCGATGTGATCTGGGACCTGGCTGTTCATGATGTCTCGATCCTGCTCTCACTCGTCAATGACATACCGCACGAGGTCCGGGCTGAAGGCCGGCGCTACAAACATCCGACGTTCGCCGACGTGGCGTTTGTCACGCTGAATTTTGCCAGCGGATTTCTTGCCCAGCACTATGTGAGCTGGCTCTCGCCCGTGAAGGTACGGCGCTTCTTCATAGCCGGGACGACCGGGTCCGCAACGTTCGATGATATGCGGGATGAGGCCAAGTTGCTCCTCAGCGATGTCGGCGAGGACAGCCGCATTGGCGCGAAGGATACCGATGCCCGGGAGTTGTTTTATGGGCCCGGTGAGATATGCGCCCCGAGCCTGCCAGCCGTTCAGCCGCTCGAAGTCGAGTGCGCGCACTTTCTCGAGTGTATCCGTACTGGACGATCTCCCCGCGCCGATGGTCAATCCGGGTTGGTGGTTGTGCAGGTGCTCGAAGCAGTTGCGCGCTCTCTCGCCTGCGGCGGCGTGCCGATCAGGCTCGAACCGATGCGACGCGGCATGACAGGGACAGGAGGTACTTACTGACCGCTTAACCTGTTCGTAACCGAAGCGCGCTATCCTGAATCCAAACAGCATCTCCCCCGGTTGGTGGCGGGCACCCGCGGCCGCGGGGACGCAGGATGGAGAGCAGCGGCCTGAAGCCGCTTCTTGGCCGCGCTGTTGGGCACTTCAGTTCTCGGGCACCCCAATGCTGGTGTCGCGGGTCGCGCGTTGCGTAGGTTGCTGACGTGAAAGGGCCGGGGGTCGTGCCTGCGGTGCCACGTAAGGAGTGGCTGCCTATGTCCAGTCCTCGTACTGGAAGGACCTGTACGCCAGCGCGGATCTACTAGGCGAGATTTGCCGCGAGCGCAGGGCGGCCGCGCTAGAGTGGGCTGACAGTCTTCCCTTGCGCCGCATTCCGGCATGCTGAAGATCACCGGCCATCACACCCAGCGACAATAAGCTCAACCTCAGCAGCACGTGCTGCGAGGCAAGCGTCGAGGCGTTCACGAGTTGGTGGAGCAGCGGGCGGAAACTATGACGCCCCCTAAGCCTTGGAGTTCATCCCCTCGAGGAAGATCAGTGATAACGAATCGTGATGATACGTCGGCCCTTGAGCTAAGGGTACGTCCCGCGGAATTGGATAGGATAGCGCCGCTCACCACGACACAACGCGACCTGTACCTCGGTCACGAAATCCACCCGGATACCAACGCCTATAGCCTGGTGGTCTCCGTCCCATTAGGTCCCTCGATCGACGTTGCCCTCTGGTGTCGCGCCCTCGCCTTGGTGTGTGCGCGCGATGACATGCTCAGAACGCGGCTGTTGACGAACCAGGGCCAGATCTATCAATGGGTTGATCGCGGCTCGTCGGTGCACTTTACGAGCCTTGACGCACACGGCGGGCTGGACCTCGACCGCGTGATCTCGGATTGCCTGGATCGTGCCTACGATCTAGAGCGCGGGCCGCTTGTTTGTCACGTACTGGTGCGAGACGGCTCCGGCCACTATACCGCGCTCGTGGCGGCGCACCACATCGTCTTCGACGGCCCGTCGGGCAAGCTCTTCTTCGAGCGCGTTGGCGCGGCTTACGAGGCGCTACGCCGGGGTTATGAGCCCACCGTGGCCGCTCACCGGTCCTTTTACGAGTACGTAGACGAGAACCTCACCACCTTCGATACGTCCGAGATCGAGCGCTACTGGATCGATTGCCTGCGGGATGTGGCGCCACTGGCCATTCATCGTGGCGCCGACAAAGCAGAGAGCAAGGTGGATAGGCTCACGCTGGCACGCGAACACCTTGACGCCATCAAGCGCTTCTGCGCGGCCCGCAACTGCACGCTGCCCCGGTATTTTCGCGCTCTATATGGGATCCTCCTGCAACGCTACAGCGGCACGGTAGACGACTTCGTGGTGTATGAGGTATTGAACGGGCGTCCGCGGGCGTTTGCCGACACGTTGGGGGGATTCCATCAGGTCGTGCCCCTGCTATTCGCACGTACGCTGTTCCTCGGCCGGGCTTCCGTCGACGACTACATCGACTATGTGCGCGATTATCATAAGCGCTTGCGAGGGCATCAGAACATCTCAGTCGCGCTGCAGCGGCAGATTGTCAAGAACGAGCAGGTTCGCTTCTTCTACAATTTCTACGATTTCGCCCTCGTGGACCTGCTGGGCACGAGGGCGCGCCTGGGCGTCCACGCATCTTATCCGGACGATGAGGTGTACTTTGTGGTGTGCGATCTGGGCGACTCGCTCGACCTAGAGTTGCACCATCAGGGGATCCTCGGGGCCGACACTCACTTGTTGGAGCGCCTGGAACTGCTGTCGCGGCAGGTCGTGGGCGGCACGACGGAAGTACCGGAGCTTTCGCTCCTGCTAGAGGCGGAGCGCAGGCAGATGCTGGAGGTCTGGAACCACACGCGAACCGCCGTGGCGGGCGCCGCGTGCATCCATCAGATCATCGAGGCGCAGGTCGAGCGTACTCCGGACGCCGTCGCGCTGGTCTGCGAAGGCCAGCAGCTATCGTACCGTGAGGTGAACCGGCGCGCAAACCAGCTTGCGAGCTATCTGAGGGCGCGTGGCGTCGGCCCCGAGGTGCTCGTGGGCATTTGCGTCGAGCGCTCTGTGGACATGGTGGTAGGACTGCTCGGCATCCTGAAGGCGGGCGGAGCTTACGTGCCCCTTGATCCCGCATATCCCAAAGGGCGATCGGCCTTCATGCTGCAGGACGCGCACGCGTCCGTGTTGGTGACGCAGCGGCGGCTGGTCGCCGGGCTGCCCGAGCATGCCGCGCAGGTCGTGTGTCTGGATGCCGACTGGCCGGCAATCGCCGCGGAAGACGCCGGTAATCCACTCGGCGGCGTCGTGCTCGGGAACCTGGCCTACGTCATCTACACCTCGGGATCGACCGGCAAGCCGAAGGGCGTCATGGTAACGCACGGCAACGTCGCCAACTTCTTCCATGCCATGGACCACCGGTTGGACCGCGATCCTGCCGGCGTCTGGCTGGCCGTGACCAGCATCTCGTTCGACATCTCGGTCCTTGAGCTCTTCTGGACGCTATCGCGGGGCTTCCGGGTGGTGCTGTTCACTAGAGATGAGACAGGGGGCCCCCAAGATAGCGCGAAGCGAGTCCCGCTAACAGAACTCGACTTCAGCCTCTTCTACTTCGGGACGGGTGAGGGCTCATCGCCGACGGACAAATACCGGCTCTTGATCGAGGGCGCGAAATTTGCTGACGAGAAGGGCTTCGCCGCCATCTGGACGCCGGAACGTCACTTCCACGCCTTTGGGGGCCTCTATCCCAACCCGTCCGTCGCCGCCGCCGCGATCGCGGCCATCACCAACCGGATCAAGATCCGCGCCGGCAGCTGCGTCTCCCCCCTCCACAACGCCATCCGCATCGCCGAAGAGTGGTCCGTCGTCGACAACCTGTCCGGCGGCAGGGTTGGCATCTCCTTCGCCTCCGGCTGGCAGCCCGACGACTTTGTGCTCGCGCCCGAGAACTTCGCCCAGCGCAAAGAGGTGATGATGCGGCAGATCGACATCGTGCGCCGCCTGTGGCGGGGTGAGTCGATCTGGGTTGCCGGTCCGCTCGGCAAGGATGTGCAGGTGCAGATCCTCCCGCATCCGATTCAGCCCGAACTGCCGATCTGGATCACCGCGGCGGGGAGCCCGGACACGTTCCGGATCGCCGGTGAGGCGGGCTGTCACGTGCTGACCCACCTGCTCGGGCAATCGCTCGATGAGGTTGCCGAGAAGATCGCGGTGTATCGGGACGCCTGGAGAGCGGCCGGCCATGGCCCGGGCCACGGCCACGTCACCCTGATGCTACACTCGTTCATTGGCGCCAGCGACGACGAAGTCAAGGAGCAGGTTCGTGCCCCGATGAAGGAGTATCTGCTGAGCTCGGCCGGCCTCGTCCAGCGAGCCGCCTGGTCGTTCCCCGCCTTCAAGCGCACCGGCACGGATGAGGAGGGCCGGTTTGCGCTCGACCGGTTGTCGGCGGAAGAGATGGACGCGGTCCTCGACTTCTCCTTCGAGCGCTACTTCGAGACAAGCGGCTTGCTCGGGTCCCCGGACAAGTGCCTGCGCCTGATTGATCAGCTGCGGGAGATCGGGGTTGACGAGGTCGCCTGCCTGATCGACTTCGTCAGCTCCGCCGATCTGGTACTGCAGCATTTGCCCCTGCTTGACGCCGTGCGCGAGCAGGCTACGGGCCGGACCATGCACTACATCGCAGAGCCGGCCGGCCGTCATCCGATGGCGCGGCTGATCGAGGAGCATGGCGTCACTCACCTCCAGTGCACGCCCTCCATGGCAAGCCTGCTACTGGACAGTCCGGGCTCCGAGCCCGCCCTGCGCTCCCTCAGGCAGTTGCTGATCGGAGGAGAAGCGTTCCCGGTGAGCCTGGCACGCAAGCTGAGACCGGTGATGAGGGGCTCTATCCTTAACCTGTACGGGCCGACGGAAACGACGATCTGGTCGTCGATGTTCGCGCTCGACGGCGAGGACGGGCCGGCGGCGCAGACGATCCCCATTGGCCGCCCGATCGACAACACGCAGTTCTACATCCTCGACCGGCAGATGCGCCCGGTGCCCGTCGGCGTCATCGGTGAGCTGTACATCGGCGGCGATGGTGTCGCCCGCGGGTACCTGAACCGGCCTGGGCTGACCGCCGAGCGTTTCGTCGCCGATCCATTCGGCGAGGGGCCCGGGCGCCGGCTCTATCGCACGGGAGACCTGGCGCGGTACCGGGAAGACGGCATCGTGGACTACGTGGGCCGCGTCGACAACCAGGTTAAGCTGCGCGGCTATCGCATCGAGCTCGGCGAGATCGAAAGCGTGCTCGGCGCACATCCCGCGGTCCGGGAGAACGCGGTCGTGGTGCGGGGTGAGTCGAACGGCCAGGAGCGACTGGTGGCTTACGTCGTGGGCAGCAATGCGCGGAGGCCGGCGCCGGATGAGCTGCACGGCTACCTGGCGGAACGACTTCCAGAGTATATGGTCCCGGCGGCCTTTGAGGTTCTGGACACGCTGCCACGCACCCCGAATGAGAAGCTGGATCGCCTGGCTCTTCCCGAGCCGACGCGATCGGGCGACGCCGGGCGCCATGTCGCGCCACGCGACGAGGTGGAGCGAGAGCTCACTGCGATCTGGGAGCGAGAGCTGCGGGTCGCACCGATCGGCATCACCGACAACTTCTTCCACCTCGGCGGCCACTCACTGCTCGCGGTGCGCATCTTCAGCCAGATCGAGATGTCGCTCGGCAAGCGGTTGCCCCTGGTGACGCTGTTCTCAGCGCCGACTATTGAGCAGCTAGCCGATAAATTGCGCCAAAGTGCCGTGAGCGGGCACGCTCCGGGGAGTCCCGCGTCCCCTCTCTCGATGGACCCCCGGGCTTCCGTGGTGCCGGTCCAGACCGGGGGGACCAAGCCGCCTTTGTTCTACGCGCACCCCCATTGGGTCGGTGGTGCTCTCTATTGCAACGCCGTGGCGCGCGTTCTAGGACCAGACCAGCCGTTATACGTGCTGGACCCGTATGTGTTTGATGGCTTGCGGGTTCCGCCGACCTTAGAGGCTATGGCGGCGGCGTACATCAAGTCCATACGCGCCGTGCAGCCAGCAGGCCCCTACGTCCTGGCCGGCTTTTGCGGTGGGAGTCTTATTGCCTACGAGATGGCCCAGCAACTGCGCGCGGAAGGGCAGGCCGTTGACTTACTGGTGTCGATAGAACCCATGCCCGGGCCCATCCGATCGATCAGATTGGCCGGCCGTCTCCTCCGTCGGGTTGGCGGCCTGCTACGCCTGAGCCCGGATAGGCAGTTAGATGCGTTTCTCCGCCTGCGCTATGTATCAAGAACTGTACGACGCTGGCACGACGAGAACACCGAGCATGTCGATAGGCTGATGCGATGTTGGCGAGACGAGCACCCGCGACGCCTCGCGCCCCTGCCATCTGCCGAAGCTCTCCGCCTGGACTGGATGGGCACCTTTGGCTGGGCGGTTTCGGATTACGTCCCTCGCCCATATCCGGGCAAGGTTGCGTATCTGTTCGCGGGAGAGATCCCGACTGACCGCACCGTATGGTGGGGTAAAGCGGTCGAAACTGACAGTGTAGAGATCCACGTCATTCCGGGCACGCACCAGACTTGTAGAACAGAGCATCTCCACGATTTGGCAGAATGTTTGAGAATGTGCCTCAGCAATGCGCAAGAGGAAGAGCGGAAGCCTGTCGCGAGCCGGATGCGTCCGCTCCCACGATGAGATGGTGGAGCCTGGGCCGAGTGCGGTGTGGAGGGATATGAGATGCCTACGTCACGACATGGCGACGCAGCCCCGTTTCATAAGGACGTCCTGACGATCGATCCAGCGGCGATGGCCGAGCGCATCGTCACACATCTGCGTCACTCGGTGCTCACTGTCCTTGGCCGTAAAGGCGGTGTGGTCGGTCTCAGCGGCGGTATAGATTCAGCGGTGGTGCTGGGGTTGTGCGTGCGCGCGTTTGGACCGGAGAGGGTTGTGGGCTTGATCCTGCCCGAGAAAGAGTCGTGTCCCGAGAGCGCTGTCCTGGCTCACAAAGTGGCCCACCTCTATGGCGTCACGCCGATAGTAGAAGACATTACCGCTGCGCTGGAGGGCCTAGGCTGTTATCGCCGCCGCGACGAAGCTATCCGGCACATCTTTCCCGAGTACCACTCTGGATACAAAGCGAAGATCAGTCTGCCTGGTGACTTGTTGAATCGCGATGCCCTTAATCTCTTCTCGCTCACGGTCATCAGCCCGGAGGGCATCGAACAGACCAAACGCCTGCGTCTGGGCGAGTACCTGCAGATCGTGGCCGCAACGAACTTCAAGCAGCGCACGCGCATGTCCATGCTCTATTATCACGCGGAGGCGCGCACATATGCCGTGATCGGCACCGCGAACAAGAACGAGCGTGACCAGGGCTTCTTTGTGAAACATGGCGACGGCGCCATTGACGCCGATGCTATCGTGCACCTATACAAGACGCAAGTGTACCAACTCGCCGCCTATCTCCGGGTGCCGGCGGAGATTCAGCAGCGCCCACCCACGACCGACACCTACAGCGCGCCCTCCACTCAAGAGGAGTTCTTCTTCCGGCTACCGTTCCAGACCATGGACCTGCTCTGGTACGCGCAGGAGCACGGGGTAAGTCCCGAGGAGGCCGCGCGCGTCATGGATCTGACACCGCAGCAGGTCGAGCGCGCCTATCGTGATTTCGAGCAGAAGCGCCGCACGACGACCTATCTCCGTACGACTCCACTGACGCTGTAGCCAATTATGGGTGCTAAGATGTGTTTCGAGCGCGAGTGGGCACGAACCGACAGGGCCCGCAGCAGTTGCACCGCCACCTGGGTCGTGTTGGCCCGTGATCCAAGCTCGCCGGATCCCCCACACTCCACACAAGCCAGCATGACGTCTGGAGCAATGAACGTGCTATGATGCGATCTCGCCTTGTCAATTGGGGCAAGCTTGCGTTGCTATGGCTACGCCATGGCCAATTCGGAGCCGCCGCCGCCGCCATACAGGATAAGCTCTACGGGGAACAGCTCTTCATAGGCCTGCGGCGCGACCTGACCGTACCGTTCGAGCCTCCCCAGGCGGCTGTCTACTCGGTCGGTCGCCGGCTCGTGCCCGTGCGCCCGCTACGCGAGGACGATATCGCCACGCTCTTCGACATGAATGCGCCCGGCATCACGGCCGAGGGGATTCGCAAGCGCCTGACCCGCTGGGCGATTCTCCGGATGGATATCCCCACCTGCTACGTGGCTGTGACCCCCGATGACAGACCCTGCTACATGCAGTGGCTGATCCCGGCCCAGCAGAACGCGCGGATCCGCGCGTTTTCCGATATCGTCCCGCCACTTGCCCCGGACGAAGCGTTGATCGAGTACGCGTTCACGCTCGAAGCGTACCGTGGGCAAGGCATCATGGCGAGTGCGATGGCGCAAATCGCACAACAAGCGGCGCACTTCGGGGCGCGCTGGGTCATCACCTTCGTCCCCCACGACCACATGACATCGCTCAAGAGCTGCAAGCGCGCCGGCTTCGAACCGTACCTGATGTGCCGAGCAACCTGGCGACTGTTCCGCCAGAGAGCGACCTTCACGCCCTTACCCGCGGGATCCCCCTATCCGTTTGAGGGCGCACGGCAACAGGTACGAGCGCGCACCATGGGCCGAGGGCCTTAGTGTAGCACGAGTGGCTGAGATCAAGGGTCTAGCGCGCACGTGGGCTTGGCCACGGCGGTCGATCGTAGCGGAAGGGATTGGAAGACCACTATGCTCGTACATCACTTCTTGGAAAATAGCGCCCGCAGGACACCGCACAAGACCGCGCTAATCTGCGGGGAACGGCGCCTGAGCTTCGCGCAGGTCGACGAGGCTGCTAATCGCCTGGCGAACGCCCTGCTCACAGAGGGCGTCAAGCGGGGCGATCGGGTCGCCATTTACATGGACAATCCGGTAGAGGTGGCGATAGCCATCTTCGCAACGCTCAAGGCTGGCGCCGTCTTCTCGGTCAGCAACCCCTCGACCAAAGGCGATAAGTTGGCCCGCATGACGCACGACCTGCAGCCAGCCGCACTCATCACGGCGAATGACACCCAACGCCGGCGCGTGGTGGCCGAGATGCTGCCCGTGGCGGCCGTGCCGTTGGTGGTCTGGCTAGGCGGCGTGCCGACAGCGGAAGCGAGTTTACAGCCGACGGCCTCCGTGCGATTCCGCGACTGGGACGACCTACTGTCCCGGGGCGAGACAACGTCGCCGTGCGCGAGGACGATCGACCTGGATCTGGCCACGATCATCTATACCTCCGGCAGCACCGGTACGCCGAAGGGCGTGATGTCGACGCACCGGAACATGGTCTTCCTGGCCGGATCGATGAACTCGTACCTCCAGAATAGCCACGACGACGTCATCCTCTGTGCCCTACCCCTTGCCTTCGGCTACGGGCTCTACCAGCTCATCACCTGCATGCAGCTTGGCTCCGCGCTGGCGCTGGAGCGCAACTTCGCGTTCCCGTACCGGGCCGTCGAGATCATGGCCCGGGAACGGGTCACGGGCTTCCCCGGTGTGCCCACCATGTTTGCGCTGCTGCTTGGGCTCAAGGATCTCGCCGGCTACGACCTGAGCCATCTGCGCTACATTACAAACGCTGGCGCGGCGCTGCCGCTCCGCCATCTCGCGGGGCTCCGCGCTGCCCTGCCACACGTGAAGATCTATTGCATGTACGGACAGACCGAGTGCCAGCGGGTCAGCTACCTCCCGCCCGAGGACGTCGACCGTAAGGCCGGCTCCGTCGGTATCGCCATCCCCGGCACAGAGGTGTATATCATCGATGAGAATGGCGCGAAGGTCGGGCCGGGCGTCACCGGTGAGTTGGTCGTGCGCGGCTCGCATGTGATGCGCGGCTACTGGGAGAAGCCGGGGGAGACGGCGGAGACGTTCAGGCCGGGACCGATCCCCGGCGAGACGGTGCTCTACACGGGTGACCTTTTCCGTATGGATGAGGATGGTTATCTGTACTTCGTCAGTCGCAGGGATGATATCATCAAGACCCGGGGTGAGAAGGTCGCTCCCAAGGAAATGGAGGACGCGCTCTACGGCATGCCGGGGATGCGCGAGGTCGCCGTCATCGGCGTGCCAGACGACACACTGGGCGAGGCAATCAAGGTATTCGCGGTCCCTGAGGAAGGCGTGACGCTGTCCGAGCGCGAGGTCCGCGCCTTTTGCGCCCGGCACTTCGAAGACTTTATGATGCCCAAATACATCGAATTCCTGGCCGCGCTCCCCAAGAGCGGCTCGGGCAAGATCGACAAGAAGGAGCTACGGGCATGTGCGGTATTGCCGGGGCGCTAAACGTACGCGGGATGGCACCGCTCGACTCGACCACACTGCGTCGCATGCTCATGCTGCTACGGCACCGCGGGCCGGAAATGGCGGGTATCTATGCCGACGGCCCCGTGGCGCTTGGACACGCCCGGCTCTCCATCATCGACCTCGCGGGCGGCCTGCAGCCGCTCGCCAACGAAGACGAGACCCTCTGGGTGATTGTCAACGGTGAGGTCTTTAACTACGTCGAGTTGGGCGAGGAGCTGGGCAGGCGCGGCCATCGCTTCCGCACGGGCTCCGATAGCGAGGTCATCCTCCACCTGTACGAGGAGTTGGGGCCGGCGTTGCTTGAGCGCCTCAATGGGCAGTACGCCTTCGCCCTATGGGATGCACGGCGGCAACGCCTGATGCTGGGACGCGATCGCCTGGGCGTGCGCCCGCTCTTCTACACAATGGCCGGAGGGTCGCTGCTCTTCGCATCCGAGATCAAGGCGCTGCTGGCCGACCCGCGGGTGCGGCGCCAGCCCGCTCTGCATGCGCTCGACCAGATCTTCACGTACTGGGCCGTGCTGCCGGGGCGAACGATGTTCGAGGGCATCCACGAGGTACCGGCGGGCCATTATCTCCTGATGGATGCCGACGGGGCGGGGCCGGCCCTGACGCGGTACTGGGCACACCGTTATCCCACGGTGGAGGACGACGGCGCCGACGAGGACTTCTACGCGGTCCGGCTGCGCGAGCTATTGGTCGACGCCGTCCGGCTGCGCCTTCGCGCCGATGTGCCGGTCGGCGCGTACCTGAGCGGCGGCCTCGACTCGTCGGCTATCGCGGCAATTATCCGGCATTACTCCCCGAACCGGCTGCAGACGTTCTCGGTGACCTTCGATGACAAGGCTTTCGACGAGCGGATGTTCCAGCAGCGCATGGCGCGCCATCTGGGTACCGCGCACCACATCGTTGAGTGCCGTCGGGAGGATATCGGAGAGGTCTTCCCGGACGTCATCTGGCACACCGAAACGCCCGTACTGCGCACAGCGCCAGCCCCGCTGTTCTTGCTCTCGGCGCTGGTGCGCCGGCACGGACTGAAAGTGGTCCTCACGGGCGAGGGCGCGGATGAGTTCCTGGCCGGCTACAACATCTTCAAAGAGGCCATGGTCCGCCGTTTCTGGGCACGCGAGCTGACCTCGCGCTCCCGGCCCCTCCTGCTGCGCGGCCTCTACGACTGGGTGCCCGACCTTCAGGGCACATCACAGGCCTACCTGGAAGCGTTCTTCAAGCAGGGCATCACCGAGACGCACGACCCGACCTACAGCCACATGCTGCGCTGGCGCAATACGGCGCGCCTGAAGCGCCTCTTCTCGACGGAGGTGCGGGAGGCGCTCGGCGACTACGATAGCGCGCGCGAACTGTGCGCCACGCTCGATCCGGACCTCTCCTCCTGGCACCCGCTCTCGCAGGCGCAATATCTGGAGACACGGACCTTCCTGGAGCCCTACCTGCTCTCGTCGCAGGGCGACCGCGTTGCCATGGCCCACTCCGTCGAAGGGCGTTTCCCGTTCCTCGACCACCGAGTCGTCGAGTTGGCGGGGAGGATCCCCGCGCGCATGCGCCTGCGCGGCCTGGACGAGAAGCACATCCTCAAGCGCGCGGTGCGCGACCTGTTGCCGCCCGACATCTGGCAACGGCCCAAGCAGCCCTATCGGGCGCCGATCTGCGCAGCGTTCTGCGGCCCAGACGCGCCCGAGTACGTCGCCGCGTTGCTCGCGCCCGACCGGGTCGCGCAGGCCGGCTTCTTCAACCCCGTGGCCGTCTCGCGCCTGCTCGCCAAGTGTCAATCCAGTGCCCATGTCGGCGAGAACGACGAGATGGCGCTAGTCGGTGTCCTGTCCACACAGCTCTGGTACGACGCGTTCGTGAAGCGTTTCGACGCACAAACCCTGCACGAGCGCACAGACGTCATCACCGTGGAGGCCGGTGTGCCGCTGGTGGCGGTGTAGCCTGTTGCTGTAGCCTATTGACATTGGGAAGCGAATGATGACAGAAGACTTGACAACACGCCAAACGATCCATGACTTCGTGGTGAGCACCTTCCTCTTCGACAACGGCGACGTAGCCGACGACGCATCGCTGCTGGGCGAAGGCATCATGGACTCGACCGGGGTGCTCGAGCTGGTTCTCTTCGTGGAGGAGACCTTCGGCATCCGCGTCGCGGACGACGAGATACTGCCCGAGAACTTCGACTCGATTGCTCGCATCGCCGTCTATGTCGCCCGCAAAGGCGGCGGGCTCGTCGAGGCCGCAAGCTAAGGGGAGCACCGCCCCACCACTACGTGCGCCGGCTTGCACGGTCAGCGTTGGGAGCCCGGCCAGGCGGGTGCCTGCCTGCCTCAGCGGGGGCTTGAGGCGCGCAAGGTGGACAGCCAGCGGCGCGATGATGTCTGGATCGTGGGGCACCACGGTTCCGAGAACGGGAGGAGGTAGCCTAATGACCCATATAATGGATAGAGTACTGGTGCTCGGCGGCGTTCCCAGGTGCGGTGCGCCGGATAGCGTCCGTGTTCCGTCCGCACGGCCCGCACCTCCTGCCTGGCCGGCTCCTCCAACGTCACCAACAGGGTTCCGACGCCGGACAGATGAAGCACGATCATGACCACCAGCGCTTGAGAACAGGCGTTCGGAGTAGACCCGGGCTCGGCCCCGCTTGAGTGATGAAGACCGGCGCGAACATGAGTTCTAACACAGCCACGCGCAACATGCACATCTCTGAAACGATCCTTGACCTGTATGCTGCAAACACCCTCGACGCCTTCTGGCAGCTACTCGTCGAGCCCGCTGTGACGCCCTCCGAATGGGCTGAGGCGACGGAGGCGACGTCATCACTTTTGCCTGTCGGCGACCGGGTGACTGCGGCCAACCCTCACCCCTGGGCGGCCGCGCTCGCCGAGGTCCACTGCGGCCCCGCACGCTGGCGGCTCGGTCGGGCCGTGCGGCTGTACTACCGGTGGAAGCCCCTAGTACCCCACCAGCTTGCCCTCACGCTACGACGCTACTATCGTCGGCAGCAAGAGATCTCCTTTCCACTTGCCTGGCCGGTGGAGGACCGCTATGTGCGCTTCCTGTATGGCTGTGTCGCGCACGTGCTGCGGCAGCGGGGCCTCGACTGCGCGCCGTTCGTGAGCTTATGGCCTGACGGTCGGCGCTTTTCCCTGGTCCTGACACACGATGTGGAGCGCGGCCGCGGCCACGCTTTCGTCAAGTCCGTGGCGGACCTCGAAGAACGGCTGGGCTTCCGCTCGGCCTTCAACTTCGTGCCCGAGCGCTACCCAGTGGACCAGGGTCTCCTGGCCGATCTGCGCCAACGAGGTTTTGAGATCGGCGTGCATGGTCTCAAGCATGATGGCATGCTGTTTAACTCTCGGCGCACCTTTGAGCAACGGGCGATCAGAATCAACAGATATCTGCGCGCGTGGGGAGCGGTTGGTTTTCGTGCTCCCTACACGCATCGCCACCCGGAGTGGATGCAAGCGCTGGACATCGCGTACGATGCGTCGTTCTTCGACACGGACCCCTACGAAACCATGCCGGGCGGGACCATGAGCATCTGGCCGTTCTTTCTGGGACACTTTGTCGAATTGCCCTATACGCTGGTCCAAGATCACACCCTGATGGTCATTCTGGGCGAAGGCACGCCACGGTTGTGGCTGGACAAAGTGAATTTCATCGAGCAATGGCAGGGCATGGCCTTGGTTAATACTCACCCGGACTATTTGTGCGAGCAGAGACATCTGGCCATATACGAGGCCTTCTTGGCGAGCGTGAAGGAGCGGCAGGGCTACTGGCACGCTCTGCCGCACGACGTGGCAAGCTGGTGGCGCAGTCGTGCGGGATTTCGGCCGCAGCAGCACGATGGACAGTGGGATCTGTCCGGCTTGCCGGGTGGAACGATATCCTACGTCGCACAACTTTGCCCTAGCCCCAATACGTTCAGTTAAGGCATGGGACCAGGCAGGTCCGCCCCATGTGCACGGGTCCGTCTACTGGAGGGCCATCGGGGGTCTGGCTCTACCTCCGCTTCCCCCTTGAGCTTCCGCGAGGTCGAGGAGATGATGCTCGCGCGGGGCGCCGTCGCGAACTACGAAACGATCCGCCAGCGGTGCCACGAGTTCGGCCAGACCTTCACCGCCAGATTACGCCGCCGTCCATGGCTGAGAGACAAATGGCGCCTCGCTTGGGCAAACCCCTCCAGCCGGCCCACCACTCGCTGCACGTCAGCGGCCTCCGCTGCGCCAGCTGCGCGCTGAGCAGGCTCATGCGCTGGCGTAGACGGTTCACGCGCGGGGTGAACTCCTCCTTGCTGATGTACCCCCGCATAGCTGTCGATCAGGCGGGCCACTCCGCGCTAGGCCCGCGCGAGCTCGCCGCGGCGGGGGCTCGGCCGCATCGACGAGGGGCGGGCACGGGGAAAGTCATCTTCGTGGCGCGGCGACGTGTTATATAACTCATAGATGACTTCTAGGCTGCTTGTGGGGCTCTGCGAGATCGTGGTAAACCCCGGGACGCCACACCTGGCCGGCCAGAGTCGTCTCATCGTCATTGTCGTTAAGTGAGCCGTATTGGCTCTAGTGCACTTTGTGCCCGAGCCCTGGCCCCGTTATGCGGTTGACTCGATGGCAGGTCCGTCCGGCCCAGCCTGGACATGTGCCTGAATAGACCTACCCCCAAAGGGGAGGAGATGCTCGATGCTGACGATCTTGTGCGCCGACGACGATCAGTGGCTGACTAAGCTCTTGCGCGACGCGCTGGAGCGAGAGGGGTTCAAGGTGGTGTCGGTGCATACGGGACGTGAAACCCTGCGCGTAGCGCGGACCGAACGGGTAGACCTCATTCTTCTCGGCAATACTATGTCCGACCTATCCGGCCTGCAGGTGCTCGAACGGCTCCGCAGCTCTTCGTCCGTCCCCGTCATCATGCTCGCCGCCTGTTTGCCAGAGCAAGAGGATGACGAGAATGCTAGCTTTCAGCTAGGAGCCGACGATTACGTGGTCAAGCCCTTCAACATGCAGGTCTTGATGATGCGCATTGCAGCGATATTGCGTCGCACCGCGGGTCTCGCCGAGGCACCGCCCAGCCACGTGATGGTATACAGCAGCGACGACTTCGCCTTCGACTTGAAGTCGAGAACGATTGTCATACGTGGCAGATGCATCAGGATCACGCGCACAGAATCCCAAATTCTTCACCTGCTGTTCCGCTACCGGGGCCATGTGCTCTCCGAGGAGCAAATTCTCGAGCGCATTCACGGCATCTACGGTAAGGGCAGTGTCAGTGCGATCAAGACGCACGTGAGCAACCTGCGCCGGAAGATGAAGAGGCTTTCTGAGGGTATAGAGCTCATCTGCACCATACGGGGCAGGGGCTATATGTTGCGGTGGGGTGATGAAGGCGACTAATCCTGAGTGCCAGCATCGACTGGAGCTATCACTTGTGCTGGCTCTTTAGTCAGTCCGCACGGCTTCCGGGCGCGACCGCACTGCTGGCTCTCTGGCCGTTTCGAATAGACTGAGAGGTCCGTGCCTTGTTGCCTGGGCGCGGTGCTTCCATGATTCCCTCCTCTTGACTCTGCCGCGCACCATGCTTTGTGTCACCTAACGCCCGGCACAGCAGCCCAACGGGTATTCGCAACCTACAGTATGGGCCACACCTACGATTCTAGCAACCTCTCACATCGGTGTGGTTGCGCACAGGTAGAGCGCCGTGCCGCCGGCCGAGCGGGAAGGGCAGGCACATGTCAGCCACGCCCGAGATGTGGCTGACGACTGCCCGTCAGAGCCCGAGACGGTTGCTCAGGTGGAATCGCTCCGCCTCACTATCATCATCAACGACGGACGAGCATCGCGGCCAACACTGTCGTCAAAGCGGGTGGGCACTCTCCGTTGCACTGACGCTGCACACCTACTGGCACGTGCTGCCGCAGATGCAACGGGAAGCCACCGACATCTTCGCCGCGGCCGTCGTGGGCGGGCAATGAAAACCGCTTGTGCGCCTGGGGGCTCCGGGGTAGTGGACATGTACCGATCTTGTTGGGTGCCGACGGTGGGATTCGAACCCACATGGGCTTGCGCCCGCAGGATTTTAAGTCCCGTGCGTATACCGTTTCGCCACGTCGGCCCACAGGCTCATTATAGTCCCTGGCCGGATCTCTTTAAGGGATCAGCAGCACTTTGCCTCTGCTCTGGCGCCCTTCCAGGTAGCGATGCGCCGCCGGGGCTTCGGCCAGCGGGAAGGCCTGGTCGACCCGCACCTTCAGCGTGCCCCCGGCGATCCAGGAGAACAGGTCCTGCGCGCGCTCCAGCATCTCGGCGCGCGTCGCCGTGTAATGGCCGAGGGTGGGCCGTGTCACGTAGAGCGAGCCCTTGGCATTGAGCGTCTGCAGGTTGAACGGTGGCACCGGACCGCTGGACTGCCCGTATAGCACCAGGTAGCCGCGCGGACGCAGCGCGTCGAGGCTCTTGTCGAAGGTCGTCTGTCCGACGGAGTCGTAGACCACGTCGACGCCGCGGCCCTCGGTCAGACGCCGTGCCTCGGCCGCGAAATCCTGCTGCGTGTAAAGGATAGCCTCGTCGGCGCCGGCCTCGCGTGCCAGGCGCGCCTTCTCCTCGGTCGACACGGTGCCGATCACGCGGGCACCGCGCCGTTTGGCGATCTGGACCAGCAATTGTCCCACCCCGCCGGCCGCGGCGTGCACCAGCGCCACATCCCCGGCCTTGAGCGGGAAGGTGCTGCAGGCCAGGTAGTGGGCCGTCATGCCCTGCAGCATGGCCGCCGCGCCCGTGCGCGCGTCCACGTTGTCGGGCAGCGGCACCAACATCTGTGCGGGCGCGACGGCGTACTCGGCGTAGGCCGAGGGCAGCGCGGCCGAGGCCACGCGGTCGCCCACCTTCAGCTCGGAGACTCCGGGCCCGAGCGCGTCCACCACCCCGGCGGCCTCCGAGCCGGGCGTGGCAGGCAGCGAGACCGCATAGAGCCCGACGCGGCGATAGACGTCGACGAAGTTGACGCCGATGGCCTCGATTTTGAGGCGCACCTCTCCGGCTTTGGGCTCCGGCAGGGGCACGTCCTCAAGTCGCATCACCTCGGGGCCGCCGGTCTCGTGTACCACTATCGCTTTCATCGGAGCTTCCCCCTAGCAGCGGCATGCCGCCATCGCGCCACCGGCTGTGCCAAAACAAAACAGACGTCGCCACCCACGTGGCAACGTCTGCGCTACCGGGCTCCGCGACGAGGATTCGAACCTCGAACCTAGCGGTTAACAGCCGCCCGCTCTACCGTTGAGCTATCGCGGATCGACCGTGGGGCGGAATCCCCACAGACCAAATGAGCTATCGCGGATCGACCGTGGGGGAGATGTCCCTCACAGACCAACACTATACCCGACCGGCTGCCGAGCGTCAAGCGCGCTCCGACCTAATCGAGGTAGTCCTTCAGCTTGCGGCTGCGCGAAGGATGCCGCAACTTGCGCAGCGCCTTGGCCTCGATCTGGCGGATGCGCTCGCGCGTCACCTTGAATTCCTTGCCGACTTCTTCCAGCGTGCGGGACCGCCCGCCGTCCAGGCCGAAGCGCATCTGCAGCACGCGGCGCTCGCGCTCGCTCAGCGAGTACAGCACCTCTTCGACCTGTTCGCGCAGCATCTCGTGCGTGGCCACGTCCTGCGGCGTGGAGGTGCTCTCGTCGGGCAGGAAGTCCGACAGATTGCTGTCGTCTTCCTCGCCCACCGGCATCTGTAGGGAGACGGGTTCCTGGGCCACCTGCATGATCTCGCGCACCCGGGCGGGCGGCAATTCCAGCCGCAGCGCCAGCTCGTCGGAGGTCGGCTCGCGGCCCAATTCCTGTACCATGCGCCGCGATTCGCGGGTCAGGCGGTTGATGATCTCCACCATGTGTACCGGAATGCGAATGGTGCGCGACTGGTCGGCGATGGCGCGGGTGATGGCCTGCCTGATCCACCAGGTTGCATAGGTCGAGAACTTGAAGCCGCGCCGATAGTCGAACTTCTCGACGGCGCGAATGAGGCCGATATTGCCCTCCTGGACCAGGTCCAGCAGGTTCATGCCGCGGCCGATGTGCTTCTTGGCCACGCTGACCACCAGGCGCAGATTGGCCTCGGTCAGGCGCTTGCGCGCGTCGAGGCTGCGAGAGATGATCGCCTGATCGAAGCTCCAGGCCCGCACGATGGCGGCGGCTTCGTCCAGGTCGATGCGTGCGATGCCGGCGACGTAGGGGATCAGGTCGTCGTCGCTGACCCCGGGCTGGGCGCGTTCGGCCCAGATCTGCTCGGCCTCCCGCTCGCCAAGGCGAATGACCCTGATCAGATCGCGTACCGCGGCGTGACGGCCGGCCTCGACACCCTGAAGGCGTACGATCCAGTTATAACGTTCGACCTCGGGCTCATCATCGAGGATGGGGTCCTCGTCGATGATGAAGTCGACGGGACCGGCGTAGGGCTCGGATTCTCCGTTAAGGAGCGTCGCCACGTAATCGGCGGGCAGGTCGAACTCGAGCTCTTCGCCTCCGTCCTCATCCTCTTCACTTTGAACGGGCAGGCGCTCGGCGACGTCGATCTGGCCGATCAGCCGCTTGAGCGCCCCGTGCACCACCAGCGAATCGAGTCCGCCGCGCACGGCGAGGGCCACGACGAGATCGCGCGCGGGGCCTTCATCCTGCGCCAGCAGGCGCAGCAGGTCGTTGATGGCGATGTCGAACGTGCGATGGGACAGCCGCAGGCTGGACGAGAGATCGCCCAGCAAGCGCAAGACCTCGTCGTCGTCGTTGCGGGCCAGCGCGGCCAGATCCCAGACCATGCTATGGAGCTCGACTTCGGACAGATCAAGGATCTTGGCCCACGACCGCACCGCGCGCTCCACCTCGCGGCACTCCGGGGCCGTCAGCCGGGCCAGCTTGAGGGCACGAGAGAGTTGCTTCTGGGCCCGTTCGGCCTCTTCATCGCCCAGGCGCATGGCGCGGGCATATTCCACCTCTTCGTGGCCGCTGAGCAGACGATAGCGCCCAATCTCGCGCAGGTACAGGCGCATGGGATCGTCGAGCAACGTGTCCGGGGAGCCTCCTTCGACGGCCAGCACCTCGGCCACACCGGCGGCGTGGTCCTCAACGTCGTCTCCGGGATTCAGCATGCCGTTTCCTTTTGCCAGCCGGGACGCAGATCGGCCGGCCGTCTCCTGGTGGTCCATGGCATGAGCGCGCACGCTGGAAATCTCCTCCTGCATGACCTGGCCGCCCACGGGCTGTTGGGAGCGTCTCAGGTGACTTCGTAGATGCAGCGCACCCCGGGTGGCCGCAACTGCCCCCACTCACATATTATCGACATGTCGCGCCAATTTTGTACGTGGTATTCCGCCGGTGCGGTGGCCGGGCTGTTGGCCACCGCACCGGCGGGGCCTAACGATCGCGTTCGCCGCGCTTGAGCACGGCCTGGGCCGCCGCCAGACGTGCTACCGGCACGCGGAACGGCGAACAGGAGACGTAGTCGAGTCCGATGGTCTCGCAGAACTCGATGGAGCTGGGATCGCCGCCATGCTCGCCGCAGATGCCGACCTCCAGGTCGGGCCGCGTGGCGCGACCGGCCGTGACCGCCTGGCGCATCAGCGAGCCGACGCCGTCGCGGTCCAGGACCTGGAAGGGATTCTCCGGCAGGATCTTCTCCTCCACGTAGCGCAGCAGGAACTTACCCTCGGCGTCGTCGCGCGAGTAGCCGTAGGTGGTCTGCGTCAGGTCGTTGGTGCCGAACGAGAAGAATTCGGCGTATTCGGCGATCTGACCGGCGGTCAGGGCCGCGCGCGGCACCTCGATCATGGTGCCGATCTTGACGTGGACGTTGGTGCCGTGGCGGGCCTGGACCTCGTCCACCACCTTCTCCAGCCGCTCGCGCACGATGCGCATCTCGTTGACGTGGCCGACCAGCGGCACCATGATCTCGGGCCGGGCGTCGACGCCCTCCTTGACCAACTCGCACATGGCGGTGGCGATGGCGCGCGCCTGCATGTCGATGATGGCCGGGAAGGTCAGGCCCAGGCGAATGCCGCGCAGGCCGAGCATCGGGTTCTGCTCGTGCATGGCCTGCACCTGCGCCAGCATCTCTTCCTTGCGCTTCAACTCGGCCGGGTTGTCGCCCTTCACGCGCAGCTCGGTCACCTCGACCAATAGATCCTCCAGCGAGGGCAGGAACTCGTGCAGCGGCGGGTCGATCAGGCGGATCACCACCGGCAGGCCCTGCATGGCGCGCAGGATACCGCGGAAGTCCTCGGTCTGCACCGGCAGCAGGCGGTCGAGGGCGGCCTGGCGCGTGGCGTCGTCCCGGGCCAGGATCATCTCCTGCACCACGGGCAGGCGATCCTGCTGGAAGAACATGTGCTCGGTGCGGCACAGGCCGATGCCCTGGGCGCCGAAATCGCGCGCGCGCTCGGCGTCGATCGGGTAGTCGCCGTTGGCCCAGATCTGCAGCCGGCGCTTCTCATCGGCCCAGCCCAGCAGGGTCTGCAGGTCGGCCTCGTCTTTGAAGCTCGGCACGTAGGTGTTCAGGTGGCCGGCGAAGACCTCGCCGGTGGCGCCGTCGATGGAGATATCCTCGCCCTCGCGCAGCACGCGCTCGCCGACGCGCATCTCACCCTTCTCCGGGTCGATCACCAGGTCGCCGGCCCCGGCCACGCAGGGCAGGCCGGCGCCGCGGGCCACCACCGCGGCGTGGCTGGTGGCGCCGCCGCGCGCGGTGAGGATGCCCTTGGCCACGATCATACCGTGATAGTCTTCGGGCGAGGTCTCCGGGCGCACCAGGATCACGGCCAGGCCGGACTTCGCCCACTCCTCCGAGCGATCGGCGGTGAACACGGCCTTGCCGGTGGCGGCGCCGGGCGAGGCGTTGAGGCCCACCGCCAGCAGCCGGCCCTCACTCTTGGCGCGATCCTTCTCGGCCTGCTCGAAGCGCGGCAGCAGGAGCTGCACGACGTCCGCGGCCGGCACGCGCCGCAGGGCCTCGTCGCGGTCGATCAGCCCCTCGCGCACCATGTCCACGCTGGTCTTGACCCAGGCCGGCCCGGTGCGCTTGGCCGAGCGCGTCTGCAGCATGTACAGCGTGCCGCGCTCGATGGTGAACTCCAGGTCCTGCACGTCCTTATAGTGGCGCTCCATGCGGTCGGCGATCTCGGCAAACTGCCGGTAGACCTCGGGCGCGCGCCGCTCCAGGGCGGAGATCGGCTCGGGCGTGCGGATGCCGGCCACCACGTCCTCGCCCTGCGCGTTCATCAGGAACTCGCCGTACAGCTTCTTCTCGCCGGTCGCCGGGTTGCGGGTGAAGGCCACGCCGGTGCCCGAGTCGTCGCCCATGTTGCCGAAGACCATGGTCTGCACGTTGACGGCGGTGCCGAGGTCGTGCGAGATCTTGTTCTGGTTGCGATAATCGATGGCCCGCCGTCCGTTCCACGACAGGAAGACGGCCATGATGGCGCGCCGCAATTGCTCGTACGGATCGGTCGGGAAGTCGGACCCCGTGGCCTCGCGCACGATCCGCTTGAAGCGGCTGACCACCTCGTTCAGGGCGGCCACGTCGAGGTCCGTGTCGCTCTTCGCGCCCACCTCCTCCTTGACGGCGTCGAGCTCGCGGTCGAAGCGCTCGCCGGGGACGCCCAGCACGATCTTGCCGAAGAGCTGGATGAAGCGGCGATAGGCGTCGCGTGCGAAGCGCTCGTTGTTGGTCAGCTTGCCGAGCCCGCCGGCCACCTCGTCGTTCAGGCCCAGGTTGAGCACGGTATCCATCATGCCGGGCATGGAGAACTTGGCGCCCGAGCGCACCGAGACCAGCAGCGGGTTGGCGGGATCGCCGAAGGTCTTGCCGGTCTGGCTTTCCACGTGATGGAGGGACTGCAAGACCTGATCCCACAGGCCGTCCGGCAGCTTCTGGCCGCCGGCGTAGAAGGCGTTGCAGGCCTCGGTGGTGATGGTGAAGCCCGGCGGCACCGGCAGCCCGGCGTTGGTCATCTCGGCGCAGCCCGCGCCCTTGCCGCCCAGCAGGTCGCGCATGGTGGCGTTGCCTTCGCTGAACAGATAGACCCACTTCTTCTGGGTCGCGGTCGCATCAGAGGTTGCGGTCGCGGTTTGAACCATGGAGAACCCTCCCTACCTTACTAAACGAAACGGCCATCAGATCCCGGCTACTTGCAGCGGCACGGTGCCGGACGGCGCCAGCCTTTCCGCCAGCGCGGAGACAAGCCTGGCGATGGGCACGCGCACCTGTGCCATGGAGTCGCGTTCGCGGATAGTCACGGCGTGATCTTCCAGCGAGTCGAAATCGATAGTGACGCAGAACGGCGTGCCGATCTCGTCCTGCCGCGCGTAGCGGCGGCCGATCGACTGCGTCTCGTCGTAGGTGATCATCCAGTGCGGGCGCAGGGTGCGCTCGATCTCGTGCGCCACGCCGATCAACGAGTCCTTCTTGGAGAGCGGGAGCACGGCGACCTTATAAGGGGCCAGGCTATGGTGCAGGCGCAGGAAGGTGCGCTGTTCCCCGTTCACCTCCACCTCGTCGTAGGCGTCGCAGAGCAGGGCCATCACCGTGCGATCCACGCCGGCCGCCGGCTCGACCACGTAGGGCAGATAGCGCTCGTTGGTCAGGTCGTCCACGTAGGTCAGATCCTTGCCGCTCACCTCGCTGTGGCGGCGCAGATCGTAGTCGGTGCGATTGGCGATGCCCTCCAGCTCGCCCCAGCCCCAGGGGAACAGGAACTCGATATCGGTGGTGCCGGCGCTGTAATGGCTGAGCTCGTCGGGAGTGTGCTCGCGCAGGCGCAGGCTTTCCGGTTTGATGCCGAGGGACAGGTACCAGGCATGGCGCTCCTGAATCCAGGCGCGGTAGGCGTCCTCGGCCTGGGCGGGCGGCACGAAATACTCGCACTCCATCTGCTCGAACTCGCGCGATCTGAAGATGAAGTTGCCGGGCGAGATTTCGTTGCGAAAGCTCTTGCCGATCTGGGCGATGCCGAAGGGCAGCCTGCGGCGGGTGATGGTGCGCACGTTCTGGAAGTTCACGAAGATGCCCTGCGCCGTCTCGGGCCGCAGGTAGACCACGGCCGCGTCCTCCTCGACCGGCCCCATGAAGGTCTTGAACATCATGTTGAACTGGCGCGGCTCGGTCAGCTCGCCGCCGCAGTTCGGGCAGCGGTCCCCTTCCAGGTGGTCGGCGCGGAAGCGCATCTTGCAGCTCTTACAGTCGACCATCGGATCGGTGAACTGCTCGACGTGGCCGGAGGCGCGCCACACGTCCGGGGCCATCAGGATGGCCGCATCCAGCCCCACGATATCGTCGCGCAGTTGCACCATGGAGCGCCACCAGGCCCGCTTGACGTTGTTCTTGAGCTCCACGCCTAGCGGACCGTAGTCCCAGGTGCTGTTAATGCCGCCGTAAATCTCGCTGCTTTGGAAGACGAAACCGCGCCGCTTGGCCAGCGACGTAATCTTCTCAACATCTACCGCCAAATGAACCACTCCCCGCGCGGTGCCGCCTGGACGCGCCGTTCTCGATCTGCCGGGCGGGCCTCAGGTCGACGGCCCCACCCAACCTCTCATTATCCATAATTCGGGCCTATGTTAGGCAGGCGCGCCATCCATGCGGCGCACGGTGTCCAGGAATGCCGCCGACTTGGGACGGCGTTCGAGCAAGAACTGCACGTACGCGGAGAGAGCGCTATCCACCTCGTCGATAATCTGTTGCCCCACCGGTACATCCAGCATCGACTCGCCGCGCGTCTGAAAGTTGCGCAGCAGCTTGAGCGCGGGGGTAGAGATGGGGCGTGCGATGGCCTGCGTGGGCCCGCAGCTTGGGCAGAGCACGCCGCCGAGCGCGGCGGCGACGTAGTTGTTGCCGGGCTGGATGGCGGTATTGCACAGGACGCACTGGTGGAACTGCGGGCGATAGCCGGAGAGCGCCAGCAGTTGCAGCGTGAAGAGCAGCAGCGCCTTGTCCGGCTCGGCCGCTTCGTCGATGCGCTCGAGGGTGCGCACCAGGACGCGAAAGAGGTCGGGGTTGGGCTGCTGATCCTCGGTGAAGCGATCGACCAGTTCCACGGCGTAGAAGGCCTTGGCCATGCGGCCGAGGTCCTCGCGCAGGTGCGGGAAGCTGTGCAGCCCTCGCCCCTGGGTGACGATCTCCAGGTTACGCCCGTGCACCAGCAGCACCGTGGCGTGGGCCAGCAGGTCGAGGTGGCCGCCCATCTTGCTGGTCACGCGCCTGACGCCCTTCGCCACGGCGCGCACCTTGCCGCCGTGCAGGGTATACAGGGTCAGAATCTTATCGGTCTCGCCGTAGTCGATGCCCTTGAGGACCACCACCTCGGCGCGCGACGTCCGGGCCTGGCGCATACTACCTACAGTGTACCGCCTGCGCCCGCATGCCG
>Ga0070740_10001043_pt1 | contig 42293 bp, 40 predicted proteins | sample Coa_R2_FD_67286 | JGI IMG/M metagenome (GOLD analysis project Ga0070740, IMG submission 67286) | Surface soil microbial communities from Centralia Pennsylvania, which are recovering from an underground coalmine fire - Coalmine... | ecosystem: Environmental > Terrestrial > Soil > Unclassified ... | reverse complement strand
GCCATCCCTGGCGGCGGCCTGCGGGCCGACGCCGCCGGCATCCTTGCCGGCAAGCGGGGGCCGGCAAGGATGCCGGCGGTCCCAGGCCAGTGCTCCAAAGTCGGTCCCTTGATGGTGCACGAGGTTGGCGCTCAGTGCTGGGTGCAACAGGTCGACTCCTAGCCGGGCTGGCATTGCTCCTCTTGGCCTGTGGCTCTCTGATCGAGGTCAGCATACTAACGGGTGTGGGGAGTGGAACCGCCGTGACGCCTATGCAGCAGGAGGGAGCTTTCATCGCAATCAAGGAACACGCGTGAGCACACTGCGCGATCTGTATGGCGGCACCGCATATCAAGAGTTGCCGCACATCCAGCAGGAGGAGATTCGGCTCCTGTGGGTTGACGCATGGTACGATGGACCCATCGATGGCGTTGCACTCTATCGGGGCAAACGCCTGTGCTTCCAGATGGTGAATGATCGGGTCATGCATGACGCGACCTGGTTTCGTGCGTATATCCTTATCGAGCCTACGCCCGAACAGGAACGATCGAGCCTACGCCCGAACAGGAACGCGATCTCGTGCGCTGGCAACGTCTGTTTCAAGACAAGGTGGGAACCCACTGGGACTACAACGCGGACGGGCGCCCGAATGGCCCAACCTTCCTGAAGCCGGCGGCGACCCATCGGGCGTTCTATGATGCTCTGACGGTGCGCGTCGAGCCAGAATACGCTTCCCCCCAGGTCGTCGGCTGGTTCGAACTGGAGTTCGGTTCCCTCGCGGCGGATGACGGCGAAGCGGAGTCCGGGTAGGTCCGTGCTCCGTTTCCTTGGCGCACGCCTGATGGATGTAGCACACCTGACCTACGGTGTCCGATCCGGCACCAACAGCATCTCGAATTGGTCCTCGGGTTCGGCGGTGGCGCCACAGGCGGTCAGGAACGGGACCAGCGACGACGCTTCGGGGATGAGTTGAGGTAGGTGAAGCTCTTGCAGGTCGCCGTGCGCGGCGAAGATGGCGTGAAGTGCCGCCGTGCCGTGGCCGCGACGCCGGTAGCGGGGCACGATCCCCAGATGTACGAGATGGGCGGCGGGCCGTTCGCGCCCGAGCACCAGATAGCCGACGGCCGTGCCCGTCGCCGCGTCGTCGATCGCATAGAACGCCGTGGGCGCGGCGAGGCGCGCCAGCACCGTACCGTCGAGTTGCCAGGGCGGCTGCGCCTCGGGGCTCTCGTCCGACACGCACGCCACGTAGAGGCTAAGGGTCTCGCGCCGTTCAATGGGCCTGAGGGCTACCGCTGCCCAAGCCGGTCTAGAAAGCCGATCGCGAGGAAGGGTGAACCCCAATAGACGTCTGGTTGGCCGAAAGCCGTGCGCTGCGTATAGGCGACGGGCCGGCTCATTCGTTGTGAAGACCTCCAGGGTGACGCTCCGCGCCCCGTGCTCGCGAGCGGTCGCGATGAGCTGTCGCAGCAGCGTGCGCCCGATCCCGGCATGGCGGTGTTCGGGGACAACGCCCATCGTCGCCACGCGCGCGGCGAGTCCGGCACGGCTGTGCCGGGTTGCCAGTAGCCCCAACCCGGCCGGCCGGCCGTGCACGGTGGCCACCCAGGACAGGTCAAGCCGCACGTCGTCGCGCCGCACCATCGCGGCAAGGTCCTCGGCATCGAGATGGATGGCCACCACGTAGTCGGAAAAGGCCCGATTGAGCAACTCGGCCAACGATGCCGGGTCGAGCTGCGTGGCGGGTACCACCGATACCGTCGAGTCCATCATTCCAGCCCCTATGAATGGCCGGGTGCGGCGCCGGAGACGGGCAGCGTGAACGTGAAGCAGGCGCCGCCCTCCGGTTTGTTCCGCACCCAGATCTCGCCACCCTGCGCCTCCACGATGTGGCGGGCGATGGAGAGCCCAAGTCCCGTGCCGCCGCGCTGCCGCGCGGTGTCGACCTTGTAGAAGCGCTCGAAGATGCGGCTCTCCTCCCCGGCCGGGATTCCCGGCCCGGTATCGGAAACGCTGATGGCCACGGCGTCGGGTTCCAGGTAGCTGGAGACGCTTACCTGGCCTCCCTCTGGCGTGAACTTGATGGCATTGTTCAGGAGGTTGACCAGGACGCGGCACACCTGGTCGCGATCCGCACGCACCTCCGGGACGGGGGAGGAAGGCTCCGCCGTCAGCCGCAGGCGCTTGCCGTTGGCCAGGGCGCGCATGCGCTCGACGACCTCGCCGACGGCCAGGGTCGGATCAAACACCGTCGGATGTGTGGAAGGTGCGGCTTCGATGCGGGCCAGGTCGAGTAGTTCCTGCGTCATGCCGATCAGGTGGTCCGTCTCCTGGCCGATCTTACGCGTGAATTCAGTGGCGACATGGTGGTCCTCCAGCGCCCCTTCCTGTAGCGTTTCCACCAGGAGTTTGATCGAGGCCAGCGGTGTCCGCAACTCGTGCGAGATATTGGCCACGAAGTCGCGCCGCACCGTACGCAGGTGCAGCGTCTCCCCCTCCAGGCGCGCGTACCGTTCGAGCATGTCGTCGTATTGCGCGCTCAGGTCGCGCCAGCGGCGCTGCGAGCGTTGCCAGGTCAGGAAAAGCCAGACCAGGCCCAGGCATAGGAGCAGTGAGAGGACGAGCCAGGGGTCCATGAACAGGCCTCACCTCACTCTGCTCGTGCCATCACGCCGACTACCGCGCATGGGCAAACCGGTAGCCGATCCCGCGGACGGTGATGATGTATTGTGGGTCGCTGGGATCGCTTTCGATCTTCTCGCGCAGCCAGCGGACATGCACGTCCACGGTGCGACTATCGCCGACATAGTCGTAACCCCACACTTTCTCCAGCAGGACATCGCGCGACAGGACCTGCCCTTCGTGGGTCACCAACAGCAGCAGCAAATCGTACTCTTTGAGAGTCAGCGATACCTCCTGGCCCTCTCGCAGCAGCCGCCGCCCGGAGCGATCGATCACGAAAGGCCCGAAGGCAATCTCATCGTGCGTCGCATTAATGCTTTCAGAGCCCATCTCCGCCCGCCTGAGCAACGCCTTCACGCGGGCCATGAGCGCCCGCAGCGCGACCGGCTTGGTGACATAGTCGTCCGCGCCTAGCTCCAGGCCGAGAACCATGTCTAGCTCGCTATCGCGCGCGGTCAAGATCATAATGGGCACGGTCAGTTCCTGCCTGATAGTACGGCAAACCTCAAATCCATCCATCTCCGGCAGCATCAGATCCAGCAGGATCAGGTCCGGGCGCTCCCGCCGCGCCAGGTCGACGGCCGAGCGGCCGTCGCCGGCACCGAGGGCGACATAACCTTCGCGCGTCAGGTTATAGGTCAGCGTCTCGCGCAGGTTCTGTTCATCCTCGATGACGAGAACTTTCTTCTTCATACACCTCTCCATCCCGGGTCCGGAGGGCACCCGCCTGCACCCGTGGCCAGACAGATGCAGGCCGGCACAGACCACTCTACGCCCATTGTAACGGACGCCACCGGCCACGACCATGGAGCGAGACCCGCACCAGCCATCACTGCACGCTATCCGCCTCCGCTTAACATTCATTTAACATGCGCTTAAACTCCACTTAATGTTGCGTTGCTAAGGTGAAGGTGCTGGGGCGATCATGGCGGTGTCCCCCTGCCCAGAACTCGGCAACTAAAGTCATTGCATTATTGCGAATTCAGGAGGAAAATAGGTGACAGGTAAGAAGAACACGGCGCGCCCGTGGCTGACCCTCGCCGCGGCCGGTGCCACCGGCGCCATCTTGCTGAACGGGGTTGCCGCCCCGGTGCACGCGGCCGCGCCGCGGGCCACGGTGGCGCTGCAGGGTGCAGGGTCTACGTTCGTCGCACCGTTGATGCAGGGCAAGTGGATCCCTGGGTTCACCAAACAGCACTCCAACGTGCAGATCAGCTATAACCCCACCGGTAGCGGCACGGGCATCAGCCTGTGGTCGGCCGGCAGCACCGATTTCGCGGCCAGCGACGCCCTTCTCTCCTCCACTCAGGAGGCGAAGGCCAAGACCACCTGCAACTCGGATGTCATCAAGCTGCCGGTGACGATCGGCGCCGTGGCCCTGTTCTACAATCTGCCCGGGGTGCAATCCGGCATCAAGCTCACGCCCGACATCGTGGCCAAGATCTTCCTGGGTCAGATCAAGGAGTGGGGCGATCTGCGCATTCAGCGCCTCAATCCCGGCCTGAAGCTGCCGATGCGGCCCATTTACGTGGTGCACCGCTCCGACGGCAGCGGCACCACCTTTATCCTGACCAACTACCTCTCGCAGATCAGCAAGACCTGGGCCGGCCAGGTGGGCTCGGGCGCGACCGTCAACTGGCCGACGGGCAGCGGCGCCAAGGGTAGCGCCGGCGTCTCCGCCGTCGTTGCTCAGACGCAGGGTGCCATCGGCTACGCCGATCTTGCCTACGCCATCAAGAACAAGCTCAACTATGCCTCGGTGCAGAACAAGTCGGGCAAGTATGTCGCGCCGGGCATTGCTTCCGCCACGGCCGCGGCCAACAGCTTCGCCGGCTCGATGCCTTCCGACCTGCAGCAGATTATCGTGAACTCGCCGGCGGCGGGCGCCTACCCGATCACGGGCTACTCCTACATGTTCCTGTGCCGCGGCCTGAGCGGCGACAAGGGGCATACCCTTGTCGACTTCGCGACCTACGTGGTCACCAAGGGGCAGAGCGACGCGCCCTCACTCTATTACGCGCCGCTGCCCAAGAGCGTCCAGGACAAAGATGTCGCCGCGATCAATAGGGTGTTGATCCACTAGGCGACCCGGCGCGTGGCCACTCAGGGCATCGCCGGTAGTTACGCACAAACGATACAAGGGGAGATCATGATATGCTCCCCTTGTATCTCTATATGGACGGCTAGACATATTGCAGGGCGAACTGGGATCATGAGAATAGCCGGCAATTGGAGCGAAACGCGATGGCTGTGGTGACGGAAGACAAAGGCAACCGCGGCCTGCGAGCGCAAAACCGGCTGGGCGACCGCGCTTTCGAGGGCGTCACCCTCGGTTTCGCCGCCGTGGTCGTCCTGTCGGCGGTTGTGCTGCTCCTCGGCATCCTCACCCAGGCCTGGCCCGCACTCAGCAAGGTCGGCCTCGGCGTGTTGGGAAGCCAGGTCTGGGACCCCAATCACGACCGCTACGGCGCCCTGGCCTTCGTCTACGGCACGGTTGTCACATCGCTACTGGCCTTGCTGCTAACGGGGGTCGTCGGCATCATGATCGCGGTATTCCTCGTCGAGCTGGCGCCGCCGATGTTCGCTCGCCCGATTGGCTTCCTGGTAGAAATGCTGGCCGCGGTACCCAGCATCATTTACGGCCTGTGGGGCATCTTCGTGCTGATACCGTTGCTCATTCCCGTGGAGGATTGGCTGAACCAGCATCTCGGCTTCATCCCCCTCTTCGGCGGCACGCCGGCCCCCAGCGGAAGCGTTCTCATCGCCGGCCTCGTGCTGGCCATCATGATCCTGCCGACCGTCGCGGCCATCTCGCGCGACGTGATGGCCGCCGTCCCCGACTCGCAGCGCGAAGGCATCCTGGCGCTCGGCGCGACCAAATGGGAGATGGTACGCAAGGTGGTCATTCCCTATGCCCGCGCCGGCATCATCGGCGCCCTCGTTCTCGGCCTCGGCCGCGCGGTGGGCGAAACGATGGCCGTGACCATGGTCATCGGCAACGATCCGCACGTCCACGCTTCGCTGCTCTCCCCGGGCTACAGCCTCGCGGCAGTGCTGGCCAACGAGGCCGGCGATACCGTCAACACTTTGCACATCAGCGCGCTCTTTGAGCTGGGGCTGCTGCTGTTTCTCATCAGCATTGGTTTGAACGTGCTGGCAAGACTGCTGGTCTGGAGCGTCAACCGCGGAACGGCAAGGGGGAAGAGGCGATGAGCGAAGGCAACAGGGTCCTGGGCGACGGCACGGCCGCCGCGTCGGGCCGCGCCGGGCCTCTGGACCATAGCTACGTCCAGGTGCGGAGCACGCGCCCCCTGACCTTGCCGGATGTCGACGTGAAGGCGCGGGCCGGTGAGACCGCCGCCGAGCTCTCGGGTGTCCAACGGCGCCGCAAACGCGTCAACGCGATCATGCTGGGCTTCGCCTCGGTGTCGTCACTGCTGGCCATCATCCCGCTTGTTGCCATCGCCCTGTTCGTCCTCGTGCAGGGAGTGAACTCTCTCAGCCTCGACTTCTTCACCCACGCCGAGAGCGACGTGGACGCCTTCGGCATCCCGCTTGGCATCGGCAACACCATCGCGGGCACCGTGCTCATTGTGCTCGTGGCCTGCCTGGTCGGGCTACCCATCGGCCTCTTCAGCGGCATCTACCTGGCCGAGTATGGGCGCGGGCGCTTCGCCGATGTGGTGCGATTCCTGGCCGACGTGGTGGCCGGAATCCCATCAATCATCGCCGGCCTGGTCGGCTATGCGCTGATCGTCATACCCTTCGGCTTCTCGGCCATCGCCGGGGGCATCTCACTGGCGCTCCTCATGTTCCCCGTGGTCACCCGCGCCACCGAAGAGGTGCTGCGCTTGGTGCCGCTCAGCCTGCGCGAAGGCGGGTTGGCCCTGGGTGTGCCGCGCTGGAAGGTCATCGCCAGCATCGTCGTGCCGACCGCGGCGAACGGCATCGTCACCAGCATGCTGCTCGGGGTGGCCCGCGTGACCGGCGAGACGGCGCCACTGCTGTTCACGGCGTTTACACACCCGTACTGGGAGTGGAACCCGACGCATCCGGTGAGCGCCCTCACGGTGACGATCTTCAATTATGTCAACGATCCGGACCCGACGAAGCACAAGATGGCTTTTGCCGGGGCGCTGGTGCTGGTCGCATTCGTGGTCGGGCTTAATCTCGTCGCGCGCCTGGTGTTCCGCCGGCGCCTGGCCGGGCGCACCTGATTCGCTTTTCTCGCAAGGAGGCTGTGTGACCGCCAATACATCCGACGCACCGGCAAGGATGTCGATCCCGCAAGATACGGTTGCCATCTCGATTCAGAACCTCAATGCCTATTACGGCCCGAAGCTAGCCGTCAAGAACGTCAGCATGGACATCGTGCGGCACTCGGTCACGGCCTTGATCGGCCCCTCCGGCTGCGGCAAGAGCACTGTCCTGCGCTGCCTCAATCGCATGCACGAGGTCATCCCCGGGGCGCACGCCACCGGGACGGTGCAACTGGAAGGCACCGACATCTACGGGCCTTCGGTCGACCCCGTACAGGTGCGCCGGCGCATCGGCATGCTGTTCCAGCGCCCGAACCCCTTCCCCACCATGTCGATCTTCGACAATGTCGTGGCTGGGCTCAAACTCAACGGCCGCTACTCGCGCGCGCAGCTGGCGCCCATCGTGGAGCAAACGCTGCGCCAGGTCGCGCTGTGGGATGAGGTGAAGGACACGCTCGGCAAGTCGGCGGCGGACCTCTCGGGCGGCCAACAGCAGCGCCTGTGCCTGGCCCGCTGCATCGCCGTCAAGCCCGAGGTCATCCTGATGGACGAGCCATGCTCCGCCCTCGATCCCATCGCCACCTTGCGCATCGAGGAGCTGATCCGCGAGTTGGAGGCCAATTACACCATCGTGATTGTCACGCACAACATGCAACAGGCCGGGCGCGTGGCGGACCGCACCGCGTTCTTCATGCTCAACGACGACGGCACCGGTGGACTGGTCGAGTACGGCACGACCGAGCAGATCTTCACCGCTCCGCGCGACCGGCGGACTGAGGAGTACGTGACCGGTCGCTTCGGTTAAACCAAGGCCAGGGCCGGTATCGGCCGGCAATACCGCTCCCGCCGCGGCTTTGGTGTAGGCCGGTGGACCGCCGATCCCCGCTACTTGTTGTAAGCCCCGGCGCCGTCGTCTTCGGGCCACAGAGCTGCCGTCACGTCTTGTTCTACCTGTTCCACGGGCCCGGCGAAACGGTAGGCAAACATGAAGCGCAGGTGCCGCCAGCCGTCGCGCAGGGCATTGAGCTTCGAGGCGCCGGCGCGCGGATAGTAGGTGATCGGCACCTCGGCCACCCGCAGGCGCGACTGCGCGGCCTTGATGACCAGTTCCGAGGCGAATTCCATGCCGGGGCTGGTCAGGCCCATGCGCAGGTAGGCATCGCGCGTGAAGGCCCGCAGGCCGCTGTGCGCGTCGGACGATTCCAGACCGTACAACACGTTCAAGATGAAGGTCAAGACGGGGTTGCCGATGTAGCGGTGCGTCCAGGGCATGGCGCCGGGCAAGATCGTGCCGCTAAAGCGCGACCCCAGGACGTAGTCGTATCCTTCCCGCAGCGGGGCAATGAGCTGCGGAATCTCGCGAAAGTCGTAGGTCTGGTCGGCGTCGCCCATGATGATGTAGGTGCCGGTGCTGGCGGCGAATCCCTTGCGGTAGGCGTTGCCATAGCCGCGCAGGGGTTGATGCACGACGCGCGCGCCCTCCGCCAGGGCCAACTCAACCGAGCGATCGGTCGAGCCGTTGTCGGCGACGATGATCTCGCCGGGAAGCCCGGTCTTACGCAGGCCTTCCTGGGCCCACCTGATGCAGCGTACGATACCCTTCTCTTCGTTGAGACACGGCATGACGACAGAGATTCGCTCACCGGAGGAGACGACATCCAGCGTCGCCGGTTCCACCTCCGGCTGTTCGGCTACCCGAACCTCGACGTCCTGCACACCCAACTCCCGATACGCTACAGGCCGACCAGGCGATCCGCCACCACCTAACTATCAATCAGTGTGCCAGCAGACGGCCCGCGCGGCAACAGCGCCAATTATACCATGCGCGACGAACGTTTCGGCAACCTTCATTGGCCCGACGCCGCGCTCACAGCAGCTTCTCTGTTGGCATAAAGCGTGCAATCCGATAAGAATAAGGATGGTTGAACCACGCAGTATCGGAGCCAGACCGTGAACTGCGGCAGGATGAGGGAGGACCCCCCAAAGTGAGCATAGCTATCGATACCACGGCCGGCTTGAACCGACAGCAGCTCATAGATCTCTATCGACAGATGCTAACCATACGGCGCTTTGAAGAGAAGGCGCTCGAGAACTATACGCTGGGCAAGATCGGCGGATTCTTGCACCTCTATATCGGTGAGGAGGCTGTGGCCGTCGGTGCCATCTCCGCGCTGCAACCGGATGACCACATCGTGACCCACTATCGTGACCACGGCTACCCCATCGCCCGCGGCACGCCCCTGGGGCCGTTGATGGCCGAGCTTTTCGGCAAGGCGACCGGTGTTAGCAAAGGCAAGGGTGGCTCCATGCACCTGGCCGATGTATCGCGCAACTTCTGGGGCGGCTACGCCATCGTGGCCGGACACCTACCCCTGGCGGTCGGCCTGGCATTTGCCGCCAAGTATCGCGACGAGAAAAGGGTAGCCTCCGTCTTCTTCGGCGATGGCGCCACCGACGCGGGCGCCTTCCACGAGAGCATGAACCTGGCCTCGGTCTGGAAACTACCGGTCGTCTTCGTCTGCGAGAACAACGAGTTCGGCATGGGCGTGCGGCTCAGCGCCGCCTCGGCCACCCAGACCATGAGCGAGAAGGCCTCCAACTATGGCATGCCGGTTCGCCGCGTCAACGGCATGGACGTCCTGGCCATGCGCCAGGCCATGCTCGAGGCGGCGCAACATGCGCGAGAGGGCGAGGGGCCGTTCTTCCTCGAGGCCATGTGCTATCGCTTCCGCGGCCACTCCGCGGTCGACAACGAGCTGTACCGCACCAAAGAAGAAGTCGAGGCGCGGCGCAAAGATGACCCGCTGCGCACCTTCCCGGAATGGTTGCTCTCGGACGGGCTGATCACCCACGAGGAGCTGACCCAGATCGAACACGAGGTGGATGCCGCGGTCGACGAGAGCGTGCGCTTCGCCGACGAGAGCCCGTGGCCGGAGCCCGAGTCTCTCTATCACGATATTTACGTCAATCCAGTGGAGACGGAGTAAGCATGGCCCAGATTACCGTCCGCGAGGCGATCAAGCAGGCGCTCATCGAGGAGATGGAGCGCGACGATCGCGTCTTTATCATGGGCGAGGACATCGACGCCTATGGCGGCTCCTACGCCATCACCGGCGGACTGTCCAAGCGCTTCGGCACTCATCGCGTGCTGGATACGCCGATCTCCGAAACGGTGATCGTGGGTGCCGGCTGCGGCGCGGCGATGGGTGGGCTGCGCCCCATCGTCGAGCTGATGACCATTAACTTCAGCCTGGTGGCCATGGACCAAATCATCAACAACGTCGCCAAGCTCCATTCGATGTTTGGCGGGCAGATACGCGTGCCGATGGTCATCCGCGCCCCCGCCGGATGGACCCAACTCGCCGCGACCCACTCGCAGTCGCTGGAAGCGTGGTTCGCGCACACGCCGGGACTTAAGGTTGTGATGCCCTCCACCCCCTACGACCACAAGGGACTGCTTAAGGCGGCGATACGGGACGAAGATCCCGTCATGTTCATCGAACATACCCTGCTGTACGGCACCTTCAAGGGCGAGGTACCCGATGGCGACTACCTGGTGCCAATCGGCAAGAGCGATGTCAAGCGTTCGGGCAAGGATCTCACCATCGTCACCTACTCGCGCATGGTGCAACTGGGCCTCAAGGTCGCCGACACGCTGGCCAAAGAAGGCATCGACGTGGAGATCATCGACCTGCGCACGCTGCGTCCGCTGGACATGGCCCCCGTCTACGAGAGCGTCGCCAAGACGAACCGCGCCCTGATCCTGGAGGAAGACTGGCGCAGCTACGGTGTCGGCGCGGAGATCGCCGCGCGCATCCAGGAAGAGTGCTTCGACGACCTCGACGCGCCGGTCAAGCGTCTGGGCCAGGCTGAGGTGCCGTTGCCCTACTCCCGGCCTCTGGAGCGCCTGGCTTTCCCCGACGAAGAGCAGGTTAGCGCCGCGATACGCGACCTCGTCGCCTGAGAGGCATATAAGGAGGAATCGGTGGCCAAAGACATCGTCATGCCCAAGATGGGCTACGACATGACCGAGGGCAAGTTACTGCGCTGGCTGAAGCACGAAGGCGACACCATCACCAAGGGCGAAGCGATCGCGGAGATCGAAACCGATAAGGTCAATATCGAGGTCGAGGCCTTTGATTCCGGTGTTCTCCAGCACATCATGGTCCAGGAAGGGGATACCGTGCCGGTCGGCACGCGCATCGGCGTGCTGGCCGCCCCCGGTGAGGCGGAGGCAGTGGAGCAACCAGCGGCCGGCGCAAGCAACGTGCAGGCGGCGTCTGCCGCCGCGACGCCGAGCGGCAACGGCCAGCGGCCGGCCGGGGGGAGTAGCGCCACGGCAACCGGGGGCGAGCGGTCCGCCGCGGCCGGTGGCGCCACGGCAGCGACCGGTGAGCGGCCGGCCGGGAACGGCGGCGCCCCGGCAAGGTCCGGCGAGCGCATCAAGGCGTCGCCCCTGGCGCGGCGGCTGGCGCAAGAGCATGGGCTGAACCTGGCGGCAATCGCCGGCACCGGACCGGGCGGACGCGTCACCCGCGACGACGTGCTCAACGCGGCGCAGGCGGCGCCCCAGGCACCCGCGGCACCGCCACCGGCGCCCACCGTCGCCACTGCCCCTGCCCAACCGGCGGCCCCCGCCGTTCCCGCGGCCGCCGCTGCCCCGGCAGGCGGCAACGAACGCCCGCTGACCCGCCTGCAGCAGACCATGGCCCGTCGCATGGTGGAGAGCAAGACGCAGGCGCCGCACTTCTACCTCAGCGTAGAGGTGGATATGACCGAGGCGATCTCGTTCCGGCAGCAGCTCAATGCTCAAGCCGGCGAGGGCACCAAGATCTCCGTCAACGACCTGGTGGTCAAGGCGGCGGCCCTGGCGCTCACGCGCTTCCCGGCGCTGAATGCCTCGTTTGCGGGCGATAAGCTGATCTTGCACGACCAGATCTCGGTAGCCATCGCGGTGGCCATCGAGGATGGCCTGGTCACGCCCGTCGTCCCCAACACCGACCAGAAGTCGCTGGGCCAGATCTCGCGCGAAGCCAGGGCGCTGGCGGAGCGCGCGCGCACCGGCAAGAGCCGCCTGGAAGATTACGAGGGCGGCACCTTCACGGTGAGCAATCTGGGCATGTTCGACATCGACACCTTTATCGCGATTATCAACCCGCCGCAGGCCGCCATCCTGGCGGTGGGCGCGGTGCGGCGCGTGCCGGTCTACGTGGGCGACGAGTTGGTGCCGCGCGATCGCATGAGCGTGACGCTGTCCGCCGACCATCGGGTCACCGATGGCGCGACCGGGGCGCGCTTCCTGAGCGAGGTACGCGCCAACCTGGAGAACCCGCTGCGGCTGGTGATGTAGACGGGTTGGCTCACCGCACGACGGACGCCGCGGCCGGCCTATTGGTTGGCCGCGGCGTCTCGTTCCTGGGTCAGCACCAACGAGTCATACAGGCAGAGCATGCGATCGGCTATGGCTCGCCATCCATACGGTTCCGCCGAGCGCCGCGCCGCCACCGCCAGACGGCGGGCCAGCCGCGGCTGGCGCAACACGGTGGCCAGGCCATCCGCGAAGGCCACGGCGTCGCCGGCAGGCGCCAGAAAGCCGTTCTCGCCGTCGTGAACGGTCAGTTGCAGCCCTCCCACGGACGAGGCGACGACCGGGCGCCCGCAGGCCAGGGCCTCCAGCGCCACCATGCCAAACGACTCATAGAGCGACGGGACAACCACCACGTCGGAAGCGGCCATGTACCTTGGCAGTTGCTCCTGGGCAACGGCGCCAACCAGGTGCAGGCGCTCCCCCAGCCCATACTCGCGCGCCAGGCTGCGCAGGCGTTCCACCTCGTCCACCCCGGCCGGTCCGGTCACCGGCCCGCCCGCTATAACCAGGTGCGCATCCTCAACACCCCGTTCCCTCAACAGGCCCGCGGCCCGAACCGCGGTTCCCAGGTCCTTCAGGGGTTCGATACGCGCCGCGGAGAAGACGATCGGCTCGGCTGCCGGCAGCCCAAGGGACCGTCGCGCCGCCTCGCGGTCACGCGGGCTAAACAGGTCGAGGTCGACGCCGCAGGGGATGGCGTGTAGGCGCCTGTAGCCGGGCACATAATACCGGCGCACCTGCGTGGCTTCGACGGCATTGGCCACCACCAACGCATCTATGCCGAGCAGCACGTCCTTCTCCATATGGGCACGGCGCTGGTCGGCCGGCGACCACATCCCGGCCACACGCCGCTTGACCTCGGCCAGCGTATGGAACATATGCACCGCCGGGACATGCCAGCGACGCCGCAGTCGCAGCGCAGCCAGGCCCGAGAGCCAGTAGTGGCTGTGCACCAGGTCATAGGCCCGCCGCTGCACCCCTGCATGGGCGACGATACCGGCGGTAAAGAGCGAGACGAAGGGCAGCAGGTCGTCCGGCGGCAGCGCTTCATGGGGACCCGCATCGATCTGGGTCACGCGTATCCCCGGCACGAGCTCGACGACATCGGGCGTCACCGTATCGGCCCGCCGCGTGAAGATATCCATGTGCACGTCCTGGCGGGCCAGGGCCATCGACAGCCCGCGCACGTAGACGTTTAGCCCGCCGGCATTGCGCTCGCCGGCCCGCTCCAGCGGGCTGGCGTGCATGGATATGACAGCTACGCGCGTGAGCATGTGTCGCCGCACCTCGTACTTTGGCGTGAGACTCTTCCCTGGAAAGTGGGAAGCACATACTTCATTATACAGGCGATGCAGCCCGGCAAACATTTAACGAAGGTTTGACGTGCATTTAATGTTGTCTTAACATCACCCGCGTAAGATGAAGAAGGTTAGAGCGAGGGTCGCCGCGAGGACGACGACGCAAGGCCGCACCGGGCGATGAGCGCCCGGTGATAACAGTGTAATCTTCGGCAGGGGCAGGTCGCCGGGCTGGTTTCTACGCCCGGCGACCTGTTTTGTTGCGCCAGATTGGATACACTGGAACCGATGGCACTGCTGAAAATCTATACCGGTGCCGCCCCAGTGCTCCGGCGCAAAGCGAGAGCGATTCGGCGCATCGACGGCACCATCCGCAAGCTGGCCGCGGATATGCTTGAGACGATGTATGAGGCGCCCGGCGTGGGCCTGGCGGCGCCCCAGGTCGGGATCTCCGAGCGTTTGATCGTCGTCGGCTACGAGGAGCGCGAGTACGTCTTGATCAATCCCGTGCTGGCGAGACAGTCTGCCGAGACCGCCCTGGGCGAGGAGGGCTGCCTCAGCCTGCCGTCGCTGTACGGCGACGTCGAGCGCGCCGTTAGCGTACGCGTGCAGGGGCTCAACCTGGCCGGCAAACGCTGCACCATCGACGCCGAGGATTGGCTGGCCCGCATCTTCCAGCACGAGATCGACCACCTCGACGGTATCCTGTTCACCGACCGCATGGCGCCCGATGCTCCACTGCGGCACGTGAGCAGCGGGGAGGCCGAGGAGGAGATCTGACCCTCCAGCCGTCGCCGTACCTTCGCCACTCGACCAACTCGCTACGACGACGGCGATACTAGCCCGGATGAGCGTCATAGCCGGCGCAACCCTTGGCCTGGTTTATTTATGGGCGCCGGAGAGGGCGGGACGACCCTTCCTGGGACCGCCGGCAGGGATGCCGGCGGTCCCAGGAACAGTGCTCCGCGATCCTCGTGCATAATGCAGGTTGGGCACGCCAGCGGCCGGTGTGCTATACTCTCTACCGCAGCGAGGGATTCTCGCCCGTTACACTACGGAGTCCTGTGCGCGATGCATCGCCGATTCTCCAGCCTCCTTCCTCCGCCGGCCGTCCTCGCCTAGTCGGGTAGGACGGCCCTGCTCCCTCCACGGATGCCGCCAGCAGGCATCCGTTGTTCCGTGCACCCATCCTACCCTCATCTCGTTGCCGCTGAGGAAAGGATGGATACACATGCAGCCGCTCACATCGCCGCGCGCTGCCGCGCGGCGTGGCCTCCTGTCGATTGCCCTCGCCGCCGTGCTCTGGGGCACGATTGGGGTCACCACCAAGCTCCTCTATGAGCTTGCCGCCACCAACCCGCTCTCCATCGGGTTCTTCCGTCTGGGCCTGGCGGCACCGCTCGTGACCGCCGCCGCCTGGGCGCATCTCGGCCGGCACACCTTCGCTATCGCCCCGCGCGACCTGCTGCGCGTGATGCTGGTGGGAGCGATGCTGGCGTTTTACCAGGTCTGTTACTTCGCGGCCATCGCCCAGACGGGCGTCATCTTGGCCACCCTGGTGACGCTGTGCACGGCTCCGGTGCTCGTGGGCGTGATTGGGATCGCGCTCACGCGGGAACGGCTACCCCGGACTACCCTCCTCGCCCTCGGCAGCGCGCTCTCCGGCACGGCGCTGCTGATGGTGGGGCCACCCGAAGCCGCGCCCCACAGCACGGCCACCGTCGCCGGCGTCGTCCTCGCGCTTGGTTCCGCCACGGGGTATGCCGTCATGGCCGTGCTAAGCCGGGCTCTGGCCGCACGCTACCATCCCTTGCAGGTCACCGGCCTCGGCTTCGTGGCGGGCGCGGCGCTCCTGCTGCCGCTCGCCCTGGCCGGGGGATTGGTGATCCGCTACCCACCGCAGGGCTGGCTCCTACTGGTCGGACTGGGCCTGATCCCCACCGCCGCGGGACACCTGCTCTTCCAGTCCGGCATGCGCACCACCCCGGCCACCGCGGCGAGCATCCTGACTCTGATGGAGCCGCTGACCGCGACCATCCTGGCCTGGATCCTGTTCGGAGAGCGGCTCGGGCCTGGGGGCCTGCCGGGTGCCCTGCTCTTACTCGGAGCGCTGGCCGTCCTGTACCGGGGGGCCGCGTAAGGCACGGCGCTTGCGATACAATCTACACGGTGAGTCCGACAGGGAGGTCACACATGAAGACGCAGAACGAAGGCTCATTCAACGGCCCGGACGAGGGTGGACTGCTCGGCGAGAATACCGAGTTTCTGGGGAAGAACGAGCGCGCACCGGCAGAGAAACAAATCCGCATCGATGCCGCGCGCGGCCACCCCTTCGATCCCGATGCCGGTCCTGACAGCAGCGGGCTGACCTACGGCGCCGAGTTGCGGCCCTCGCGCACGGACACCGGCGCTGGGCGTTAGGAACGGCGCAGCCCTTGGGTACATCCGCGGCGCGATGACGTGGGCCGCGGGCGGCACCCTCCCTAACGCCTGGCGCCCAACGCCTATAATCACGCCTCGGGCTGCTCCGGTAGCCCACCGCCGAACTGGATGGCGGTGATGACAAAGAGCAGCTCGCCATCTTCGTCATCGTAGACCGCGACGGCCCAGTCTTCGTCGGTCTGTACAAGGCGAGTGCGGATATGCCCTTCATGATTCAGGCACCCGCCGACCCAGCGCGCATTGGCTTCTGTCATGGCCCCCTCCGGCAACAACGTCTCTACTGTCAGCATACAACGCCGGGGCAATCTTCCATCAGGCCGGCACCACGGCGGACGGTTGGCCTGGGATGCGGGTAGGCGCATTCCCCAGCGCGGTGGGGTAATAGACGTCGTTAGGCTGTAGCCGGCCGGTCACGCCCTCGAAAACCCGCTGCGGCAGAGTATAGATGGTGTCCTCGGCCATCGACCGCACGATAGTGTGTACCGGCGCCTCACGCCGGATGTGATAGCGGAAGCAGCGCTCTTCGCCGTTGGCCGTGACGTGCACCTGTATCTGCGCCCGGCCGGCCTGTCGGTCGCCGGTCAGCTCTCCTCTAATCCCCGACATCCCGCCTTCAGCCGCCAGGCGCTCGATAAGACCAGCCATGACCGCTTCAAAGTCCATCCTCATGAGCGATGTTGCCTCCTCCATATCGCACCACTATACTCACACACGTATCGGCTGCCACAACACATTTTATCAGCCGGATATGGCCCGGGAGATACCTATGCATACCTACCAGAACCCGGCCCTGACTGAACCGGTTTGTCGGCGTGGTAGGCGCGCAGATGGGAGAATATCAGTAAGCAACCGCGTGAAGCGGACGCATCCGCTCGTGTGCAGCACCCATGCTCGGTGCAGGCAGAGCGCGGTGCGCCGATACCAATGAAGTGCGAAAGAGGAGCAGCAGGCATGCAGATACTCGTCACAGGTGGCGCCGGGTACATAGGGTCGGTCGTTGTCCAGGAGCTGCTGGAGGATGGGCACGGCGTCGTCGTTTACGACAACCTGTACAGAGGACATCGGGATGCCGTCCCGGACAGCGCCGCATTCGTACAGGGCGATCTGCTCGATCGCGACGTGTTGACGCGGACGCTGCGGGGGCATCGGATCGAGGCGGTGATGCACTTCGCGGCGCTGTCGCTCGTCGGTGAGTCGGTCACCGACCCGGCGCTCTACTTTCAAAACAACGTGGCCGGCACCCTCGGCCTGCTGGAGGCGATGCGCGCCGCGGGTGCGGCGCGCCTGATCTTCTCGTCGACGGCGGCGGTCTATGGCCAACCGGAGTCGACGCCGATCACCGAAGATGCCGCACTGCGGCCCATCAATCCCTACGGCGAGAGCAAGCTCATGGTCGAGACCATCCTGCGCCGTTACGACGATGCCTACGGCCTGCGTTCCGTTTCGCTCCGCTACTTCAACGCGGCGGGCTCCTCCGGGCATCTTGGCGAGGATCATCATCCCGAGACCCACCTCATCCCCAATGTGCTGGCCGTCGCACTCGGGCGCAGCGAAAGCGTCGGTATCTTCGGCACCGATTACCCGACCAGGGACGGCACGGCGATTCGCGACTATATCCACGTGCGCGACCTGGCCCGTGCGCATGTCCTGGCGCTGGACGTGACCGGCACCCGCAGCGCGGTGTACAACCTCGGCAATGGTGCGGGATTCTCGGTGCGGGAGGTCGTCGCGGCGGCGCGCACGGTGACCGGCCACCCAATACCGGTGCGTGAGTTGCCGCGCAGGCCCGGCGACCCCGCCGTGCTCGTGGCAAGCGCGGAGCGGATTCAACTCGAGCTTGGCTGGACGCCAAGCTCACCGGACATCGTCTCCATCGTCGCCGATGCCTGGGCCTGGCACAAGCAGCACCCCAGGGGATACGGCGCCTGACTCAACTGGGCAACTGATTGATGACAAAGTTGCTGACCAACTGAATCAGCAGAATCGCGATGAGGGGCGAGAAGTCCAGCATCATCCCGCCGGGCAGGATTCTGCGGATCGGCGCCAGAATGGGTTCAGTTATCTCCATGAGGAGCCTGAATAGTGGCTGGGACCCGCTGATACTGAACCAGCTCAAGAGTGCACGAATGATTATTGCCCAGGTCAGCACGAGGGCAAAAATGCTGATGAAATTGGCTAGTATGCCTACCCCTGACATAGACGGTTGCCTTCCTTACCTCTGCGCCGCTGCCGGCGGACGTTCTCCAAATATAGCCCGTCCGATACGAACGAGCGTCGCACCTTCCTCAATAGCAATCTCAAAATCATCCGTCATGCCCATCGACAGATGACGCCAGGTGGATCGGTCAAAAGTGTCCGCCAACTCGCCATGCAGGTCGCGTAACGAGCCAAAGACCGCGCGTAACTGATGCTCATCAGCGCCTAATGGCGCCATGGTCATCAGGCCCTCCGGCTGCAGGAACTGCAACAGTGCCAGATCCCCGGCTGCCTCGCGCACGTCGCCCGGGCTGAAGCCGCCCTTACTCTCTTCGCCGGAGACGTTGACCTGCAACAGGACGCGCTGGCGCTTACCGGCAGACTGAGCGTGGCGGTTCAGCGCCGCGGCCAACTCCAGGCTATCGACAGAATGGATAAGATCAAACAGCTCCACGGCTCGCCGCGCCTTGTTGCGCTGCAGGTGCCCGATCAGATGCCACTGGAAAGTGGCGCCCAGGGCCTCGATCTTCGCGACGGCCTCCTGGACGCGATTCTCGCCAAGATCGGTGATCCCGCGGGCATCGATGCCGCGCAACCGTTCAAGCGGGACTGTCTTGCAGACGGCAACAAGCGTCACGGACGCAGGGTCGCGTCCGGCACGCCCGGCTGCCGCGGCAATGCGCGCGCGGACCTCAGTAAGATTATGGGCCACGACATCCGATGGGGACGGGTTGGCAGGCAAAGAGAGCGACACCGTAGTCATCATTTGCAGTGTAGCACGCCACCCGACTACGCCCCAGAGCCACCGCCTCAAACCAGTGACCGCAGCCCTGAAACCCCGGACTGAAGTCCGGGGTTTCCAAGTCATAACGCGCCACCTCCGACGGATCTCGCCCGCACCCACTGATCGTGGTGCCCGGCCTTATCGTCGATCTAGGTCCGATTGCGCAAGAAAGCCGGCACGTCTAGCGAGTCACGATCGGGGGTGCGCTCGGGCCTGCTGGGCCGTGTGGGGGCGGGGGCATCTCCCGCGGGCACACGGAGTTGCGCGCCGCGGCTGCCGCTGCTGATTCGCCCATCGAATCCTGTTGCGATGACCGTAATCTGCAAGTCGCCCTGCATCGTCTCGTCCACCACGGCGCCAAAGATGATGTTGGCATCCGGGTCGGCCGCTTCCTGGATGATCTGGGCCGCCTCGTTGACTTCGAAGAGCGTATAGTCGCTGCCGGTGATGTTGAAGAGAACGCCCTTGGCCCCTTCGATGGAGACGTCGAGCAGCGGGCTGGCCACGGCGAGGCGTGCAGCCTCCACGGCCCGGTTGTCGCCGGCGGCGCGCCCGATGGCCATCAGGGCCGAGCCGGCCTCGCTCATGACCGACTTGACGTCGGCGAAGTCGAGGTTGATCAGGCCCGGTACGGTGATCGTGTCGGAGATGCCCTGAATGCCCTGGCGCAGAACGTCGTCGGCCAGCGCAAAGGCCGAGGTCATGGTCGTCTTCTTGTCGGCCAGTTGCAACAGCTTGTCATTGGGCACGGTGATCAGGGTGTCGACGCGCTCCTTGAGCGCCGCCGTCCCCTCGTCCGCGATGCGCCGGCGGCGATTGCCTTCGAACATGAACGGCTTTGTGATGACGCCGACGGTGAGAGCGCCGAGCTCGCGACAGATCTCGGCGATGACCGGCGCGGCGCCGGTGCCGGTCCCGCCGCCCATACCGGCGGTGATGAAAATCATATCGGCGCCTTGCAGCGCCTCCCGCAGCTCTTCCTGGCTTTCCTGGGCGGCGCGCTGCCCCACCTCGGGATTGCCCCCTGCGCCGAGCCCTTTGGTCAGCTTGTCGCCGACACGAATCTTGACCGGGGCCATCGAGCCGAGCAACGCCTGGTTGTCGGTGTTGATGGCGATGAACTCCACCTCCTGCATGCGCGCCGCGATCATGCGATTAATGGCATTGCACCCACCGCCTCCGACGCCAACCACCTTGATGATGGCATGATCCGCTATGGACGGTGCGTTCATCACTCCCGGCCCTCCTCTACAGCATGAACAAAACGACACTCCCTCATCAGGACGTGGGGGAGTATAGCACAGGGTAACATCTCGGCAGATTTCATTGTCCACAGCTTGGCCAACAGGCCGCTACACGTTGATAACAATCACAGAGTATAGCCTTGCGCAAGGCGATAGTTTAGACCGCTACAGCAGGATGGCTGTGCTCCTACTGCGACGAGGGCAGGAAAACGCGAAATAGGCTGAAAAGCCGGCTCAGGACGCCGGGCCCTCTGCCGTTCGGCATGCGGCGCGGCTCTGCATGCACCATATCATAATTCTTGAGCCCCCACAACAACAGGCCGACGCTCGTGGCATACGCCGGCCCGCTGATCTCGTCGGTTAGGCCGTGAATGTGCTCCGGGTGGCCGAGCCGGACCGGCATCTGCAACATGTTGCGCGCCAGCTCACCCAGGTCGGCCAGCAAGGAACTGCCGCCCGTCAGCACCACGCCGGCCGGCAGGACGCCGGGATAGCCCGATTTCTTGATCTCCTCGGCCACCAGGGAGATGATCTCCCGCGCCCGCGATTCGAGGATCTCGCAGAGAAAACGCCGCGCCACCTTATCGCCGGCGGCGTTCTCGAACGTGACCATTTGCACCATCTCGTCTTCCTTGATCTTGGAGGCCAGGGCCGACCCGTAGGCCAGTTTCATCTCCTCGGCGATGGGGAAGGCCGCGCGCAGCCCGATGGCGATGTCGTTGGTGAGGTGATTGCCGCCCAACGGGATGACGCCGGTGTGATAGATGCTGCCGTTGACGTAGATGGCCACGTCGGTGGTGCCGCCGCCGATGTCGACAATCGCCACCCCGAGGTCGCGCTCCGCCGCGCTCAGGACAGCTTCGCTGGAGGCCATTGGCTCCAGCACCATATCCTCTATCTCGACGCCGGCGCGTTGAACGCACTTCTCCAGATTGTGGATCGAGGCCATGGCGCCGGTCACGATGTGGGTCACAACCTCGAGCCGATAACCGGACATGCCCAGCGGATCCTTGATGCCGTCCTCGCCGTCGACGATATATTCGCGCGGGATAACGTGCAGCACCTCGCGGTTGTGCGGCAGCGCCACGGCCCGCGCAGCCTCGATGGCCCTGTCGATATCGGCCTGAGACACCTCGTGCAATTGCGGCGAAATGGCGACGGCGCCATGGCTGTTATTGCTGGTGATGTGGCCGCCGGCAATGCCGACGATGGCCGCCGCTATCTTATAGCCGGAGACGCGCTCGGTCTTGTCAATAGCCGTCCTGATCGACGACGCGGCTTCGTCGATATCGACCACCACGCCCTTGCGCAGCCCCAGGGCGGGGGCCACACCGGTGCCGACCACGCTGAGTCGATTGTCCTCATCGACTTCGCCGATCAGGGCGCAAATCTTGGTGGTTCCCACGTCCAAGCCGACGATAACCCGTCCGCTGGGCATGATTACGATTCCTTCCTCGACACCCAGGACGCGCAGGTGTCGTCATCTGTCGCGAGATCGCGGCACATGGCGCCTATCGCACGTCCTCTAGTGCCTCGACGCCTCCACGCCTCCAGATGGGCGAAAGGAGGACTGCTGAAAGAAGGCGGCACGCGCCACGCACACCCGCATCATGTGGTTGACTCGTTGTATCTTAGCATTCAGCACGGTCTCCCTTCAAGGGAGAATTTCCGTACACAAACAAATCTAGGAGCCCGGTCCCCATGGTCCACGCCACTGCGCTTGATAGTTGCAGTACGGGTAGGGCAGCGGCTCGAGATCGACGAAATTGCAGCGATGGTTTTGCATCGTATGCGCCTGGTACATACCCTCCAGGACTTGCAGGCGCACCCGCAAGTCCTCGCCCAGATGGAGGCCGAATAGGGTCCACCAGCCAAGGCCGCTGTGCGCGACGAGCCCGCTGACAGGGCTCCAGCGGAACCGGTCGATGCTGCCGGCCAGCTTCCCATGCAGCCCTCCCCTCACGGCGAAGGCCATACGCAGGGCCTCGGCCGGCACGCGTTGGCCAGGCACCAGGGAAGCGTCGTGGACGCCGAAGATGATCGGCACGGTACTGGTGGTGGGAACCAGGTTGAGGGCGACGGGGGGATTCTGGGCGTCGTACAGCACCATCCCATTCCCGTCGACTGCATAGGTCGAGGTGGTGGTGCGCCACAAGGCGACAGGCGTCCGGTAGCGAGCGTCGATGACGATACGGTCCGGCAGCCGGGCGTAGACATCGCGCACCTCAATCCAGGCCACCCGAGCCAGGCGCCGCTTGATCGCGTCTAGCGGTAACAGGAAGATATTTGACCCGGTACATTCGCAGGCCCGCTGCAGGGCTAGATCGGGCAAGTTATCTTGGCCGACGACCTGGATGGTGGCCACGGCGAAGACCGGCGAGGTCGCAAAAGCGTACAGCGAGCCGAGGACGATCACCAGCGCGGCAAACTGGGGGAGCGGTGGCTGGAGCAAGGAACGCCAGGTCCACCGGCGACGCACGCGCGGACGGCGGCGCCGCTGTTGCAGAGGGCGGCCGCGCGTGCGCTTTGGCACAGCCAGCGGTTTCGCGGCCAGCGGTTTCATTCTATCCCCTCCGGCGGCGGGCCGATCGTCATGTCGCGGCCCAGATACTGCACCTCCGGTTCCAACAGCACCCCATGCTCTTCCCAGACCCGGCGCCGGGCCAATGAGATCAGCGACACGATGTCGCCGGCCCGGGCGCGCGGCCCCGCCAGCACGAAGTTGGCGTGCAGCCGCGAGATCTCGGCGTCGCCGATGCGGGTACCCTTCAGGCCCACGCTCTCGACGAGCCGCCCGGCGCTATCCTCGGGCGGGTTCTTGAACACCGAGCCCGCGCTGGCGCCGGTGGGCTGGGTCGCCTTGCGCCGCGTCCGGTAGGACTCGATGCGCCGCTGCAACTCGGCCGCGGCGCCGGACGACAGCGCGAACCGTGCCGCCAGCACAAGGGGCCAGGAACCCGCCGGCACCCGGTCTTCCGCCCGCAGGGCGCTGGCCCGATAGCCGAACCGCAGGTCGGACGCTCCAACGTCGTGCACACCGCCGCGGCCGCACAGCAGTGTAACCGAGTGTAACACATCGGCTATCGCCCCGCCGTTGGCGCCGGCGTTGTTGACCACCGCCCCCCCAACGGTCCCCGGAATGTCGTGGCACCATTCCAGTCCGGCCAGCCCCGCCGCCGCCGTGCGCCGGGCCAGCACGCTCAACAATACGCCGCTCTCGGCCTGCACGCAGCCACCCGTTATGTGCATACCGGCGGCTCGATTCAGAATCACCACGCCCGCCACCCCGGCATCGTCCACCAACACGTTGGAGCCGCGGCCGAGCACCAGCCACGGCACGCCGGCTTCCCGCAACAGCACTGCCGCGCGCTCCAGGGCCGCCGCGCTCTCGGCGATGCAGAGCAGCGCCGCGGCGCCGCCCACCCGCCAACTGGTGTAGCGGCTGAGCCTCTCGTCAGCCCTGACATTGCCGGCCCCAACCACCTCGGCCAGCGATGTCGCCACTTCAACCGGCACCACTGTCACCACCCGTGCTCGCGGCACCGGCCGGCGCGCCAGAGACAAGGCGCTCACCCGCCTTCCAGATATCGCCGGCACCCATGGTCACCAGAATCACGTCCGGGCCGTCGTCCCCGGCCAGCCAGCGCGCGACGTCGTCCAGCACGGGCGCATGGGTCACGGGCCGCCCGGCGCGCCGCACTGCCTCGACGACATCGGCGGCCGTGACGCCCAGGGTGTCGCTCTCGCGCGCGGCATAGATGTCGGCGATGGCCACGTCGTCCGCGTCGTCGAAGCTCGCGCCGGTCTCGGCCAGAAACGCCCTGGTCCTGCTGTAGGTATGCGGTTGGTACGCCACGCGTATGCGCAGGCCGGGATAGCGCAGGCGCAGGCCGGCCAGGGTGGATCGCACCTCGGTGGGATGATGGCCGTAATCGTCCAGAACCAGGGCGCCGTGGGCGCTCCGCCCCTTGACCTCCATCCTGCGCCGCGGCGCCCGGAAGTGGCTGAGCGTCTCCGCCGCCCGCTCCGGCGCCACGCCCGCCGCGCGGCACGCCGCGAGGGCGGCCAGCGAGTTGAGCACATTGTGGCGTGCGGCCAGGCGGGTGGTCACGGCAATCCGAGATCCCGCCGGCGTGCGCACGACAAAAGCGGCGCCCTCGGCTGTCAGATGCAGGTCCTCGGCCAACCAGTCGGGCGAGCCGCCAAGGCCGTAGGTGATGACCTTGCAGCCTGCATGGGCGCGCAAGTCCGCGGCCCCGGGATCGTCCCCGCAGACCACCAGCGTGCCGTGTGCGGGCAATCGCCCCACGAAGGCGGCGAAAGCCCGGCGCACGCCGTCGAGGTCGCCGTAGAAGTCCAGGTGATCGGCCTCCACGTTGGTGACGATCGCCACCTGCGGCGTCAGGCGCAAGAAGCTGGCATCGTATTCGTCCGCCTCGGCCACGGCCCATTCGCCCGCGCCGGCGCGGGCATTGGTGGCGGCGGAGTGCCCGTCGAGGCCGAACGCTTCGCCTCCGATAAAGGCCGTCGGATCGAGGCCCGCTTCAACCAGGATCGTGGCGACCAGCGCGCTGGTAGTCGTCTTGCCGTGCGTACCGGCCACGGCAATGGTGCGCCGGCCGGAGAGCAGGCCGGCCAGCACCTCGGCGCGCTTCAGGATCGGCAGACCCCGCGCGACCGCCGACCGCAGCTCCGCGTTATCGGGCCGCACCGCCGAGGAGATGACCAGCAGGTCAACCGCGTCGAGATGCGACGGGTCGTGCCCCTGATACGCCGTGGCTCCCAGGCCGACCAGGCCATCGGTCAGGCGGCCGAGCAGGAGATCGCAGCCGCTGACCCTGTAGCCCTGGCCCAGCAGGATGCGGGCCAGCCCGCTGACGCCGATGCCGCCCAGGCCCATGAAGTGGATGTGCCCCGGCGGCGAAGGCAGGGCGAGATCAGACACAGCCCGCCACCTCCCTCACCATCCCCGCCACGCGCGCCGCCGCGTCCGGCCTGGCCAGGGCGCGGCTGGCGGCGGCCATCCGCGCCAGCCGATCCGCGTCCAGCAATAGCGGCACCACGGCTTCGACCAGGCTGGCGGAGGTCAGATCGCGGTCACGGATCGACAGCGCTGCGCCGCGCTGTACCATCATCCGCGCGTTGTACTCCTGGGCCGAGAATTCGCCGGGAATCAGGACCGCCGGTAGGCCCATGGCCGGCAGTTCGGCCATCGTCGCGGCGCCGGCCCGGCACACCGCCAGGTCGGCGGCGGCCAGGGCGGCGGCCATGTCGTCGGCGTCGAGATACCGGTAGCGACGATAGCGCTCCGACAGGTGCGGCGGCAACTCGGGCAAGATATCGGCGGCAGACTCCGTGTTATTGCCCGTCACATGCATCACGTAAGCGTGCGGCAAGAGGCTCGTCAGGCCCTGGCTGATGGCCTGATTGATGGCCCGCGCGCCCAGCGAACCGCCGAAGGCCAGCACCAGTCTGGCCTCGACCGGAATGCCGAAACGCTGTCTCGCCGCCGTCCGGTCGGCGTCCAGGAATGCCGTACGCAGCGGATAACCGGTGACGCTCCCGGCCGGCAGATGCCCGCATGCCTCGGGAAAGGCGATGGCAACGCGCGTGGCGAGGCGGGCCGCGAGTCTAACCGACCAGCCCGGCACCACGTCGACGCACAGGGTCAGCATGGGGATGTGCAGCGTCCAGGCCGCCACGGCCACGGGAGCGCAGACATAACCGCCGCCGAGCAGCACGGCATGGGGCTTGAAACGGCGCAAGATGGCGGCGGCGCGCGGCACGGCCAGCGCAAAACGGGAGATATTCAGTCCCACCTGCCACGGCGCCATGCCCTTAACGCCCCCCACGTGCAAGCGCTCAAACGGCATCCCGGCCCGCGCGACGATCTGTTGATCGAGCGGGCGCGGGCCGATCACGCACAGCACCTCCATGGCCCGTTGTCCCGTTGCCGCGCCGGCGCGCACCGCCACACCTCGTCCGCTAGCGGCCGTGCGCGTGCCTGGGGCTGGCCGAGGGTGGTTGCCGTCTGAGTGTAGCCCGAGCAGCAGTTGGTCGACGACGGCCAGCGACGGATACAGATGGCCGCCGGTTCCTCCACCAGAAATAAGAAGGCGTAGTATCGCGATCCTCCCGAATATCTATAGCGTACTTAGAGATGTTGAGCAAGACGCCCGCGGCGACCATCGAGATGCTGAGAGAGCTCCCACCATAGGATATGAACGGCAGGGTAATCCCGGTAAATGGCACCACCGTGGCGACCACGGCCATGTTTAGCAGGGCCTGGAAGACGATCGAGCCGGTGATGCCCACGGCCAGCAGGCGCCCGAACAGATCGGGGGCTAAGATGCTGGCGCGTATGCCGCGCACCGCAAATAGAAGGAACAGGCACATCACGCCTAGCGTTCCTATGATGCCCCATTCCTCGCCCAGGATGGCGAAGATGCTATCGGTATGCGGCATGAAGATCGTGAACTTCAACTGGCTGTTCCCCGTCCCGACTCCGGTTAGCCCTCCGCTCCCCAAGGCGTATTGCGACTGAATGTAATGGAAACCGGCGCCGGAGGCCTGGGCCTGCGGGTTCAGCCAGGCGTCCACGCGTTGGATCTGATAGGCCGGCAAATGCTTCAGTGCGTACTTGACGCCAACTGCCCCCGCCAGGGCAAGCAGCCCAAGATGCCATAAGCGGGCGCCGGCGACAAAGTAGATCATCAGCAAGGAGACCACGATGACCGCCGTGGTGCCCAGGTCCGGCTCCTTGTAGACGATGGCTATCATGGCGGCGACGACCGCGCCGAAGGGGATCAGGCCGCGCAGCGACTGGCGCAATTCCGGGCGCTGTCCGGCGAACCAATGTGCGACGTACAGCACCAGGCCCATTTTGGCGAACTCGCTCGGCTCCATGCTCAGGAAACTGCTCAGTTGCAGCCAGCGCTCCGATCCGTTGATCGACACGCCGTAGCGCGTGTGGAGCAGTAGCAACAGGATGGCCGTCACCACCAGCCCCGGACCGGCCAGGATGCGCCAGCGACGGTAGTCGATGCGCATGGCCAGGTACATGCCGATGAAGCCCAATGCCAGCCACTCCGCCTGGCGGATCACGTAATAATTGGGCGAGTCGGTTTGCACCAGGGCGTAGGCAAGGCTGGCGCTGTATACCATGACCGTACCGATCACCAGGAGCATGGTGATGATAAGCAACAGCACCAGATCGACCGCGCCGACCAGGGCCACGACCGGTTCGCCGCTGTGTTCGCGCCGTTCCGCGTCGCGCACGTCATGCGGGAAGGCCGATTCCTTGAAGCTCTTCGCCGCTCCGCGCAGCAGTCCCGGCAGACTGACATCCTTGGGCGGTTCCAGACGCCGGGCCTGTTGCTTCAGGTCCGCCACGCGGGCGGCCAGTCGCTCGCGCAGCGGTGGCCGCCGCAGCACGGCCTGGCGGCGCACCATTTCCTTAGAACGCGAGAGCCTGAGAGGGTGTCCGGCGAGGCCATGGGCCCGGCGTGACCCCGCCTTCCGCGGCCGGTGAGCCGGCCTGGTGCGCGGAGCGCGCTCAAGTAGTTTAGCCATCTCCCTCAAGCCTCCTCACCGCTCGCACAAAGTCATCTCCACGTTCCTCAAAGTCGCGATACATATCGTAGCTGGCGCATCCAGGGGCCAGCACCACCGCGTCGCCGGCCCGCGCAAGACCACGGGCCCGCTCCACGGCCGCGGCCATGGATGGTGCATGCACAATGTTGGGGCGCTGTAGCAGTCGGGACGGGCACTCGTCGAGGACGCGCTCGAAGGCAGATTCGATAAGGCCGGCAGCCTCGCCGATCAGCACCACACCGCGTGCGCGCAGGGTCGCCGCGCGGGCCAGTCCATCCCACGGCAGGTGCTTGTCCCGTCCTCCGAGGATCAGGATAACCGGGCGCTCAATTGCCGCCAACGCGGCCAGCGTGCGCTCGGGCGAGGTGGCGATGGAGTCGTCGTAATAGGTAACGCCGTCGACGGTGCCCACGACCTGCAGGCGATGCGCCACCCCCCCGAAGCACCCGAGCACCTCGCGGATGTCGCGAACCGCCACGCCGCAGACGGCGGCGACGGTGGCCGCGGCGAGGGCATTTGCTATATTGTGGCGCCCCGGAATCCGCAGCGCCGCGGCCTCGCATATCTCCATCGTGCGCCCATCAAGAGCCAGCACCAGGCGCCCGGCGCGCAGACAGGCCCCCTCGGACGCGGGCGGCAAGGTGTCGCCAAGCGTGAACTGAAGCACGCGGCCGGGAGTGCGCGCGGCGAGTGCGGCGACCTGCCCATCGTCCGCATTCAAGATGGCCACGTCCGCGACGGACTGATGCGCGACGATGTTGGCCTTGGCCTGGATATAGGAGTCCATGGTCAGATGGCGATCGAGATGGTTCGGCGAGATGTTGGTGATGACGGCGACATACGGGCTGCGCGAGAGCCACTCGAGTTGAAATGAGCTCAGCTCGAGAACCACCCAGTCGCGCGGCGTCATCTCGCCAACCTGCTCGATCAACGGCCGGCCGATGTTGCCGCCGACGAAAACACGGCGCTCGGACTCCTTGAAGCCCGCCTGCAGCATCAAGCCGGCCAGTGTGGTCGTGGTGGTCTTGCCGGCGCTGCCGGTGATACCGGCGACCCGGGCGGGGCAGCGCTCCAGGAAGATCTCCGACTCGCTGGAGATCGGGACGCCACGCCGGAGGGCCTTCTGCACCAATGGGCCGCGCTTGTCGACGCCGGGGCTCAACACCAGCAGGTCGCAGTCGAGCACCTCGTCCTCGCGATGTCCACCCAGGGAGAGCCTGACATCGAGGCCGCTCAGGGCGGCGATGGGTTGGGCCAGTGCGTCGGCGGACCGGGCATCGCTCACCAGCACGCGAGCCCCTTCACCGGCTAGAAAGCGCGTCACCGACAGCCCCTCGCGCCCGAGCCCGACGACGCTGATTCTCGCACCTGCATATGATGTCATGGACGCCATCGCCACCATCTCATCCGCTCCATCCACGCTCACGTCGTCAGGGCCAGCCCGATTCCGGCCAAAGCCGCGGCTAGGCCGGCCACCCAGAAGCGTTGCACGATCAGCGTCTCCGGCCAGCCCACCACCTCGAAATGGTTGTGTAGCGGGCTGGCGCGAAAGATCCGCTTGCCGCCTGTACGCTTGAAATAGGCTATCTGGAAGATGACGGAGAGCGTTTCCACCACGAAGACGGCGCCGATCACCGGCAGGACGACTAGGTCTCCGGTCAGCAGAGAGGCCCCGGCCAGCAGGGCGCCCAGCGCCAGCGCGCCGGTGTCACCCATGAAGAAGCGCGCCGGGTGAACATTGTGCCACAGGAAGCCAAGCAAGGCGCCGACCAATACGGAGAGCAGCAGCGCGATACCATCCTGGCCGCGCACCAGGGCCAGGACGACGTAGGCGCCCAGGGCAAGCGCCGAGGTCCCTCCCGCCAGGCCATCCAGGCCGTCGGTCAAATTGACCGCGTTGGCTGCGCTGACTACCACCAGGACGCCGACCGGCCAGTAGAAAGGCCCCAGGTCGACGAGGCCGACAAAGGGCACACGTACAGAGTGAAGGTGCAACGTCACCTGCCCGGCGGCGACCAGGATGGCGGCGATGAGCACCAGCCCGGCAAACTTCGTGCGGGCCCGCATGCCGCCGCGCATGAAGCGGAGCGAGCTGGACAGGTCGTCGATCAGCCCGAGGAGGCCCGCCGCGACCATCAGCGCCAGCAACAACCAGACCTCGGGATGCGCGGGCACGATGAGCGCGCCGGCGACCACGGTGACGCCGATGAAGAGCAGTCCGGCCATGGATGGAGTTCCGGTCTTGGCCTGATGCGCCGCCGGTTGATACTGGCTCACGGACTTGCCGGCGCGCAGGCGCCGCAGCCACCCTGGCAACGGCCAACCCAGCACCAGCGCCGCGATGTCGGCACAGAGCGCCAGGGCCAGGGCCATGGGTACGGCCGGTGAGACCGAGAGCATCACGTACGCCCTATCCCCTCACCAGAGAAAGGCACATCGATGTAGGATCGCATCTTTGACGCTATGCCGCCATCAGCCATTCGACCACGTCCTCCAGGTGCAGCCCGCGCGACCCTTTGACCAACACGGCATCTCCTTGGCGCAGCAAGGGGCCAACCGCTTCCGGCACCTCTTTGGGGTCCAGCACCGTCACCACCGCGTCGCCGGGCAGGCCGCCGCGACGAGCCTCTTCAGCCATCAGTAGCCCGCCCTGTCCCACCGCGACCAGCGCCTCCACCACCTCGCCGGCGCGCCGGCCGACGGCGCGATGCGCGGCCTCGCTGCCGGCACCCAATTCGAGCATCTCGCCGAGCACGGCGACGCGTCGCCGCGGGACCTGGGCCAGGACGTTTAACGCGGCCATCATCGACGGCACGCTGGCGTTCCAGGAATCGTCGATGATCAGGCGGCCCCGTGGCCCCGACAAGAGCCGCTGGCGCTCCCCCAAACACAGGCCGCCGAGTGACGCGGCAATGTCTGGAGGTGACGCGCCAAACTGCTCGGCCACCGCCGCCGCGGCGAGCAGCGCGTGGATGAAGTGGACGCCCACGATGGCCGTTCTCACCGGGGCGGACCAACTGCCGCGGCACAGCGTAAACGAGAAACCCTGCAGACCGGCGTCGACTACCTCCGTGGCCCGCCAGTCGTTCTCCGGCCGCAGGCCGAAGAAGACGGCGCGAGCCGGAGTCTGCGATGCCATGGCTCGTACCCGCGGGTCATCGCCATTGAGGATGGCCACGCCGTCGCCGGGAAGCGCCTGCACCAGCTCGGCTTTCGCCGCCGCGATGGCATCAATCGACCCGAGCCGCTCCAGGTGTACGGGAGCGACCATGGTGACGACGCCGATGTGCGGGCGCGCCAGGGCGCACAGCCCCGCTATCTCGCCGCGGGCGTACATGCCCATCTCCAGCACGGCCGCGCGGTGCCATCCCTCAAGGCCAAGCAGCGTCAGCGGCAGGCCGATCTCGTTGTTGTAGCTGCGCGGGGCCACCAGGGTCGGCACGACCGGGGACAGCACTCCGGCCACGGCCTCCCGCGTGGTGGTCTTCCCGACCGAACCCGTGACAGCCACGACGCGAACGCTCTCGTGGCGCCCCCGCCACCGGGCGGCGGTCTGCGCAAGGGCGCGTTGAACGTCGGGAACGATGAGCCAGGCGCAGGCGCTGCCGGCGCCGGCGATGGACCGCCGTTGCTCGTGATGCCGGTCTTCCAGGTGCGGTATCGCGGTCGTGAGGATGGCGCGCGCGCCGCGGGCGTAGGCATCGCCGCCGTAGAGCGCGCCGTCGGTATGATGTCCGGGCAGGGCCACAAAGAGCGCCCCCGGCGTCACAAGGCGCGAATCGATGGCCACCGACGTGCAGCACAGAGCGTGCAGGTCGGTGGCCACGGCAGACGGGCCCCCGAGCGTCGCCGCCGTCGCGGCCACGATATCACCAACTGGGAGATCCATCGACGTCCTGCTTCCTTTCAGTACCTTACAACGGGTCGATGCCAGTGTGACTGCTCTACTGAGGCATGAACGAGCAATTCCAGTCGGTGGGGCCCTGCAACTGGCCAAGATTAGCGGGCGTCGAACCGGGTTGCGGCACGATGTTCATGAGGCGATACAGGCTCAGCGCGACGTCGTGCCAGGCCGGCGCGGCGACGACGGAGCCCCAGATATCGTTGCCGGTGGGCCCCGGCTGGGGATGCCGGATCACGATCAACATCACGAAGCGGGGATTGTTGGCCGGCGCATAGCCGATCAGCGAGGCGACGGTTCCGCCGGTATAGCTCTGGCCATGGGCACCGGGCTGGTCGATCGTCGCCGTGCCCGTCTTGGCGGCAACCGGCACGCCGGCGGTGAGCGCACAGGTCGCTTCACCATCGACGGCCGACTTGACCAGAAGGTCGGTCATGGTGGCGGCGGTCGAGGGCTTGACGGCGCGCGTTACACGCTGGGGGCGCGCATACCAGTCCGCGTGGCTATGGTTGGCATAGGTGATGCTCTTCACGATGTAGGGCTTCATGCGCCAGCCGCCATTGGCCAGCGCGGCGACCGCGTCGGTCAACTGTAGCGGCGTCACGTCGATGCCCTGCCCGTACGAATTGGTGTACAGGTCCAGGAGCTGCCAGGGGCCGTGGTCGGGCGTACGCACGGCGCCGGCCGACTCACCGGGCAGGTTGACGCCGGTGAGTGAGCCGAATCCGAAGCGATCGACGACGTAGCGATAGTAGGTCAGGGGATTCATCTTGCCGACGAACTGGACCATGCCCACGTTGGCGGAATGGCGCAACATGATCTCCGGTGTCTCCACCCCCCAGCCGTTACCCTTATCCCAGTTGCGAATCGTCACGCCGTTAGGCGTCGTGAAGTAGCCGGGGTCGTAGACCGTGTCACGCGTCGTGAAGGCGCCGGAGTCGAGGCCCGCGGCAACGGAGACCACCTTGAACGTCGAGCCGGGCTGGTAGCGGCGCAGGGTCAGGTTGTTGAAGACGTCGGGAGTGTTGACAAAGTCGCCGTAGTGATTCGGATCGAAGCCGGGCACGCTGGCCATGGCCAGGATGGCACCGGTGTGGGGATCCATGATGACCCCGTTGCCGCTCTCGGCGCCATAGCGCTGCACCGCCTCGGCAATGCGTCGCTCCAGAATGCTCTGCATGCGGGCGTCGATGGTCAGTTGTATCCTGGCGCCGTCGACCGGAGGGCGGGGGCGGGCAACACCGACGGGCAGGGGTTGGTTGGCCGTATCCACGAAAGCGAACTGGCTACCGTCCTTGCCGGCCAGGATGGTGTTGTATTGCTCTTCGATGCCGTACTGCCCCACGCCGCCATAGTTCACGAAGCCCAGCACCTGAGCGGCAAGCTGTCCGGCCGGGTAGACCGGGCGGTGGGTCTGGGTCAGGATGATACCTTGCAGCCCGAGGGCCCTGATGCGGCGGGCCGTGGCGTCGTCGACCTGGCGCGCGATGACCACGTAGCGCGTGTCCGGCGTTTGCAGCAGCTTGAGAATGGGACCCGGATCGCGATTGAGAGCGAAGCTCAGCTTGTACGCCGCATAGCGGGGTTGAGGGGTGTACTGCGGATCGGCGGCGACCAACCAGCTCAAGGTGTCGCCGACCAACACCATACCGGACGTATCCACAATCGAGCCTCTTTGCGCGGGGAGATTGGTCTGGCTGCCGTAGATACGGGCGGCCTCGCGCGTAATGCGCGTGTGTTCAACCACCTGCCAGTACACGAGGCCCTTTCCGATATAGCCGGCGAAGCTAAACAGGAGCAGGAACACGAGCAACTGGCGCCAGCCCAGTCGAATCAGGCGCGCGATCATGAGTCTGCCTCAGTCTAGCAAACTAGCCCAATAGTTTATAGAGCGAGACCCAGACTTGCTGCCACCAGGAGGTGACGGCCGTATCCGTAGTCTGCACGCGAACTGACATGTTTGTAGCAGGTGATGAGACTGTAACGGGTACATACTTTACGATCACCGGGCCGGCAACCCGAATGACGGGAACGCTGCTGTAGTCCGCGGGAGAGCGCATCCCGTACGTCGTGTAGGCGGTCTGCTCGGCCTGAGACTGAAGTTGCTCAACGGTGGTTTGCAGGCTGGCCGTCGTATTCTGAGCGGCGAGCAGCTGACTGTTAAGCTGGCGCAGCGTGTAGTCTGCCGCGATGCGCTGGCCGGCCTGCCAGACATAGCCCAGAGAGGTAATGCCCAGGATGCATGTCGAGGCCAGAAAGAGCGTGATCGTACCAAATGGCCGAACTCTGAACTGAGACGCGCGGCGCCAGCTCGGGGCGGCGGGCAGGCCGACGGCGCGCATAGTGCGAGGCGAAGCACTCATCTGTATCCCCATTCCACAGGAACTTTACCAGGAATTCGTTTTGATTGATTCACATTGTGCACCGTGTTAATCCGGCGCGTCGAAGGGATGCGACAGGGGCCTATGCGTCACAGGGTGGGCTGGGCTGGGATGGCCTACGCTGTGACAGGACGGGTGATGGGTAGGGCGCATGCGCGACAGCGTCGGACGGCTGATGGGACGCCTGGCTGAATGGGCTGTTGATACCTGAGCCCGACGCGTACGGCAGGGGCCTACCCGGCAGAGCAGCGCCAGCGTGCCTGGGCATGAGCACGCAGCACATACGGACGGCCGGCATCACGCGCGGCAACCGTGCCGGCGCTCAACGAGGGCATGATGGTCGCGGCGCGTGCGGGCACGGGCAGGATAGGCACCGGCACAAGGCCGCTGCCCCCTAGCGTTTCGGGGCGCAGACGCTGGCAGAAGGCGCGCCACAACCGGCCGAGACCGTGGAACGCTTTCACAGCCGCTCTGCCACTCGTAGCCGCGCGCTGCGCGCTCGCCGGTTGCGACGGACCTCGTCGGCCCCCGCTTTGATAGCGCCCTTTGACACGGCGCGCAAGGTGGGTTGATGCGTGCATGTACAGACGGGCTGCGCCGACGGGCAAACGCATCTCTTCATCTCCTGCTGCATATATCTCTTCACCATGCGGTCTTCGAGCGAATGGAAGGCGATCACCGCCAGGCGCCCCATAGGCCGCAATAGCTCCACGGCCTGCGGCAGCGCGCTGGCAAGAGCGTCGAGTTCCTCGTTGACCGCGATGCGGAGCGCCTGGAAGAAACGGGTCGCCGGATGCAAGCGACCGTGTCGCCCGACAACCCTTTCGATCAGGTCCGCCAGTTCCGCCGTGGAGGTCAGACGCTTGCGACGTCGCGCCTCCACAATTGCCCGCGCGACACGTCGCGCGGCCGGGTCTTCGCCGTAACGCCAGAAAAGGTCGGCCAGTTCAGATTCTTGCAGATCGTTAACCAGATCCGCCGCCGTGATCCCGCCCGCCGGATCAAATCGCATGTCCAACGGCCCGTCGAGATCGAAGCTGAACCCACGCCGTGCCGTCGCCAGTTGCGGAGAGCTTAGCCCGAGATCGAGCAGAACCCCGTCGACCTGATCCCATCCCGCGGACCGCGCCTCGGCGGCCAGATGCCGAAAGTTCGCCTGGATCACCAGGGCGCGCTCGCCGTATGGAGCGAGCCGCGCCCGAACCGCTTGCACCGCGTCGGGATCGGTATCGATGGCCAGCACATGGCCGCTCGGCGCACTGCGTTGCAACAACCCTTCAGTATGGCCACCTCGCCCGGCCGTGGCGTCGATGTAACGCCCGCCCGGCCGCGGGTTCAGAGCGTCGAGCACCTCCTCGTAGAGGACGGGCAGGTGCTCATCCAGAGCAGGGTCCATTCTCGTGTCGCGAGCATCGGATAGAACGATCATGCAGGCAGGGAACCTCAGAACCGCGCATCGCTGCATATGGCAGGCACCAGACAGCGTAGGCGTTCGGCGCTTCTAGATCTCTAATCCCAGGCTCGCCAGTTGCTCCGCGATGCGCGTACTCTCAACCTCGGCACGCGCGCTGATCTCAGTCCAGCGATCGCGATCCCAGACCTCGATGCGACTATATTGCCCCACAACGACTGCCGTCTCGGTCAGACCGGCATACGCCCGCAGGGGCGCCGGGACAACGACGCGACCCTGCCTGTCGAACTCGCACTCGCTGGCATTGGAGAAGACGAACCGCTTGGCCATGCGCGCAGCTTCTTGCGCCGTGCCCAGGCTATCCAGCTTCTCGGCCACCGTGCGCCAGACATCGGCGGGATAAATGACGAGGCAGCCGTCAAACGCACGCGTTATGACCGCGCCCTCTCCCAGCAGGGCCCGAAACCGCACCGGGATCGCCAACCGTCCCTTGGAGTCGATGCTATGCTCGTACTCCCCCAGAAACACGTTTAGCGCCCCCAGTTATCCACGGGGAGCCCCACTTATCCCCACTTTTCACCGCCTTTATCCACACCGGGGCATTATACCGCGTCCCGAGCCCGCCTTCTAGTGTTCTTTGCACCACAAATTACCGATGGCCGGCCCCCCCTCGGGACACCCTGCAATCGGCTACAATGCGTCCGACGGGAGTGACAACGGGACACATCGGGCGCAGGCCCACCCGTCCCGCGCCGGCTACAAGACCCGCACAGGGAGAGACAGCATGACCGTGACAACGAGGGGGCGGCCCACCCCGGCCATCATGGTTGTTGGGTCGATCAACATGGACCTGGTCGCGCGGTGCCCGCACATCCCGGCCCCGGGAGAGACAATCCTCGGCACGGATTTCACGCTCACGCCGGGGGGGAAAGGTGCCAACGGGGCAACGGCCGCGGCGCGCCTCGCCGCGGTCCAGGCTCCGACGCGCGTGGTCATGGTCGGGGCCGTGGGGCGCGACGACCACGGCGCCGCGCTGCGCCGCAATCTGGCCGACCGTGGCGTAGATATCGGCGGCGTCGGCGAGCTTGACGGTGTACCGACCGGCGTGGCCCTCATCGCGGTCTCCGACGCCGGAGAGAACAGCATCGTGGTTATTCCCGGAGCGAACGGCCGCCTGCTGCCCCAACACGTCGACGTGGCGCTGGGACAGATGAGGCCAGAACTCGTACTGATGCAACTGGAGATCCCGCTGGAGACCGTTGCCTATACCGCTGAGCAGGCTCGTAGTGCAGGAGCAAGAGTGCTGCTCGACCCGGCACCAGCCACGGCGCTACCGGAGCGATTGCTGCGCCATGTCGATCTGCTGTTGCCGAACGAAGGGGAATTGGCGCTGCTGTCCGGCCAGCCGGTATCCGGGTCCACCGAGGAGACCGTTCGCGCCGCGCAGCGGTTGCGAGATCGCGGCGTGGCCACGGTCGTCGTGAAGCGCGGCGAGTTGGGTGCGCTGATCGTCGACGGGCACGATCCCCGCGAGGTTCCGACCTTGCACGTCGACGTCGTGGACACAACGGGCGCCGGCGACTGTTTCGACGGTGCCCTGGCGGTGGCCCTGGCCGAAGGCCAACCCCTGGACGCGGCGGTCCGCTTCGCTACCCATGCCGCGGCGCTGTCCTGCACGCAGTTGGGGGCGCAGACCGCCCAGCCGACCCGAGCCGAGGTTGAGCGGGCGCTCGCGCGGCCCTGATAGTAACAGCCGGATCGGCGACTGAAGTCTCCTGGCAGGGACCAACCGACTAAAGTCGGACAACAGGCACTTTAGTGCCCGTACTCTAGCCATGACACTTTAGTGTCAGGCATCACGCAACATGCCGGCAATCCTAACCACCAGTGGCGTTACGCCACGCCGGGGGCGAGGGCCCGCAGGCCATGAATGTGTCGCGCCGGCTTGCGCCCGTTCGCCGGTAAGACAACGGTGAAGGTGGTGCCTTCGTGCGGGACGCTCCCCACGGTTATCTCGCCGTGATGAGCCTGCACAATGGAGCGCGAGATGGCCAGGCCCAGCCCGGTGCCGTGAGAGTTTTGTTCGCGGGCCTCGGCGGTGCGGAAAAAGCGCTCGAAAATGTGCGGCAGGTGCTCGGGAGAGATACCGATCCCCGTATCGCTAACCTGGATGCGAGCACCATCGCGCGTTCGCTCTAGCGTCACCGTCACCCGGCCACCGTCGGGCGTATAGGTGACCGCGTTGTCGAGCAGATTGGTAAAGAGCTGGCGTAGACGGGTCGGATCGCCCAGCACCGTGGCCGGTTGCAGCCGTTCGGCGTCGACCGTGATGCAGCGATCGGCGGCCACCGCCTGCACCCGCCGGCACAGGCCGCCCAGCAGCTCATGCAGCGCGATGGGCTGGTACTGCAATTGGGCGGGATCGACATCGACGCGGGTCAGCATCAGCAAATCGTTGACGATCGTGGAGAGCCGCGCGACTTCTTCTTCCAGGCTAACCAGGGCCTGCCTGTACTCCTCGGCGCTGCGCGGCCGTGCCAGGGCAAGGCTGATATCGGCCTGCATGACCGTGAGCGGAGTCCGCAACTCGTGCGAGGCGTCCGAGGTGAAACGCTTGTGGCGCTCGAAGGCTTCCTCCAGGCGCGCGATCATGTCGTCGAAGGTCGCGGCCATGCGGCCGAGCTCGTCGTCCTGGTCGAGGTTCAGGCGCTGGCTGAGATCCTGCGCGGTGATGTGCTGAGCCCGCTGCGTGATATCGTCGATGGGCTTGAGCGCCCGGCCGGCCAGCAACCAGCCGCCGGCGGCGGAGCAGAGCAGGATGGCAAGCGAGGCATAAATCAGGATGTAGCGCAGCGCGTCGACCTGCGCCTGGATGTGGTCCAGTGGCTGTGAGATCAACCCGACGACCTCCGAGCCCTGGACGTTGAAGGGAATCGACACGATGCGATACTTTGCGCTGTCGACGGCGACGGGCTTACCGTTAGCTTTGGCCATGTTAACGGCGTTCTTGGACGCCGAGTCGTTCAACGAATTGGCCTTGGACGTCGAGTCGGCCTTGTCGGTGACAATCTTGCCCTCCGGCCCGATGAAGCGAATGCTCACATCGCTCTGGTTGAGCACCGTGGAATTCTTCCAGTGCAGTCGCACCGTATGGCAGGGCACGTTGAAATTCAGGCGCGTGCGGCCGGCACAGGACTCATCGGTAATCTGCAATTGGTTCTCGAAAGCATCCTGAAGGGTACTGACCAGGTTCTCGCGCGAGCTATTGTCGTGATAATAGCTATAGGCGGCGAAGACGCTGCCGACGAAGGCCGCCAGTACAACGGCGGTCAGGCCCGTGTACCATAGGGTGAGCTTGAAGCGGGTTAACTGAGATTGCCGCTTAATCACGGACACGACGCGCAGGAACATGGCCACCTCCCCGCGGAATGGAGCATTGCTTACTACGATTATAGCCCCTGACAGTAATCCAGGAATGTCACCCCCGGCCGCGATATGCTAAAGTCATTGCTATGAACAAGAAATATCTCGATTGGGGCGACGTCGAAGCGCTAGTCAAGACGCTGGTCGCGCGGCTTCCATCCGACTACGACACGCTATTGGCCATCGCGCGGGGCGGCCTGGTTCCGTGCTGTCTGATCAGCGAGCACCGCGACATGCGCAATATCCTGGTCGCGGCCGTCATGCACTATACGGGCGTCGGGCAAACAATTGACCGGCCGCTATTCCTGCAATTCCCCGACGACATCCTCCTGGCCGACAAGCGCATCCTGGTGGTGGACGATGTGTGGGATTCGGGCAAGACCATCATGGCCGTCAAGGAGCGGCTGCGCGCCGTGGGGTGCCACCATGACGTGGCCACGTTGCATTACAAGCCGACCCATTCGCATTTCGCCGAGCGGCCCGATTTCTACGCCGAGGAAACCGCCGATTGGATCGTGTATCCCTGGGACCCGGCGCACGAACGAGCCTCGGTCCCTTCTTGATCGTTCCCTCGCGGCTCTGAGATCAACGCCACCATAAGAAAGGGCAGCCCCCCTATTCAAATAGGGGGCCGCCCTCGAAGAACGGGTATGAGAAGCTATGATGAGTACTGCCTGGATGGTTCCGCCCAACGGCAGTAACCGAACACCCAGCGCCATACGTCACGACGATGGCACCGTTCAGTGGCTCAAGGGCCTGTTCATACCGTTGGCCGTGGTAATGAACTCATCCAGGGTCGTCTACATGGCCGGCCCACCTCACGGTGGGCGTATTCAGTCGACCTGAAAGACCCCGTAGACTACGTGCGGCTTTTTCAGTGCGTACACTTGGAGAGGCTCCTTTCTACGACACTGCGATGTGAGTCTCCATGGGAGAGACTCTTCACCCACCGCACTTTCATACTACCTCCCGGCTGAACCTCCTGTCAATAGGCCATCAACACGTTTCATCCCCGGCAGGCGCACTCTATATGGCTGCGCCTGTATACTTCAACCCGGGATAGCTAGAGGATGACATGGCACGGTACATAATCGAGGGGGGCGTGCCGCTGCACGGCACGGTGGAGGCGGCTTCCAGCAAGAACGCGGTCTTGCCGATCATGGCCGCTACCTTGCTGACCGACGAGGAATGTGTGCTCCACAACGTTCCGCAGATCACGGACGTCATCGTCATGGGCAACCTCTTGCGGCGCCTCGGCGCCGAGGTAGAGGGATTGGGCGGCAAGACACTGCGCATCTCGTGTCGCACCATCCGCGAGACGGAGCTGGCGGCCGATCTCGTCGGCCGCCTGCGAGCCTCCGTGGTCTTGATGGCGCCGCTACTGGCGCGCCTGGGTCGGGTGCGCTCGGCCCATCCCGGCGGCTGTGTGATCGGGCGACGCGACATCGACACCCACCTGGAAGCCCTGGCGGCGCTGGGCGCGCGCATTTGCGAGACACGCGGGACGTACCTGGTCGAGGCCGAGCGATTGCACGGCGCCTCCATCTTTCTCGACGAGGCGTCGGTGACGGCGACCGAGAATACGCTAATGGCGGCGACGTTGGCCCACGGCACGAGCACCATCAAACACGCCGCCTGCGAGCCCCATGTCGTCGACCTGTGCAACTTCCTCCTCAAGATGGGCGCACGGATCGATGGCATCGGCAGCAACGTCATCCATATCGAGGGCACATCCACTCTGCACGGAACCGAGCACACCATCATCTCCGACCATATCGACGTCGGCACGTTCGCCGTTGCAACCGCGGTCACCGGCGGAGAGGTAACCATCCACAACGTCATTCCCGACACCATGGAAATGACCAATCTGATCCTGCGCCGCATGGGTGTTAACTTCGAGATGGCCGGTTCCAGCATGACTATCAGACCCGGACACCTCATCGGCACGCGCAAGATCGGGACGGATCCCTGGCCCGGCTTCCCTACCGATCTCGCCTCCGTGATGATCGTCCTGGCGACTCAGGCCTCCGGCACTACCCTGATCCACGATTGGATGTACGAAGGGCGCATGTTCTTCATCGACAAACTGGTCGGCATGGGCGCCAGTATCGTGCTCTGCGATCCCCATCGCTGTGTTGTTACCGGGCCGACCCCGTTGCAGGGCAATACCGTCTACAGCCCCGACCTGCGGGCCGGCGCAGCCCTGACCATCGCGGCCCTGGCCGCGAGCGGCCACAGTGAGATTCACGACATCGAACTGGTCGAGCGCGGATATGAGAACTTCGTGGACCGGCTGGCGGCTCTCGGGGCACGCATCGAGAAAGCGACCTGATCACTCAGTTTCGCCATCGGTCCCTTCGCTAATCTCTTCGGAGCCGGCCAGCAGAGCACGCAGGCGACGCCGCTTATCGTCGAACACCGCGAACTCGTCCTCCGGCGGCCCTGTCCCACGCCGTGACTCCAGGTACTCGTCGATCTCCAGCGTCAGGGCAAGCAATCCGGTGCTCAGCGACCAGTAGCGGGTGAGATTGGACGGCTGAAAGGACAGGTCTTCGAGCAAGGCCTCTGCCGCGCGGGCCTCTTCGCGCAGCTCCAGCCAGTCGCCCAGCGTCACGTTCCGTTCGTCCACCACGCCGATCCTTTCGGGCTCGCTCTCCGGCCACGCATCCTGGCCGCTACACTACAGTAGCGGTCCCACTACCTGAAGTGTACCGCCGCCGGGCAGGACAAGAGCGGACGACAGCAGTGTATGACGCGATCATTTGCGGTGCCGGACCCGCCGGCAGCGTAGCGGCGCTGGTGCTGGCGCGCTCGGGGGCCCGCGTCTTGCTTCTGGACCGCGCCGCTTTCCCGCGCGACAAACCGTGCGCCGAGTATCTCAGTCCGGAAGCCAATATCGTCTTGCGCGACCTCGGGATCCATGATGCCGTGCAGGCCCTGCACCCGGCGCACCTGCGCGGCTTCCGCCTCTACCCCCAGATCGGCGATGGATTCACCGCCACCTTCGCGGGCGCCAGCGGCGGGATGGTCGAGCGCCAATACGGCCTGGCCGTATCGCGACTGCAGTTCGACGCCACACTCGTGCAGCAAGCGGCCCGCGCCGGGGCTGACGTCGGCGAGCGCACCCGCGTGCTGGACGTGGTGGAGAACGATGCACGCGTCGTCCTGCGCGTCGCGCGCGGGGGCGGTGAGACAACGATCACCGCACCCCTGGCAGTGGCCGCCGACGGCGTACACTCGACGGTGGCACGCCGACTTGGACTGGTCGAGCGCCGTGCCCCGCGGCGCATCGCCCTTGTCACCCACCTCTCCGGGCTCGAAGGGCTGGACGA
>Ga0070740_10001041_pt1 | contig 42352 bp, 39 predicted proteins | sample Coa_R2_FD_67286 | JGI IMG/M metagenome (GOLD analysis project Ga0070740, IMG submission 67286) | Surface soil microbial communities from Centralia Pennsylvania, which are recovering from an underground coalmine fire - Coalmine... | ecosystem: Environmental > Terrestrial > Soil > Unclassified ... | reverse complement strand
AAGGCGGCTGTCTTGTTCTTCGCAATGTGCGTGTCTGGTTTGGCTCAATGGCCGGCCTACGCCACTCCGGGGATTCCTCGCAAGGCGGACGGCAAACCCGACCTGGCCGCTCCGGCTCCCAAGACCCATGACGGCAAACCCGACCTCTCGGGAGTCTGGCGGATCCGGCAGACAAGTTACCTGATCTACGCCATGGGCGACATGAAACCGGAAGAGATGCGGCCCTGGGCCGCGGCGTTCTATCGCGAGCAAGCCGATAAATTCCGCAACAACACGGACGGAATCGCGTGCCTGCCGCCCGGCCCGAAGGCGGGACTTTCCGGGGGAGCCTTCCCCATGAAAATCCTTCAGACCCCGAATGAGATCGCGATTCTTTATGAGTATCAAACCATCTACCGGCAGATCTTTACCGATGGCCGTTCTCTACCGAAAGACCCGAACCCCACCTGGATGGGCTACTCGGTCGGGCATTGGGAAGGAGATACGCTGGTCGCCACGACGGCGGGCTTTAATGACCGCACGACGCTTGACCTGGGAGGCCATCCCCACAGCGAAGAACTGCGCGTTACGGAGCGATTCCACCGTCGCGACGTGGGGCATATGGATGTCCAGGTCACGCTGGAAGACCCCAAGGCATACACGCGGCCGTGGACCCTGCCCGTCGAGTTGGAGCTGATGCCCGACAGCGAATTGATCGAGTATGTCTGCGAAAACGAACGCGACGCTCCCCATCTGGTCGGCAAGCGAGGAGACGAAGCGCAGATTCCCCTGGAGGTCCTGAAGCGTTACGTCGGCACGTATGTTCCGGCCAACGCCGGTTTCGCCAGCTCCTCGGGGCGGCCCCTCGGCCGCAATGACATCCTCCTTGAAGGAAACCGCCTCATGATCCAACCGGAGGGATTCGCCAAAATCCCCTTGTTCGCCCAGTCAGAGAACAAGTTCAGCATGGAGGGAACCGAAATCGAGTTCGTCAAGGATGCCAGCGGCGCAGTGACCGGAATGGTGCAACACTGGACCGAAGGCGACCGCGTATCGGTCCTCAAAAGGTAAGGCGAACCGGAAGGAACACGCGGCCGGGACGCCTTGACTCCGGCGGATCTTGCAAGTAGACTTTTGCAAGAATTAGGAGGGCTTTACGACTATGATTCTGGCCCGGCTCCGGCCGTTTCTCGGACTGGTTCTCGCGCTGCCGGTAGCGGCGAGCACCGTGCGCATCATCCAGACCAACAGCGCCGGGGAGGACGTGGACATCATCGATCCCGCACAGAACAAAGTCGTCGGCGTGATCCACGGCATCGAGGTCAACCATGGCGTAGCGGTGGCTCCGGACGGAAGCCGCTACTACGTGAGCAACGAATCCAACAGTTCGCTCGAAGTGGTGGATGCCAAGACGCTGAAGATCGTGCACAGTGTGAAGCTGAGCGGGCATCCCAACAACATTTCGATCAGCAAGGACGGGCGGCGGGTGTACGTGGCGATCGCGGTGGCGCCAGGCGCGCTGGATATCGTCGACACGCAGTCGCTTGAAAAGATCAAGAGCATCCCGATGAAGGGCGCGCTGCACAACACCTACGTGACGCCGGACGGCAAATACGTGGTCAGCGGCTCGATTCCGGGCAAGGTAATCACGGTGGTGGACGCCAAGACGGACCAGGTGGCGTGGACGCTGGACCGCGATCTGGGGATCCGCTGCATGGCGTTCACGACCAATCCCGACGGCAGCACCAAGTGGATCTTCGTGCAGCTTTCCGGCTTCAACGGATTCGCGGTGATCGATTTCGCGACGCACCAGGAGATCAATCGCGTGAAGCTGCCGGATCTGCCTCCGGGCAAGAAGCCGTACCTGTGGGGCGGTAACGAATCGCACGGCCTGGCGGTGACTTCCGACGGCAAGACGCTGGTGGTGAACAGCCGCCTGAACACGGCGATCTATACGTATTCGATTCCCGACCTGAAACTGACCGGCAGCGTCGAGGTAGGCAAGTCGCCGGACTGGGTCACGCTGACCCCGGACGGAAAAATGGCTTATGTCGCCTGCGCGGCGTCGAATTCGGTTTCGGTGGTGGACCTGACGGCGATGAAAGAAGTCGCCAAGATTCCCGTCGGCGAGGTCCCGAAGCGCAACATTACCGCCGTGCTGCCGTAGCGCCGCGGTTTTCGGGCGCCTCGGGCCCGCGTTACGTGAGGTGTTCTATGAATCTGAAACTTGTTTTCGGACTGGGGGCTGGAGTGTGCGTGGCGGCTTGGGCCCAGCAAGCGGCTCGTCCTTTGCCCGAGGGCGCCGCGAAAAAACTCGTGGAGACCGCCTGCACCACGTGCCATCCGGCGACCATGATCACCAGCACGGGCCACACGGCTCAGGACTGGAAACTGGTGGTGGAGCGCATGGTCTCAGCCGGCGCGGACCTGCAGCAGAACCAGATGGCGATGGTGACCGAATACCTCGCCAAGAATTTCCCCGAAGGTGACGTGCCGAAGGCCGTGATCATTCCCGGCCCGGTGAAGGTCAGCTTTAAGGAATGGACTGTGCCGACGGTGGGCTCGCGCCCGCACGATCCGCTGGCCACGCACGACGGCTATTTATGGTACACCGGCCAGTACGCGAGCGTGCTGGGGCGCGTGGACACCAAGACCGGCGAGATCAAGGAATTCCGGACGCCGATCCCGCACTCGGGCCCGCACGGGCTGACCGAGGACAGGGACGGCAACATCTGGTTCACGGCGAACTCGAAGGGCTATATCGGAAAGCTGGACCCCAAGACCGGCAAGTTCACCGAGTACAAGCTGCCGCCGCAGGCGCGCGATCCGCACACCCCCCTGTTCGATCACAAGGGCACCCTGTTCTTCACCGTGCAGCAGTCCAACCTGATCGGGAGGTTGAATCCGCAGACCGGCGACATCAAGCTGGTGGAATCCCCGACCAAAAACTCGCTGCCCTACGGGATGGTGGTGGATTCCAAGGGCACGATGTATTACTGCGAGTTCGGCGCGCCGAAGATCGCCTCGGTCGACCCGGACACGATGGCCATTCACGAGTGGACGCTTCCCAACCCGGACGCCCGCCCACGGCGCATCGCGATCACGGATCGCGACGTGATCTATTACGCCGACTACGCGCGCGGCTACCTGGGCCGCCTGAATCCGAAAACCGGCGAGGTGAAAGAGTGGCCGACGCCGAGCGGCGCGCGGTCGCAGCCCTACGGGATCACGTTCCTTAATGGCGCCATCTGGTACAACGAGGGCAATGCCAAGCCCAACACGCTGGTCCGTTTCGACCCGGAGAACGAGAAATTCCAGACCTGGGCGATTCCGGCTGGCGGCGGCGTGGTCCGCAACATGATGCCGACCCGCGACGGGAACCTGGTGCTGGCCGAGAGCGCGCTGAACATGGTGGCGCTGGTGACGATCGGAAAGTAGGCGCGCTTTAACGGTTTCACGGCTCTCCCGCGGCCGCGCCTCCGTGAGCCGGGCTCCCGCAAGCCGTCCCGACTCCTAAGCTGCGGCCGCCCGAGGCGCGTAAATCCGGAGCGGGGAAAAACCCGATTACCGGCCCTTCTTGGCTTTGCCGCCCTCGGTGTCGATGTAGTGCTCTAAGTCTTCGTTGCCCTCGATGCAGGCGAACTCCATCTGCTCGTAGTTGGCGTCCGGGCGGCGGCCCCACTCGCCCGCAATCTTCCAAGGGCGGGTGTAGATGGTTGGGTCCTCGACGGTCGCCTCATACTTGATGGTATTCGAGTCCACGGGCGTGATCCGCTCGGTTACGTGGATGTTTTCGGTGGTGAAGTTGCCCACCATATCGAACCAGGTTCTGCCGTTCTGATTAGTAGTGTCGATCACCAGCGTGTCGCCTTCCCAACGTCCTACCGAATCGCCCATGAACAGCTTGGTCCCCGGCGGCACAGAGTGCTTACGGCCGTCTGTCGGAATGATGCGATAGGAGTGAGCGTACTCGAACAGGATCACAAAATAGCCGGAGTTCTGCATGACCTGAAAGCCGAATTGCTGGTAAGCGGAGTGCGGCACGCCGGACTGGAAGCAGTGCGCCTCAGGCTCCTCGTACATGTGGCCTTCGGCCAGTTCCTGCTGCCGGGCGCGGGCTTCGGGCTTGTAGGGAATCCGGCCATCAGGCGGATCGACAATCGCTCCCTTGCCCGGAGGCACTCCGCGCTGGGGCTTGGGGTGGTCTTCGACATCAAAGATGGCCTGATTGAAGCGCGTGGCGTAGTAGCCCTGCATGTCGGGGTGGCCGTCGGGCAGGCGCTTGACCGGCCCGCCGGGGATCCTCGGCGGCGAATAATAAGGACCGTAGGCGCCGGCCGAGACGGGGTCCGTCTTGGCGCCAGCCTTGCCTTTGCCTTTCGGTCCGTCCTGGCCGGAACCGGGAACAGGCGCAAACAAAGCCACGGCCGCGGCGGCGGCAGCCGCAAAAATAGCCACGGCAGGTTTGATCATCCCTTATTGCTTCTTGCCGACCACAAGCGGAGCTTTGCCGCCCTTGTCTTCGGTGTAATGCTCCAGGTCTTCGTTGCCGGCTTCGCAGCTATACTCCATCTGCTCGTAAGGGTGGCCGTCGGAGAACTGCGTCTGACGGTTGCGCCCGATGTTCCACCGGGCCGTCCAGGGCCTGGTGTAGATCTCGGGATCCGTCATGGTGGCTTCGTAGACGATCAGGTTGCGGTCCTGGGGAATGAATTTTTCGGTGACGTGCAGGCCCAGGGTCTTGAAGTTTCCGGAAGTGTCGAACCAGGTTTTATCGTTTTGGTTGGTGGTGTCGACCACCAGCGTGTCGCCCTCCCAGTGGCCCACGGGATCGCCCTGGAACAGGTGGATCTTGGAGTCGATGTGCTTGCGCCCGTCGGTGGGAATAATGCGCACTGTGTGCATGAACTCGGAGAGCTGGACGAAATAGTTCGGGGTCTGAATGATCTGGACGCCGAACTGGTTGGATTCGCTGTGGGGCACGCCGGACTGGTAGCAGTGCAGTTCGGGCTCATCGGCCATATGATGCATCAGGATGTCCTGCTGCTTGGCCCGAGCCTCGGGGGTGTAGGGAATTTTGCCGTCGGGCGGATCGATAATGCGGTTTCCCGCCCCGGCGAAGCCGCCGAATCCAGGGATTGCCTTGCCGCCGCCTTTCGCTCCGCCTTTGGCGCCGCCGCGTCCCACGGCGGGTTCAATATCGGTGATCGCGGGCGGGCTCCAGAAGCCCTGCATATCCGGGTGGCCGTCCGGCAGGCGGGGCATCGGACCAGCCGGCTCCTGGGGCGCGCCTTTCCCGCCTCCCCGGCCGAATCCTCCCCTACCGCCTCCCCGGCCTCCCGCAGGCGCGCCGTCCTGCCCCGAGCCCGGAACCGGAGCCAGGAAAGCGATCGCCGTCGCCGTCACAAGAGCAAAGCCAAATAGCGCGTTCTTCATTTCCGATCTCCTGTCGGGCGAATCCTAATGGCCGCCAAACGCCAGATCCTGGCATTCATATTCCATCAGCCGGGTTGTGGGTCCGGTTTTCTCCGTCATCGGAACCACGATTTTCCAATCCTTGGAAAAAGTCTTCGGATCGTGAATGATGGCTTCGTATACGAGCGTATGGGGGGCCGTTCGGGTGAATTTTTCATTCACGCGAAGCTGGTCGCTGTGATAGTTGCCGGCTTTGTCGAACCAAGTCCGGTCGTTGAAGTTGGTCACCTCAGCCACCAGGCTGTCGCCCTCCCAGTGGCCGCGCGCATCGCCATCCCAGAAATCCAGGCCGTCGATATGCGGCGAGCCATCCAGGTAAATCATGCGGTAGACGTGCGCGTACTCGGACGCGATGGCGACGTATTTTTCGGATTGGAAGATCTGGAACGGGTAGCCGACATACATGAGCCGCGGAATGCCCGGCATATAGCACTTATTCACCAAGTCGGCATTCTTGGCGTTTTTCGCGTTCTGGTCGCGCTGAGCGAGGGCGGCGGGCAGGTAAGGGATTTTTCCGTTCGGCGGATCCTTGATAAACCCACCCTTTTCGATGTTTTCGTTGGGCTTGCCGTTCGCCATCCAGATCCCTTGCAGGTCCGGCTGGTTGTACCAGCCGCGCTTGACAGTGTAGGCCGTCTTCTGTTGTCCGGGAGCCGGGCTGGAGGATAGCAACAACAAGAATGTGCACGCGGCGGCAGCGATTCCGAATCCCAAAATACGCAACTTCATCTGCGATCGAACTCCTTGGATCTAAGAGAGGTGCCCATCGAGGCCGGGCGCCCGTAAAGCGAAGCGCTGTAGAAACGCCAAAGGTTACTGCTCGCCCTTATCGTTCTGCGGAGTCGGCGGAGAATTCAGCGTCAGACGCCGGCCATCGGCGAAGACCACGTTCTGCGCCCACATGAGATTCGATCCGTCCTTAGCGAGAAAACCGTTCACCGTGATCTCCTCGCCGCCCTTGATCATATCCTTGCGCCAGCCGGCACGATACAGGCCGTTCGGAGGAGGCGTTTCTGCCGTCCAAATCTCGGTCTTCCCGTCCTCCTTAGTCACTTCGAGTTGGATATGCGAATGCGGGTTCACCCAGTCCATCTTGACCAGCTTTCCCTTGATGCTCACCGGCTTCGAGTTGTCATACTCCGCGGCGAAGGAATGGTGCGCCAGCACAGGGACCGCGGCTGCCAACAGCCCGATCGCTCCCGTGAACGCGGCAAGTCTCATCTTCATATCAAAACCCTCCAGGTTTCATTCCGTTAGAATCCTGAACCCAGGCAGCCAGCGTGCCAGCGGAACTTCAGTTAAGGAGCACTGCCCAAATGTTATAACGCCCCCTGATAGGTGTCAAGTTACACGGAACCAATGGCTTAATTCGGTTTACCGGCGGCCATTTTGAGCTCCGAAAAGGCCACTTTCCGCCCGTCCGCGGGCAGGTGAACGGGGATGATCCGATCCACATCCAGCTTCAGCCGCTCGATGTTGGCGAGCAGGTTGGTCTGGTAGTAGTTGACCGGATTGGGGGGCTGTGTAGCCACTTGGTTGGGCACGTTGAACTCGTCGGCTTCCAGCAGCACCTTCTGCTTCGGCAGGTACACGATCAGCATGTCGTCGGCGTGCATGCTGTTTTGCAGGTGGTAGATATCGATCTCGTGCTGGCCGTCAGTCAGTTTTTTGCTTTCGCCAACATATTCCACCTTAGTCTTCGGCTGTGGATTCATCTGCGACAACCGGTCGGGGACCAGGGTGTGCGGGTTTTTGAAAATCTTCTCGTAGTAGCCCTTGTTGACCTGGCTGGTCAGGATCGTGGCGCCTTCGGCGACGAATGGCCGTAACCCGCCCGAGTGGTCGGTGTGCGCGTGGGTGTTGATCACGTAGCGGATGGGCTTGTTCGGAACCAGCATCTTGGCCTGCCCGATAATCTGGTTGGCGCGCATTTCATTCTGCGGACCTTCGATCACCACGATGTAATTCTTGAAGTCCGCCACAATCGACCCGTAGCCGCCGGTGATCAGCCAGAAGCCGCCGCCCAGATCCTCCGCAACCACGACTTGAGCCCCGCCCCGGCCGCCGCCCGGACCGCCTTTGGCCCCGGCCTTATCGCCGCCCTTGCCGCCAGCTTTGGCTCCGCCCTTCGGGCCTCCCCGGCCGGCGGGAGGTGTCAGATCCACCGGCTGATTCACCTTCACATCCGACACGGTCAGTTCGAAGTACTTGGGCTCGCCCTGGTGCTGTACGATGTGCGTCGGGAACTTCAGGCCATTGAAGTCTTTCCAGCCGGTATACTCGGCGTCCCATACGACGTCGCCCAGGGGGTTCACGTCGATTTTGGTTTCGACTTTCTCTACATAGCCCTGATCGTTGATATAGCCGTCCACGGGCGCTTTATTGTCACCCATGAACTCGACGACGGTGTACTTCTTGCCTTTGACCGTCTGCGACTTCACGGTTGCGTTTTTTTCGAGCGCAGTCCGCAGGAAGCCCTCGGGCAGCAGAATATATTCGAGCTGGGTGTTCCAGGGGGCGTTAGGCCCGGCATTGGTGACTTGATTCTGGGTTTGCTCGGGAGCCGGATTCGTGGTTCCACAGCCGCCCTTGGAGTTTGGCTCGCCTTCGCCCCGGACACGTTGCAGCCGCCAGCCTTTGGCCTCCAGATCGATCGAGCGCACATACTGCTTGTCGGTGTAGCGGCGCCACCAGTCGTTATGGGAATTGGGCTCCTGGCCCACGCAGGAATCCATCCCCTCGCCCGAAATCGTCAGGGTTTTGACGTTTTCGGCGCCCATGGCCTTGAGCGAATTGGCCACGACGGTTTTCGGATCCGAGGGTGAATCTACGGCCCAGACCAGCGCGACGCCGACCCCGGCGGCCAGCAACCATTTCTTTGACATACTGCCTCCCCTGACTCTTCCAAGCGTATACGGCGGAAGGCCAAGCGGGTATGTTACCTCGCGCTCCCTGCGGTTCGCAAGGTGCCGCGGCGGCTGGCGCTGGGGGTGACTTTTCCCGCGGCTTCCGGAAAAAAACAACGCTACGGCGCGCTGAACCTATAGTAGGATAATAAAGTTCGGACCCCATCCATTCACGGCAAAGGAGGCGAGCCTCATGTGGAACCGCCGCAAAGATGAACCGTCGGCCCCCCTGCCCACTCCGGGTGCGCCGACCAAATCCGAACTCGCCAAGGAGGGTATTCCCATGTCGACGCTTCCCAGCCGTATCGCCGAACCGCATCACGATCTTATCCGGGGAAACGCAGTGCTCGGAAAATCCGTGATCGTGAAGGGCCAGATCGTAAGCCGCGAGGATCTTACCATCGACGGCGAGGTGGAAGGGACGGTCGAACTTCAGGAACACCGTCTGACGGTGGGTCCCAACGGCAGAGTGCGAGCCACCGTAAAGGCGCGCGAAGTGGTGGTGCTCGGCACGGTGCATGGCAACATCGAGACCAGCGACAAGATCGACATCCGCAAGGAAGCCAAGCTCGTCGGCGATATCAAGACCGCGCGCATCGTAATCGAGGACGGTGCGTATTTTAAGGGCAACATTGATATCGTGCGTTCGGAGCCGTCGCGTACCGCGGTGCCCGCGCCGAAACCACAGGCGGTTGCCTCTACTCCGTCGGCGAACGCCCCTGCATTAGCGGCAGGGGCGGGCGATTCCAAGCGTTAATCCCTTGAGCGCGCCTCGGCTCGCGGTTCGGCCCGAATTGGAGACCCGGAACAGCAACGGCCTCGACCAGTTCTGCGCGTCTTTGGACGAAAGGCCCGGCCTGTCCATCCTCGATCTTTCCGGGGCGAATCAGAGCACCATCAGCTTCATCACCGGGCATGGGCACCGGCTCTACTCCGACGATTTCCTCCTGCAGTTGGACACCTGTTTCGGCGATGGCGATCCTTACGAAAGCCAGACCAACCCGGTCAAGGTTCAGGAATTTCTCGGAAGCGCGCTGGATTTCGGCGGCGATATGTTTGACGGGGCGCTGGTTTGGGACGTCCTGGAACATCTGACGCCGCCCCTGCTCAATACGGTGGTGAACCGGCTGCGCAACCTGCTGCGGCCCGGCGCAAGTCTTCTCGCGGTGTTTCACGCGGAGGAGCGCAAGGATCTGGTTCCTTCGTATTCGTACAGAATCCAGGACCATCGCACGATCGCCATGGCCCCGCGAGGCCGCCGGCGTCTGGCCCAGTACTTTAACAACCGTAGCCTGGAAAAGTTATTTCAGGATTTCCATTCGGTGAAGTTCTTCCTGACGCGCGACGCGCTTCGAGAGGTCATCGTAAAGCGCTGACGCGCGGCGCAGCCACCGGACTTACAGTCCGCCTCTTATATACTTGGTTGCCATGAAGACCGCGCTCAGAATCTGCCTTGCCCTTGCCCTGTGCCTCGGAGCGGCCAGGCTCGTCCGGCCGCAGGAAGCCGGCGATCCGCTCGATTCTCTGAAAGTCTGCAAGGATACGCAAAAGCTCATCTTCGAGAATGCCTTCGTCCGCGTAATCGACGACCAGATCCCGCCCGGCGTCACCGAGCCCATGCACCGCCATCGCCACAGCGTGTCCGTATATCTCGGCAACTACACCAACGAGAACACCACCCAGGACGGCAAGAAGACCATTCAGACCCGCAAAGCCAACACCGCGGGATGGTCCGAGGCGACCGTGCATTCAGTGAAGAACATCGACACCGTGACCTCCCACGCCATCCGGATCGAGCTGAAATACTGAAACGGCCGCTTCAATCGCAAACAGCGAGCCGGCGAATCGCCGCCGCCTGGCCCGTCGATTCGTCGACTTCGACCACGACGGCGTGTAACTCCGCTCCGTGCCGCGCGGCTTCCATGCGAACCGGCAGTTGCGTTAGAAACCGCTGGATGATGATGTCCTTGTCCACACCGATCACAGACCGGTAGGGGCCGGTCATTCCCACGTCGGTCTGATAGGCGGTGCCATTCGGCAGGATGCGGGTGTCGGCGGTGGGAATGTGGGTGTGCGTCCCGATCACCGCGGAGACACGGCCGTCCAGGTACCAGGCCATCGCGGTCTTTTCGCTGGTCAGCTCGGCGTGAAAATCGACGAAGCGCACGCGCACGCTGTCCGGCAGCGCCGCCAGCAGAGCGTCGGCTTTACGGAACGGGCAGTCGATGTTGGGCATGTAGGCGCGGCCTTGCAGATTCAAAATGGCGCATTCGACGCCGTTGCGCGCCTGCACCACCAGCACGCCCGAGCCGGGCAACTCCTCGGGATAGTTTGCGGGCCGCAGCAGCCGCGGCTCGCGCGGAAGATAATCGTAGATTTCGCGCTTGTCCCAGACGTGGTTGCCGGTGGTCAGCACGTCGATGCCGTAGCCGAACAGCTCCTCGGCCAGCGCCGGAGTGATGCCGAAGCCGCCGGCGGCGTTCTCTCCGTTGGCGATCGTCAGGTGAATGCTCTCGGCCGAGACAATCCCCGGCAGGCGCCGCGCCACGATGCTCCGGCCCGGAGATGCGAAGATATCGCCGATAAACAGGAGGTTTGTCAAGATGTGAATCTCAGGGCCGCCTGGCCGGTGCGGACTTCAGAAATAGGGAGCGCACCACCACGCCGTCCTAGCCTCCGTCATTTGACCCCGAACTCAGCAGGGTGGTGTCCTCCGCGCGCCTTCAGGCTTCTCCATGGCGGCTAAGCCGCCGGAGCTTGCTCACCGGCACGTAATCGAGCCGGACCCCATGACATTGACTGTTGGATCAATTTTTGGAAGCCGCACACAAACGCGGCAGGAACGCTCCTCAGGTAGATGATACCAGGATGGTTACCCGGTACAATGGAACTCTGGTACAAATCTGCGCGTCCAAAGCCTGTTGCCGAACCACCGGCTGCAAAGGCGCGTTTTTTGCGCGCCGGCCGGCTTAAGGATCTGGCCCACGTTAAACTTGTGAGCATCGGATGAGGTTTCTTCTCGCGTTCTCTGCCTGCCTGCCCTTCGCCGGGACTATGGCTGCGCAAAGCTATGTTGTTTCGACTGTCATTGGGGGCTCGCCGGCGCCGGCGTCAGCCACCGCGGCCAACCTCGCTCTCGGCGGGCTGGGACGCGTCGCCACCGACCCCGCTGGAAATGTGTACTTCACCGCGCTGAACTCCGTCTACCGCCTGGATTCCAGCGGCACGGCGACACGCGTGGCCGGCAACGGCCGTCCCGGCTTTTCCGGAGACGGCGGCCCGGCCCTCAGCGCGCAGTTGAATAATCCTCAAGGCATCGCGATCGATTCCGCGGGCAACATTTATGTCGCGGATACCGGCAACGAGCGGGTTCGCCTGGTATCGAACGGAATCATCTCAACGTTCGCGGGAAACGGCACACCCGGCCAATCCGGGGACTACGGCGACCCGAGGCTCGCGCAGTTGCACCTGCCCACGGGCTTGGCGGTCGATAAGGCCGGGAACCTGTATATCGCCGATTCGGCGAACAATATCATTCGGGAGGTCTCAGGCGGGGTGATTTTCGGCTTCGCGGGAAACTACATTGCCGGTTTCTCCCAGGACGGGCAATCGGCGACCGTGGCCGCCTTGAACGCACCTTCGGACATCACCTTCGACAGCTCCGGAAACGCCTATATCGCCGATACGGGTAACGGGCGGATCCGGCAGGTGAACTCCTCGGGGATTATCTCGACCTTCGTTGGCGGCGGCACCACCTACACCGAGGGCGGGCTGGCGACGGCGAGCGTCCTGAGCGGCCCCCATGGAGTCGCGGTGGATTCGAGCGGAAACCTCTATATCGCCGATTCCGATTCGAATCACATCTACAAGGTCGCGGGCGGCAAGATCACTACAGTGGCGGGCAACGGAACCTACGGCTTCAGCGGCGACGGCAGCGCCGCGGCTTCCGCCGTGTTGAGCAATCCCTCGAGCGTTGCCGTGGACGCCTCGGGCAGCCTGTATGTCGTCGATCTGTTCAATGCGCGCATCCGCAAAGTCTCTTCGGCGACCATCAGCACGATCGCGGGCAACGGCCTGACGGCGTACTCGGGCGATGGAGGCGCGGCTCAGAACGCGCTGATGAACGGCCCTTCGGGCGTCGCCGCCGGACCGGATGGCATCGTCTACGTATCCGACACGAGTAACCAGCGCGTCCGCAAGATGGCGGCCGATGGAACCATTTCGACCGTGGCGGGCAATGGGACGGCTGGCTTCGGAGGCGAAGGCAGCGCCGGCTCCAACGCGCAGGTTTCCTATCCCAACGGCTTGGCCGTAGACGCCTCCGGGAATCTCTACATCGCCGACACCGGGAATCACCGCGTCCGGAAATTATCGGGAGGAGCGATCAGCACGGTTGCAGGTAACGGGACTGCGGGGTACGCCGGGGATGGCTCGTCTGCTACGGGCGCGCAGCTCAACTCGCCAATCGCCGTCGCGGTAGACAGCGCGGGAAACCTCTATATCGCCGATTACGGCAACCACGCGATTCGCAAGGTGACTCCCGGCGGGACGATATCGACTGTGGCGGGAACGGGCGTTGCAGGCTATTCGGGCGATAACGGCCAGGCAAACAAGGCCCAGCTCAACTCGCCCTCCGGAGTGGCTGTCGATGCCGCCGGCAATATCTACGTAGCCGACTTGGGCAACCGCCGGGTCCGCAAGATCTCATCCTCCGGGATCATCACCACTGTGGCGGGCGACGGCAACGCCTCCACAAGCGGCGATGGCGGCCCGGCCGTGAACGCGGAACTGATCGCGCCATCCGGTGTCGCCGTGGATGCGCAGGGTAATCTTTTTATCTCCGACTCCAGCGCCGGCACGGTTCGTTTTGTGAGCGCCGGAGGCTTGATCGTCACCATCGCCGGAACCAGCGCCCCCGGGTATTCTGGTGACAATGGGCCGGCGCTCAATGCCAGCTTCAGTAGTCCGGTGGCGATTTCGCTCGATGCAAACGGAAATGTATTCCTCGCGGATCGCGTAAATAACGCGGTCCGCATGCTCCAGCTTGTTTCGGGAGTTCCCTCCGTCGGCGCGGTAACAAATGGGGCCAGCGGCGCCACCGGGCCAATCTCGCCGGGTGAAAACATTGCGATCTACGGAACCGGTATCGGGCCGGAGCAGTTGACGCAATATCAGCCGGACGAAAACGGCCGTGTTCCGACAGAAACCGGTGGAGTAACGGTTTACGTGAACGGGGTGCCGGCGCCGGTCCTATACGCCTGGACCAGCCAGGTCGGGGTCGTTGTGCCCTATGAAGTGACTCCCGGAAACGGCGCCGTTACCGTCCAGTACAACGGCCAAATCTCTCTCCAGTTACCCGTAACCATCGCCAATACTTCGCCGGGCCTTTTTACGGTGGACGGTTCCGGTAAGGGACAGGCCCTCGCGGTCAACGAAGACGGAACGACGAATTCGACGGCCGGGCCCGCCCCGCAAGGGCACGTAATCAGCGTCTACGCAACGGGCCTGGGGCTGGTCACTCCGGCCGTTCCCGACGGCGCGCCGAACTCGGCGGGGTTCGGCTTTCCACTGCTGCCAGTGACGGCCACGGTGGGCGGGCAGCCCGCAGTGGTGCAGCGCGCTGGCGGCGACTACGGTCTGCCGGCGGGAACCGTCCGGGTCGATATCCGGATTCCTCCGGGCGTGACCGGCAATGCGGTTCCGGTAGTCATTCAATCTTCCGGAGCGAGCAGCCAGTCCGGCGTAACGGTCGCGATTAAATAATCCGAGCGGGCTCTAGCGGATATAGAATCCGGTCTGGTGGCTTTTGGGCGCGGGCTGCTCCTCGACCGCGATACTGCGGACCTGTGCGGCCGGAGGTCCGACACGCAGTTCCCCTTCGAAATCCTGAAGCTGATGGGGGGTGCCGATGGCCAGGACTTCTACGCGGCCGTCCTCCAGATTCCGCGCCCAGCCGCGCACGCCGAGATCCCGAGCGGTCCGCTGGACGAAATAGCGGTATCCAACCCCCTGGACCTGTCCAGAAACGAAGTATTTACGAGCTGATTGCAAGGCCACAAGAGCAAATTTTACCGCGGGGTCCTGAACGGCTGCGGCCAAAGGAAACGCGGGCGTTCCCCAGCGAAGCCGGAACGCCCGTCAATGCCAAGAGTTAGAACACGAACTGCGCGACCAGTTGCCCGGTGCGCGGCGGGTACCGCACTGTGGATGTGTTGATCGATCCGAACCCGGAGACGATCTGGAGTCCGGGAGTGGAGCATGCGCCGTTGGCGCCGCTCGGCAGTTTGCAGGTAGGCGCGGTCTGGGGGCTGATGCCGACGCCATTGATCGAAGGATCGTTCAGGTAGGTGCGGTTGAAGACGTTAGTGAACTCGGCGCGGATGTTGAGGCTCATCCGCTCCCGGAAGTGGAACTGCCGCCCGAAGGCCAGGTTTTCGACCGGCCGCCGCTCGCCGCGGAAATCGCTATAGTAGGTCGCCCCGCCGTACTGGCCGGGAGCGGGGTCGGCCCAGGCGGCCGGGTTAAGGACGAACTGCTTGTTCGGATCGAAGCAGTGGCAGTTGAGGTCCTGAAGATAGAGCGGCTGGCCGGTTCGGATTTGATACTGACTCGTCTGGAACGTGAGATTGCTGATGGTACCGGTAGCGAGCGCCGCTGGATAGCCGGTTGCGTTCGCGGTAGGCGCGGAAAGCGGCGTTCCGCTCGCGTAGTACACGAATGGATTGAACATCCAGTCTCGCACCAGGAAGGAGACGGCCTTAGGACCCCACTTGGGGGTGACGTAAGAAGCGCCGATTCGCATCACCAGGGGCTGATCCAGCGAAGAGATGGCTTTCGCCAAAGCGCGATTCGCCACGTCCGGCGTACCGCCGAAGGTATCCATCGACTTCGACCAAGTGAATGCCCAGTCGAATTGCAACCCGTTCGAGATCCGCTTATTGGCGGTCAATTGCAGCGAGTTGTACCAACTGTCGCCGAGCGGCGGGTTCACCAGGCTGATGGTGGTGTACTGCGGGAAAGGCCGCAGAGCCTGCGCGACGGAGGACGTCAGCGGGAAGCCAGCGAACGGAATCTTATTCTGGAAGCGTCCGGCCGCCGCCGAGCCGATGGGCGCGAGTAGCGTGGCCAAGTCCGCGGGATTGTTCAGGTTCAGCCCGTTGGCGGCTAAGATCGCCGTGCTCAGGTAGTTATAGTTGGTCAGCGGCTGGCCCACGTAGGTCGGCCACCAGATTCCGCGGTTGCCGATATAAGACGCCTGCACGACCAGGTTGCGCACAACCTCGCGCTGCACGCTGAAGCTGTATTGATATTGCCGCACGGGCCGTCCGGCGTTGGGGTCATAATACTGGGGACCGGCCCCAGGGAACACGCCGCCGATCGGATAGAAGCCAGGGTTAAAATTGGGCCAAGCGATCTGAGCCGCGGTCAGTGGCGCCCCGTTGACGGTTACGCCTTGGCCGAGCGTCATGAGCGCGTTGCCAGGGATAGAAGACGGGGCGAATCGGTTGCTCGCGGCCGCATTTCCGCTGGCTGCACCGAAGACTTGGGCGACCCCCGTGGACGTGTATTCTATCCCGAAGCCTCCCCGCAAGACGGTCTTGGGCGTTAATTGGAAGGCGAAGCCGAAGCGCGGGCCGAAGCCCCAGGGATAATTGTGAGCGAAATCGCAGTGGCAGGTGGCCTGATAAATGGTAGCTCCCGGATGGCCTCCGGCCGTGGGATCCGCCAAGCCTGGAGCGAGGTTCGGGGAACGCCCGTACTGCTCCTTGTACCAGGTCGAATAGTCGTAGCGCAGCCCCAAGTCCAGCGTCAGCCGGCGCGTCACCTTCCAACTGTCCTGGGCGTAAAATCCCCACTGCTGTTTGCCGAAACGGACGCGCGAGGGGGGATCTACTTCGGCGGTGTCTACCGCGCCCAGAAGGAAGCTGGCGTACGGGAAACCGATATGATTCGGACCGATGTTGGCGGTGCTGACGCCAGTGGAGGTGTTCACCAGATAAGGCATGGCCGTCTGAGCGGAACTGAATCCGTAGGTTCCTTGCAGATTGCTCACGGTGATCGTATAGCTTCCCTGGAACTCGCCGTTTCCGCCGAACTTGAAAGTGTGGTTGCCTTTCACCCAGGTCAAGCTGGCAATGTTATCGACGATCGTGTACGCATTGTCGGCCCGTCCAGGAGGACCGATTTGAGGTTCCAACGCGCTGCCGAAACCGCCAGCCGTCGAGTCCGACAGGCCGGTAAAACTGGGGAAGGTCGCCGGACGTTGGAAGGCCTGGCTGCACAGCCCGATTCCCGAACAGGCGTTGTAATCCGGCGTGACCGAAGGCCGCCCCAGGTAGTCCGTGTCAAAACCCGAGCCTAAGTGCAGAAGCAGCGTAGGGGTAATGGTGTGGTCATAGTTCAGCCGCTCGCGATGCGAGTAGATGCCGCCCCCGAAGGTGTAGGAAACAGGCTGCGGCAGACCGTCCTCGCCATAGCCGCTCTGGGTGTACGTCATGGTCCGGCTCCAGAAGAACGACAGCTTGTCCTTGGTCCCGATAATCTGATCCAACTTCAACGAAGGCGCTTCGGTATCCCGGCTGACGGGCTCCGTGTTCTGGAAGTTATTGACTACGCCCGCAGCATTGCACGGCGGCCCGGCGACGCAGAACGGCAGCGGCAGCATGTTCTGGATTCGCAGGGCGACGGGGTCGAGACGGCTGGCCGGAATGGTGTTGTTGAGAAAAGGATTGGTCACGACTTTGCCAGCCACGACCTGCGCGGTGAGCGGATCGTAAATCGTGTTGGCGATAATCGGCCGGCCCAGCGGATCGGTACCCAGATTCTTGTTGCCGGCGGCCGTAATGGCGGCGCTGAAATCGCCGGAGCGATACGCCGGCGTGGGGATCGAAAACGCGCCCGGCAGGAAGTTCTGGTCTTGCAGGAACTGCTCCCAGCTAAAGAAGAAGAAGGTTTTATCGCGGCCGTTATAGACTTTCGGAATCGAGACCGGGCCGCCCAGCGTGAAGCCGTAGTCATTCCGGCGCTGCGTGGACCGCACCAGGCCGCCCGAGCCGTTATTGGTGAACGGCTGGCCGGCGTTCAGGAACTCATTCTGGAAATATTCGTACAGGTTGCCGTGATACTGGTTGGTGCCCGACTTCATGGTGATGTTCATCACCGCGCTGCCGGCCTGCCCGAATTCGGCCGAGTAATTGCTGGTTTGCACGGTCCATTCCTGGATCGAATCCATACCCGGCTGGTTCTGCTGATTCGCGCCTTGGCCCAGGATGTTGGTTCCGTCCATGCCGTCAACCAGCACCCGTTCCGAGCCGGCGACGCCGCCGTTGATGCGCACCGTAGGCCCGGTGAACGACGGGCTCGGTTGATAGAAGGCGCCTGGCAGCAGGGCCACGATGTTAAACGGGTTCCGGATTCCCGAGGAGTTCTGTCCCACCGACAGCAGCGGCAGGGTGTCCATGGTTTGCGTGGCGACCGTGTTGCTCAGCTCGCCGCTCTCCGTCTTGAGTAGCGGCGCCTCTTCGCTGACGGTCACCGATTCCGAAGCGTTGCCGACCTCCAGCGTCGCGTCCACACGGATTGTTTGTGCCGCCTGAACGATCAAGCCGGTGCGGACGAATTTCTTAAACCCGGCGACGGTGACGTCCAGCTCATAGGTGCCCGAAGGCAGTTGGGCAATGGTATAGTTTCCGGTCGCAGAGCTTTGCACGGGATAGACCGCGCCCGTATCGGTGTTCCTGGCCTGCACGGCCGCACTTGCGACCACCGCACCGGCCGGATCCGAAATCGTTCCTGTGATCGTTCCTCGATCACTCTGAGCGAATGCCGCCAGAGCCGACACGACGAACAGAGTCGTTAAGTATGGGAAGCGCATGTGTTAAAACCCCTTCAGCAGCGAAAAGTTTATAACAACCCCAGCAAATTGGCAATACCCTCGCCATCGTTCCCATCGTTCGCCCGCCTTCCCCGACCAACGCGGCCCATTCGTCACGCCGGTGAAGGGCGTCCCGCGGGGAGGCGAGCAGGGACCGGCGCCTCCGGTGGACAGCGTAGAGGAACCGGCTGGCGCAAGCTTGTGGGGCTCAGGCGAAGAATTCACGCGCGGCCTGCACCGTCGCCTGAATATCCTCCTCGCTGTGCGCCGCGGAAACGAACCCGGCCTCGAACTGGGAAGGCGCGAGGTAGCTTCCCCTCTCCAGTAAAAAGTGGAAAAACTTCGCAAACCGCCAGGTGTCGCAGCGCTTGGCGGATTCCCAGTCCGTCACGGGCTGGTCCGCAAAGAAGAACGTGAACATCGAGCCCACGCGGTTGATGGTGACGCCCGGAGGAACCCAGGCCGTGAGTTGCGCGGACCGGGCTTCGAGAAGTTCGTAGACTTCCGGATGGTCGGCCAGATGTTGCAACGCCGCCAGCCCGGCGGCGACGGCCAGCGGGTTTCCCGAGAGCGTCCCCGCCTGATACACCGGTCCGGCTGGCGCAATTTTCTTCATGATGTCGGCGCGGCCGCCGTACGCGGCGAGCGGGAGGCCGCCGCCGACGATTTTTCCGACGGTGGTGAGGTCGGGCCGGATGCCGAACCGTTGCTGGGCTCCGCCGAGGCCGACTCGAAAGCCGGTCATGACTTCATCGAAAATCAGCAACGCGCCATAACGGGAAGTCAGTTGGCGGAGCGCTTCAAGAAAACCGGGCGCGGGCGGAACGCAGCCCATGTTGCCCGCCACGGGCTCGACGATCACCGCGGCGATTTCCGAGCCGTGGGCGGCGAAGGCCTTTTCCACCGCCGCGACCGAGTTGAACGGCAGGGCGATCGTGGTTTCGGCGAAGCTGCGCGGCACGCCCGCGGTATCGGCGATCCCCAGGGTGGCCATGCCGGACCCGGCTTTGACCAGCAAAGAATCGACATGCCCGTGGTAGCAGCCCTCGAACTTCACCGTGAGGTCGCGTCCGGTAAAGCCGCGAGCCAGACGCAGGGCGCTCATGGTCGCCTCGGTGCCGGAGTTGACCAGGCGCACCATCTCCATGGATGGCACGGTTTTCGAAATGAGTTCGGCCAGCGCCACTTCGCGCTCCGTGGGTGCGCCGAAGCTTGTGCCTTCGTCCAGGGCTTGCCGCACCGCCTCAATTACTTTCGGCGGGCGATGTCCAAGCAGCAGCGGCCCCCAGGAGCCCACATAATCGATATAGGCGTTGCCGTCCACGTCGTAAATGCGCGAGCCCTCGCCGCGGGCGATGAAACGGGGCGCGCCGCCCACGCCGCGAAAGGCCCGCACCGGCGAATTGACTCCGCCGGGGATGATCGCCTGCGCGCGCGCATACAGCGCCTCCGATCGAGATGTGGTCATTGCTATTCAGTCTAGCGGGCGCGGGCGCCTATGATAAAAGAACATGGCTCGCGGTTCGGTTTTGCAGATCAATGTCTCGCGCGGCGGCGTGCCGAAACGCCCTATCGAACAGGCAACCGTTACCACCGAAGGCATTACCGGCGACGTTCACGCGCACCCGGCGGTGCATGGCGGACCTCAGAAAGCGGTCCTGCTGATTACCTCGGAAGGCATTGAGGAGCTGAAGCAGGCCGGCTTTCCGCTGTTTTATGGCGCGCTGGGCGAAAACATCACGACCCAGGGCCTGGACCGGCGCCAGATGCGCCTTGGGCAGCGCTGGCGGATCGGCGCGGCGACCATCGAGCTGACCCGAGTACGGGTGCCCTGCGCGACCATTCAGGTCTATGGCGCCGGGATTGGGGAAGCGGTTTATGATCGAAGGGTAAAAGCTGGCGATTGGTCGTCGCCTCGATGGGGGTTGAGCGGATTTTACGCCGCGGTGATCGAGCCAGGTCCCATCCGGGCCGGCGATGCGATCGTGCCGGTGGATTCCGCGGTCTGATCCTCCGATGCAACGTCTGCTTACGCTTCCTTACAAGGACCAGCGCCGCGCGATGCGCGAAATCGCGGGTCTGAGCGATCATCTTCCGGCCGCGGTCCGGGAACAGTTCGATCTCCTTCTGGCAGGCTCGCCCGCTCCGGAACGCGGCCTTCAATACTTCGTCCGTCTCTATGAACGCCATCCCGGCGCGTTCCGCCTCCTGACCGATTCCGTCGAAGGCATCCGTCATCTGACGGCCGTCTTCACCCAGAGCCATTTCCTTTCCGAAGAGGTATTGGAGCGCCCGGAATGGGCCGAGCAGATGCTCGATTCCAGCCGTTTGACGCGCGTGATTTCGGCCGACGAAATTCGGGCAGACCTCGAGGCCATCCTTCCGCCCGGAGTGCCGCCCGCGTTGGAACTGGCGAAATTCCGGCGCAGGCAGATGCTCCGCATCGTGGTGCGCGACATTCTGGGTCTGGCGCCGCTGCCCGAGATCACGGCGGAACTGTCGGACCTTGCGGACGTGCTGGTGGAGACGGCCTACGACCGCATCCGTGAAAGCCTGGTCGCGCGTTACGGCGTCCCGCGCGCCGAAGCCGACGGCCGCCAGGCCCACTTTGCCGTGATCGCGCTCGGCAAATTGGGCGGCCAGGAGCTGAACTACAGCTCGGATATCGATCTCATGTTCCTGTATTCAGACGTCGGCTCCACCGACGGCCCGGAGCGCATCAGCAACAAGGAATTTTTCAAGCGGGCGGCGAACCAGCTCACGGATCTGCTCTCCACCTACACGGCCGAGGGTGTGTGCTACCGCGTGGATCTGCGACTCCGGCCGGATGGCAGTCTCGGCGAGGTCTGCATTTCGCTCGATGCGTCACGAAAGTATTACGAGCGCCGCGCGCGCGATTGGGAATTACAGATGCTGATCAAAGCGCGGGTGGCGGCGGGCCACCGGCCCACCGGACGGGCGCTGCTCGAATTTGTGGAACCGAAGATTTATTCGACCACGCTGGATTTCTCGGCGGTAGAACAGCTCTCGCTGACCCGCGAGCGCCTGAACGAAAAGCTCGCCGCGCGCCAGATCAAGCGCGGCATTTCCACGAAAATTCGCGAGCGCGGCGCGGCCATTGACGTGAAGCTGGAGCGCGGGGGCATCCGGGACATCGAATTCGTGGTGCAGTGCTTGCAGCGGCTTTATGGCGGCGCCGAGCCCTGGGTCCGGCACGGGGGCACGCTTCTCGCGCTGGCGCGGCTTCAGGACAAGGGCTTTCTCTCGGGGGCCGAGTACGGGCGGCTCGCGTCCGCCTATCAGTTTCTCCGTCACCTGGAGCACCGGCTTCAATTCGAAGACGACTTGCAAACGCACACGCTCCCGCAGGATCCCGCGGCGCTCGACGCGCTGGCGCGCCGGATGCCCGGAGGGGGCACGGGCGAGCGTCTCCTTCGCGAGCTGCGCAACCATTTTGAGCAGGTCCGGGAGATTTACGAACGCGTGGTGCACTCCGCCAAACCGGCACCGGCCCTCCTGCCGGCCAGCCGCCCGGAGCCGCCCCCAGTGCCCTCGCGCCCGCGGCTCAGCTATGTGATTCGCGCGCTGGACCAACGGGCTCCGGGCTTGGCCGCCGCGGTGACCCGGGCGCAACTCCACCGCGGATTCCGGACATTCGAACATTTCCTGGACCGGCTATCGCACGACCCCGACCGCATGGAGCGCCTGAACAGCGAGCCGGAGCTGGCCGCGCACACGCTGGATCTGTTCGAGCACAGCCCGTATTTCGCCGAGGAGTTGATCCGCACGCCGGAGTTGCTGGACGAGATCGGCCGCAGTTCGATTCCCCTCTATGCCGACGAGCCCGCGCCGAACGAGATGACGGAGCTGCGGAGATGGTTCCGGCGCGAGATGCTGCGGATCCAGACCGAAAGCGTGTGCCGGTCGTATCCGATCTTCGAGACGCTGGCGCGCACTTCGGAGCTGGCCGATGCGGTGATCGCCCGGGCTTACGGCATTGCCATCGCGGAGACCCTTGCGGCGCATCCGCCGCAGGACCCGGCGTACCGGCCGCTGAATCAGATGTGGGTGATCGCGCTCGGGAGACTCGGCATGCGCGAGTTTGACCTCGGCTCGGACGCCGACCTGGTCTTCGTCCTGGCAGACTCCGACGCCGCGGAACTACAGTTTTGGACCCGGGTGGCGGAGCGCCTGGTGGATGTGCTGACCGCGTATACCGGCAGCGGAATGCTCTTCGCCGTCGATACCCGCCTGCGGCCGAACGGGAGCAGCGGGCCCCTGGTGCAGACCGAGACGGTGGTAAAGGAATACTTCGGCCACTCCGCCGAGGCGTGGGAAGGCATCACGTACATGAAATCCCGCGCCGTGGCCGGCGACCCGGTGCGCGCCGAAGCGTTCCTGCATCAGTTGCAGGAAGTGGACTGGCGGCGGTACGGCCAGAGCGGCCGGTCGCGCGCGGACCTCCGGGACATGCGGCTGCGGCTCGAAAAGGAACAGGGCCAGCAGCATCCGCTGAAGGCCGGCCGGGGCGGATATTACGACATCGACTTCCTGTTGATGTATCTGCGTCTGAAAAGCGCCGGCATTTTCTTCAAGGTGCTGAACACCCCTGCGCGCATTGAGGTTCTCGAGAGCATGGGGCATCTGGATCGCGCCGCGGCGGAATTTCTGCTGGAAACCGCGACGTTTTACCGCGCGCTCGACCACGGGCTGCGAATTCTGTCGGGTCATGCCGAGGCCAAGCTGCCCAAGGCGGAGTCTCAACGCGAGGCCTTGAGCGCGCTGCTGCGGCGCTGGAGCCCGCTGCCGCTTGAGGATCTGAGCGAGATTCGCAACAACACGCGCGGGGCCTTCGATAAACAGTTCGGGGGGTAGCCGCCGCGCGGCAGAGGCCGCGTCACGGCTCCACAACCAGTTCCCGCACCTCCAGCGCCCGCTTCTGCCCGGCGGTGACAATCTCGCCTCGGTACTTCAGAGTTCCATTCACCGTGAGATCGACGGATTTGTTCACGGGATAGTCGAACCCTAATACGTCGCCTTCGGCCATTTCCAGAAGCGTGCCCACGCTGAGCGTAGGCCCTTGGAGGCGGGCATCGAGTAGAAGCACGGCCGGGCGGATCATCCGCAATACTCGCGCATGCTCCTCTTCCGTGGCCTCGGTTTTGCGAACGCTCCATTGCTGGTCGAACTTTTGGCGGAGCATTTTGACCACGATCGACGGAATCCCGATGTTCATCATCCCGGCGGTATCACCGATGCGGATCTCCAGGCTGATCGCCACGACGGCCTCGTTGGGCGCCAGGATCTGGAGCAGTTGCGGCTCGGTTTCGTGACTCTCGATGGAGAAATCCAGCGCCGTGACGGCGTGCCAGGAGGTACGCAAATCATGCAGGATTATGCGCAGCAGCCCTTCGAGAATGCTCTGCTCGATCTCCGTTACTTCGCGCGTCAGTTTGACTGCGGGCTTGCCGGTGCCGCCAAGGAGCATTTCGAGAATCGGGAAGACGAGCGAAGGATTGATCTCCAGGACCGCGTTGCCGTCGTAAGGCCTCATCCCCAGCGCGATCATGCTGGTCGGCGAGGGCAAACACTGGGTGAACTCCATGAAGGAGAGCTGTTCGACACTAACGAGGTTCACCGCAACATAGGCGCGCAAATAGGCGGACAAGCTGGAAGCCAGGCTGCGGGCGAAGTTCTCATGGAGCAGGTGAATCGCCCGGAGCTGATCTTTCGCGATGCGGTCGGGCCGGCGAAAATCGTAGGGCTGGGCCCGCTTGGAGAGTTCCTCCTCGGAGTCCTGTCCCGGGCGGGCAATAATTTCGGGCTCTTGCGAGGATCGAATCCGCTCTGCGGCCATATTCGAATATCGGCGTATCCGCGCCGGTTTGCCAGCCCCGCCGCCGTCAGATCTTTCCTAGCGAGTCTCCCGGACCAGACGTCGGCCTACAAGATATTCACCGCACGCGCCGCCAGGATCGCAATCGTCGCCAGCGAAATCGACGCTTGCAGCATCATCAGAACTTTTGCCCACCGCGACAGGACGGGGACGTCTGTCGGCGAAAACGCGGTGCTGGTATTAAACGCCAGGAACAAATAATCGACGAATCCCGGCCGCCACTCCTCCTCGCCCATTTCCCGGCGCAGCTCGGCATCGAGCATCATCTGGGGGAACAGAAAGGCGCCATCGGTGTGCGCGCCTCGAAGATCGCGTTGATGGGGACCGCCCGCGTCCAAGCGCCAGTACCACGAGGCGAAGATCAATAGATTGCTGATCCAGAGCGACAGGGCCGACGCCAGCAGCCGCTGGGCGGACTCGGTATGCTGAATCAGTCCGAGGATCAGCAGCGCGAGCGACACAACCATCGCTCCCGTGACGATTGCCAAGCCGACATAACCGGCAATCCGTACGAAGTCGTGTGCGCCAGCCCGATGCCCGGCCAGCCCCGCCAAGGAAAAAACCACCACGATGGCCGGCACCAGCCAGTCCGGCCCCGGCGACAGGCTGGGCGGCAGCGCATAATACAACCCGCCGACCGCCAGGATGGCGATCACAGCGGGCCATCGCGGCTCCGGGTTTACGATCTTCTGGCGCTCCGGCATGTCTACTTATTTTGGCGCTAAGTCCGGACCGGGGACACCCGCTACAATAGCGCCATGCCGTACTCATCATCCGGACGAAGGGGCGCTCGAAGGGGCGAAGGAACGGGCGGCTTCACGGACGATCGGAAGAGTCTATTTCCTGAATGTGAACCCGAACATCGCCGCGATTTCATTGTGAATAAACTAGCCGTGGGCTTCGCCCTGGCCGTGCGCCCGGCGATCGCCCAAACCCCGATTACTACCAACACCGAAGGCTTAAATGCGGGCGAAGTGAAAATTCCCGTGCGGGATGGAATGCTGCCCGGCTACCGGGCGTGCCCCGCGAAAGGCCGCAGCTTCCCCACCGTGCTGGTGGCGCACGAGATCTTCGGCGTCCATGAGCACATTAAGGACCTGTGCCGCCGCCTGGCCCATTCCGGCTATTGCGCGATCGCGCCCGAGTTGTTCGCGCGCCAGGGTGATGTTTCCAAGATGTCCAGTGTGAATGAGATCCTTACCAAAGTCGTGTCCAAGGTTCCCGACGCCCAGGTGATGAGCGATCTCGATTCCGCCGCGATCTTCGCCGCCAAAAGCGTCCACGCCGATTCCTCGCGCCTGGCGATCGCGGGGTTTTGTTGGGGAGGGCGCATCGCGTGGCTTTATTCCGCGTATAATCCCAAACTGAAGGCCGCAGCCGCCTGGTGCGGACGCCTGGAGGACGAAAGGAACGCTTTGACTCCCAAAAACCCGATCGACTATGCAGGAGCTCTCAAGGCCCCCGTGATCGGCTTCTACGGGGGAAAGGATACCAGCATCCCGCAGGAGTCCATCGAGAAAATGCGCATCTCGCTCAAGGTGGTAAACGACCCCTCCCAAATCTACGTCTACCCGGAGGCGCAGCACGGCTTCAACGCCGACTACCGCCCCAGCTACAACCGGGAGGCCGCGACCGACGCCTGGAAAAAGATGCTTGATTGGTTCAAAAAATACGGAGTATAGACCGTGATCACCGAAACCAAAGTCCGCAAAGTGGAGCCGGATATCACCGTGTTTGAGATTTCCGGGCGCCTGAACCTGGGAAATACGCTGGTCACGATCGAGAGCGCGATCCGGAAGCTGATTGACGAAGGCGCTCGCAAGCTGGTGGTGGAGCTTTCCGATGTCAGCTACATCGACAGCTCGGGCATCGGAATGCTGGTGAGCTGCTCCGGGCACATGGGGCATTGCTCGGGCCACCTGCGCATCTCGGGCGCGAAGGGCGTTGTGGAAAAGGCGTTTCGGATTGTTCATATGGATCGCATTGCCGCGCTCGACGGCGATGTCGAGACCGCATGCATGAACTTGCGAGCCGGGGGCGCCGCGGTGTAGCCGTCCTGGGCTGTACGGCAGCGCTGATTTTGGGATACTCGATATATGCGTATTTCCACGCGCCTTCTTTGCCGTCTGCTGACCGCCGCGGCGGTGGCGTCTCTGGCCACGCCCAGCTTCGCTCAGGCCGACCTAAAGGCCGCGGTGCTGAAGCACCTGGCCACCTCGCGCGACTTTACATTGAAGGTCGCCAACCAGATGCCGGAAGACAGCTACTCCTTCAAGCTGACGCCTCCCCAGATGAGCTTTGCCGAGCAGATGGTGCACCTGTCGCAGGCATTCCAGGAGTTCCTTTCGCCCCTTTCCGGCAATCCGCCGAAATTCGAAAAGCCGGCTTCATTGAACAAGCCCGATGTGCTCGCGTTCATGAAAAAGTCGTTCGACGGGGCGATCGAGCAGGTATCCAAGCTGACGCCCGAGCAAATCTCCAAGAGCTATCGCACGGGCGGCGGCTCCGTGACGGGCGTGGATCTGCTGCTGGAGCTGATGGACCATACCACGCACCATCGCGCATCCGCCGAAATGTATCTTCGGGCGAAGGGGATCACGCCTACAGAGTACGAATTTTGAAGCGCCGCTTACCTGCGCCTGAAACCGCACTCGCCCGGCATCCATCTAAGGGCGCAGAGGTATTGAAATTGTAGATGTTAGTATTGGAGTGCCACCTGAAGTGAGGCTCCAAGCTGCCTCCGCCCTGCAAGGAGAAGAAAACATGGGCTCCATTATTGGTTCCCCCCTTCCGCCGAATAATCCCCCACCCCCACCGCAGTATCAACAGCCTGCGTATCCGCCTCCGCCCGCCTACCCCCCGCAGGCGTACACGCCCCCGCAGGAGACCGGCGGATGGAAGATCGGGGCGCTGTTTGTCGCCGTGCTGGCGGCCCTCGGCGCTTGCGGCTACTTGTTCTACCAGATTTCGCAACTCCGCGCCCAAATCGCCGAGACTCGAGATTCCGTCATGCAGGAGATCGCCAAAACGCAGGAGGCCTCCAGCGTATCGGCGCAAACGAGCCGGCGGAATGCCGAGATCCTGAAGCAGGAACTGGCCGAGGCGCGGCGTCAAGCCAGCCAGTTGGCCGGCCAGGCGAAAGTGGACGCGACCAAGCACGCTGATGAGCTTGCGGCCAAGCTCGAGCAGGTCCAGGCGCAGCAGGCGCAGCGCGTGACCGCCGTGGCCGCCGATGTTTCGCAGGTGAAGGATCAGGCCTCGGCGACGCAGACCCGCGTCGGGGAAGTCTCCGGAACCGTGGATAGCCTCAAGACGGAGCAGGCCGCCACCAAACAGCAGCTCGAGAAAACCATCGCCGATCTCAAAAGCACCATCGGGGACCTGGGAGTCCAGAGCGGGCTGATTGCGACCAACTCGAAAGAACTGGCCGCCTTGAGACAGCTCGGCGAGCGCAACTACACCGAGTTCAAGCTTGCCAAACAGAAGCAGCCGACTAAGATCGGCGACGTGATGGTCCGGCTGACTTCGGCGGATACCAAGCGGAACCGCTACACCATCGAATTGATCGCTGACGACAAGAAGGTCGAGAAGAAAGACAAGTCCATCAACGAACCGGTGCAGTTCTACCTGTCCCGTGCCGCGCAGCCCTACGAACTGGTGGTGAATGAAATCCGCAAGGATATGATCGTCGGCTATGTCGCCGCGCCGAAAGTCCAGCAGGCGCGCAAGGCCGCTGCAAACTGATCAACGGCACGATCCGCTGCGAGCTCCCCGGTGTTGAAAGGGGACCAGTTTCGGGCCTGTGCCACAATCGAGGTCATGTTCTATAACAGGCTTGGAGATAGCGGTCTGATCGTGTCACGTTTGGCCTTCGGGGCCATGACCTTCGGCACCTCCGAAGGAATTTTCAAGGATGTTTCTAAAGTCACCGGCCAGGACCTCGCCGATCAGCTCATCGGTAAGGCGCTGGACGCCGGCATCAACCACTTCAACACGGCCGACGTTTACACCGCCGGGCAGTCCGAGACGATGCTCGGCAAGGCGCTGGGCAAGCGCCGCAAGGAGGTGGTTATCTCCACGAAAGTGGGGTTCCGGTCGGGCCCGGCGCTGATCGAGCAGGGGCTTTCGCGGCACCACATCCTGCAAGCCGCCGAGGACAGTTTGCGGCGGCTCGGCACAGATTACATCGATATCTACCTCGTGCACCGGCCCGACCCCTATACGCCCCTCGAAGAAACGCTTGAGGCGCTGGACACTCTGGCGCGATCCGGCAAGGTCCGATATATCGGCTACTCGAACTGGAGCGCCTGGCGGGCTGCGAAATCCGTAGGGCTCCAGGCCCAGAACGGCTGGGCCCGATTCCGCGCCGCCGAGATGTATTATTCGCTGGTCGGCCGCGATATCGAGCACGAGATCGCGCCGTTCGCCGAAGACGCCGGAATCGGCATCCTGGCCTGGAGTCCCCTGGCGGGCGGCTTTCTTACGGGAAAATACACGCGCGAGAATCCGAAAGGCGACGGCGGAAGGCTCTCCGCGATTGATATGCTTCCGCGCGATCCCCAGAAGAGCTATGACGTGGTGGATCGCCTGGCGGCAATCGCGAAAGGCCATGGGGCCTCGCCTGCGCAAATCGCGCTCGCCTGGATGCTGTCCAAAAAGTTCATTTCTTCGATCCTGCTGGGCGCCAACAAGCTCTCCCAACTGGAAGACAATCTGGGCGCAGTAAACATCAAGCTCACGGCCGGGGAACTGAATAGCCTCGACGAGATCAGCGCGCCCGCAAAGCCCTACCCCAACTGGTTTGCCGATCGCGTCACCGACGTGCCGGTTCGCGACGCTTTGGCACAGACGGCTCCTTGAACTCCGGGCGGCCTGGCCGCCCCCTCTGCCTAACCGGGGCCGCGGCCCTGGAATTCGAGCGCCGCGGGCATCTCCGGTCCTCACACCCGTTCTGGCAGGTCTCCTTCCGCGGCCGCCGCACACCCGGCTAAGCTGCTGGCCAACCATTGCGGGAAATGGATCCCTTGAGAAGGGCATCCTCATGGCGGGAGTACATTTATGGCCAACCGCTACGACACGCAGAACGGAAACAAATCCGGCATTGGGCGAGCGATCTTCGTCCGTGGCGTCCCAGGCCCCGAAGATCTCTTGAGATGACCGGGCAAGTTCGCGGGAGCTCATTTGCGCGGAATACGATAGCCGGATGATCAGGCCCTGCCCACGGGCCTTGACACGATCCGAGGCCAGGCCCACGATACCTCCAAGGAGGCCAAGAATGCAAGTTACCGAGGCTCTTTCCCAATCCAACATTCGGTTCGATGAACCGGTGCAATCCATTTTGCGGGGTAAACCCGCCAAGGTGTGGTCCATCGCGCCCGAAGCCAGCGTTTACGACGCCGTGGAGATGATGTCCGACCACCAAATCGGCGCGCTCACGGTGACTAGCGGCGGAATCCTGTTAGGAATCATCTCCGAAAGGGATTATGCGCGCAAAGTGATCTTGCGGGGCAGGAGCTCGCGGCAGACGATGGTGCAGGACATCATGACGGCCCCGGTTCTGTCTGTGAGGCCGGACACCACCATCGAAGAATGCATGCGGATGATCACTCATCGGCGGGTGCGCCACCTGCCGGTGCTCGACGAAAGAGGGGAACTAGCCGCCATGATCTCGATTGGCGACATCGTGAACTGGATCATCTCCTCGCAGGGGCACACCATCAAGCAGTTGAGCAATTACATCACCGGCAAATACCCCGCCTGACGATAGCGGCGGAGAGTCCGGCGGCGCCCGATGCCTCTTGACATTTGGCGAATATCAGGCGAATATTAGGCCATGGCCGCGTTGGTCGGCATCGCTCGTATGGCCGCCGAGAGCCCTCGTCTGGAGGCCAAGCGCCGCGTCGAATACCTGGAAATCGCGGCGCGCAGCTATCTGACCCGATGCGCCAGCGGCCGCGTCCCGTTCCGCTGGACCATTAACCCGTATCGCGGCTGCGAGTTCGGCTGCAAGTACTGCTACGCGCGCTACGCCCACGAGTTCATGGAACTGCGCGATCCCTTGCAGTTCGAACGCCGTATCTTCGTCAAACATTTAGATCCCGTTTTGTTCAAACGCGAGTTGGAAGCGCTGCCCAGGGGCGAAACCGTCGCGCTGGGCACCGCCACCGATCCGTACCAGCCGGCCGAACGCCGGTATCGGATCACACGCGCCATGTTGGAGGTCTTCGCGCAAACCTCCGGTCTGCGGCTGAACATCACCACGAAATCCGATCTGGCCCCGCGCGATCTGGATCTCTTTCGCGAGATCTCCCGGCGCCATTATTTCTCGCTTTCGATGACCGTGACCACCACCGATCCGGAGTTGGCGCGCGCCATCGAGCCGATGGCTCCGCGTCCAGACCTCCGGTTGAACGCCGTCCGCAGGCTGGCCCGCGCGGGGATTCCCGCCCGGGTCTTCTGCGCGCCCATTATGCCGCTGGTCAACGATAGCGATCCGAGCCTGGACGCACTCGCACGGGCGGCCGCCTCGGCCGGGGCGCAGGGTTTCGGAGGAAGTGTGCTGTTTCTGAAGCCCTGCTCGCGCCAGGTGTTCCTGCCCTTCCTCGAGGAGCGCTTTCCGCACCTGTGGCGGCGCTATCGCGAGCGTTTTGAGCGCAGCGCATTTTTGCGCGGCGATTATCCCAGGCGCATGCAGGACCGCGTTGCGCGCATCCGCCAGCGCTACGGGTTTGACCGCATTCCCCCGCCCGCGGAGCCGGAACTGTGGCCGCGCGACGCCCAGCTTACGTTGTTCTGACCGCCTCGCGCATGCGTTCGAGCACGGCGTCCTCGACGCTCACGTTGCCGGCTTTGCCCGACCCCAGCGCGATTTCGGGCTTGGTATCGCCGTGAAAATCCGATCCGCCAGTCACGAGGAGATCCATCTCGCGCGCCAGGGAAGCATACAGCGCGACATCCTGCGGTTCATGCTCGCTGTGATACACCTCGATCGCGTTCAATCCAGCCGGGACCAGGCTTTCGAGTAACGACGCCAGCTCGGCGCCATCCCGCCCGCCGCGGATCCGTACAGGGTGCGCCAGCGACGCGATGCCGCCCGCCTCCCGGATGCGGCGCACTCCCTCCTCGAGCGCCGGCTCCTCCCTGGCCACCGCGGCTGCGGCGTCGTCCGCAAGATAACGGTCGAAAGCCTCCTGAAGCGTCGAGACATAGCCCTTCCGCAGCAGCACTTGCGCGAAATGCGGCCGCGCCGTAAGATTTCGCCCCACCACCTGGACTTCTTCGAGCGCGATGTCGACCCCCAAGGAGCGCAGCTTCGCCACCAGCGCCACGTTGCGCTTATGCCGGCTGTCGAGCATGCCGCGAATCCAGTGGCGGAACCAGGGGGGCGGAGCTTCCTCGGGGAAGTAGCCGAGCAGATGCACAGAAGGCGCCCGCTTTCCGTCATGGGATGGCGACCCGCGCGTGCTCAGCTCGATTCCACAGATCAGATCCAGGCCGCGTTCTCGCGCGGCCGGCTCCGCCAGATCGTAGCCGTCGAAGTTGTCGTGATCCGTGATCGCAATGGCCCGCAGTCCGGACTCCAGGGCGCGCTCCACCAGCGCCGCCGGCCGGAGCGTTCCGTCGGATTGGTCGGTGTGGGTGTGGAGGTCGATCACAGGGCGGATCCCGCCATGACGATTTCTCCGCAGGTTCTCTTCATCAACGACATGTTCATAGCCCCTAAATCGAACTGTACCCTAACCCCGGCATCGGGCTGAACCCGTGTTGCAGATCCTCCGAGTGCGGGAAAGGGCTCCGGGAACACTCAGGGGAGGTTAAGACGGCGAAGACTTGGGCTGCATCACGCCTGGCGTTCGTGCGTCAAGAGAACGCCTGTTCTAAATCCGCCAGGATGTCTTCCGCCGCCTCGATGCCGACGGATAAACGAATCAGATTGTCATGGATCCCGAGCCGGTGCCGGTGCTTGGGCGAGAGTTCGCGGTGCGAAGCAATCGCGGGATATAGCGTCATGGTATGGACGTCGCCCAGCGACGTCCCGCGGACGATCAGCTTCAGGCGATCCATAAACCGGAAGACTTCTTGGCGGCCCACGCCCTTCAGTTCGAACGACACCATCGCGCCGTAGAGATTTTTCGGAAACAGCCGCGCGATGACCGCTGCGTCCGGATGGGCGGGGTCGCCGGTGAAGTAAACGCGCTCGACCTTGGGATGTGCGGCGAGCCAGGATGCGACCTTGCAGGCGTTGGCGCACTGGCGCTCCACCCGCAGAGCCAAAGTCTTGATGCCGCGCATGGTGAGGTAGCTCTCGAAGGGACTCATGACCGGCCCCAGCGTCCGGGCCAGCGCGCGAACCGGCTCATAGTTTTCCGCGTCCGCCACGATCACCCCGCCGAGCACGTCGCCGTGGCCGGATAGATACTTGGTCGCGCTGTGGCACACGATGTGGGCGCCCAGTTCCAGGGGCCGGATCAGCATCGGCGTCGCGAACGTGTTGTCCACGATCAGCACGGCTCCGGCGCGCCGCACGAGTTCCGCGATTTTATCCATCTCGCCGACGCGAAGCAGCGGGTTGGAGACGGTCTCCATGATCACCGCGGCTGGCTTGGTTTGCGCGAGCGCGGCTTCCACCGCGGACAGATCGCAGATATCCACGAACGACGTCTCCACCCCTATGCCGCCGAAAATATTCATGAGCATCGCCGTGGTGGATCCGTACAGAGCATCGGCCGCGAGAACGCGCTTGGGCCGGTCCATCAACGCCGCCAGCGTGGAAAGATGCAGCGCGGCCATGCCCGAAGCGCAGGCCACCGCGCCTGCGCCGGATTCCAGTTCGCGGACCAGTTCTTCCAGCCCGGTGCGCGTGGGGTTGTCGTAGCGCGCGTACGAAGGGCCTTCGACTTCGCGCCCGAAGACCCGGTCGAGCTGCTCCATGGATTCGTAGAAATACGTGGAGGAGGCGTAAATCGGCGTCGTGACCGGAGTGAACTCGCCGGGTTTGCGGCGATCGCCGCAATGAACGGCTTTGGTCTCGGGCTTCATTGCCTTTTCCACCGGACGCCTTCGCGCGTGTCTTCGAGCACCACGCCCCGCGCCGCGAGCTCGGAGCGGATCTCATCGGCGCGGGCGAAATTCCGCGACTTCTTGGCCGCCGCGCGCTCCGCAATCATGCTCTCGATATCGGCGTCCGACAGCGCGCTTGCTTTGGCGGAAGGATTCAATACGTCGAAGATCGCATCGAACTTCGCCAGGAATGAGAGCGCTCCGGCGACGTTGCCCTGTAGAAATTCGCCGGAATCGACCGCGGTGTTGGCGTCGCGAATGTACTCGAAGGCCGCCGCGAGCGCCTCCGCGGAGTTCAGGTCATCGTCCAGCGCGGCATCGAACGCCTCCGATGCCGCCGACGCCCGGTCCGCCAGCCCGGCGTTGGTCCCCTCCGGGAATTTCCCGGTTTCGACGCGCAGCTTGAAGTTCCGCAGCCGGTCAATGGCCGTAGCCGCGGCTTTCAGGCCCTCAAATGTAAAGTTCAGCTTTTTGCGATACGGCACCGACGCCAGCAAATAGCGCACGGTTTCGGGCGTGTTGCCCATCTGCAACAGATCGCGCAGCGTATAAAAGTTGCCCAGCGATTTAGACATCTTCTGGCCTTCCACGCTCAGATGCTCCGAGTGCAGCCAGTAGCGCACGAATGGCTTGCCCGTCAGCGCCTCCGACTGGGCGATCTCGTTCTCGTGATGCGGAAATTGCAGGTCCACGCCGCCGGTATGAATATCGAGCGTTTCGCCCAGATACTTCATAGCCATCACGGAGCATTCGATGTGCCAGCCCGGGCGGCCCATGCCGAGCCCCTCGTCCCATGCGGGCTCATCGTCCTTCCTGGCCTTCCACAGCACGAAATCGCGCGCGTCGGCTTTGTCGTACTCGTCCACATCCACGCGCGCGCCGGCCCGAATGCCGCTGAAATCGTTGTGAGAAAGCTTGCCGTAGCCGGGAAATTTGGAGATGCGGTAATACACGGAGCCCTCGCTCGAGTAAGTAAAGCCGCGCTCCTCGAGCTTTTTGATTGCGATGCACATGTCGCGGATGTGCTCGGTCGCGCGCACCAGCCGCTCCGGCCGCTGAAGGCGCAACGTGGCGCAGTCTTCCAGAAACGCCTTCTCGTAGACCTGCGTGAACTCGAAGATCGTCTTATGCGCCGCCGCGGCGCCGCGAATGATTTTGTCCTCGACATCGGTGATGTTCATCACGTGATCGAGCTGATAGCCGCGCGCCCGCAGCACACGCCTCAAAATATCCTGAAACGTGAATGCGCGAAGGTTTCCGATGTGGACGTAGTTATAAACCGTCGGACCGCAGGTGTACATGCGCACGACATTGTCGTGCAATGGAACGAAAGGTTCCACCCTTTGCGTGAGGCTGTTGTAGAAACGCAGGGCCATGGCGCGAGAGATATTTCTCTATCGTAGCAAGCGGGTATTTTCGATCCCCCTAGCGCAGAACGAAGGGATTGGGCGAGGCGCCGGAGATGTCGATCCACACGCTCTTGGTCTGAAGATATTCGCGGATGGCGTCCAGCCCGCTTTCGCGGCCGATTCCGGACCGCTTGTAGCCTCCGAATGGCGACATATAGCTCACGGCGCGATACGTATTGACCCATACGGTGCCGGCCTCCAGGCGTTCCGGCATGGTCAGCGCCCGGCGAATGCTGGTGGTCCACACGCCCGCGGCCAGCCCATAGACGGTGGAGTTGGCGATCCGCACGGCCTCCTCCTCGTCGTCGAAAGGAATCACCGAGAGCACCGGGCCGAAGACTTCTTCGTTGGCGATGCGCATGCGCGGGTCGACGCCGGTAAAGATCGTCGGCTCCACGAACCAGCCCGAGCCGCATTCCGGGCGCATGGCCGGGCCGCCGCCCAGCCGGCAAACCGCGCCTTCCTCTTGCGCGATACGGATGTAGTCCAGCACTTTCTGATACTGCGGTTGCGTGGTGATGGGGCCAACCTGCGTGGAAAGATCCAGCGGATCGCCCATGCGCGCCGTACGCGCCAGTGCCAGCAGACGCTCCACAAACGTGTCGTGAATCGAGCGCTGGATCAGGGCCCGCGACCCGGCAATGCAGGTCTGCCCGGTCGCCGCGAAAATCCCGGAGACCACGCCATTCACGGCGGCGTCCAGATCGGCATCGTCGAACACGATGTTCGCCGACTTGCCGCCGAGTTCCAGCGTCACATGCTTGATGCCGCGCGCCGCGAGCTGATACACGTGCTCGCCCGTGCGGTCGCCGCCAGTAAAGGCGACTTTCGCGACATCCGGATGAGTTATCAGCGGCTCCCCCACTTCATCGCCGTAGCCGGTGACGATGTTCACGACGCCAGCAGGAAATCCAGCCTGCTCGAAAAGTTTCCCAAATTCGAGCGCCGAAACCGAGCTGAACTCGGACGGCTTCCACACCACGGTATTGCCAGCGGCCAGCGCCGGGGCGAGCTTCCAGGCGGCCAGCAGCAGCGGCGAATTCCAGGGCGTGATCGCCGCGATCACGCCCAGCGGTTCCTCACGCGTGAAGTTGAACACGCCGGGTTTGTCGATGGGGATCACGCGGCCCTCGATCTTGTCAGCGAGTCCGCCGAAGTAGTAAAACCACTGCGGGATGTAGTTCAACTGCGCTCGCATCTCGGCAAACAGCTTGCCGTTATCGCTGGTCTCGATGCGCGCGAGCCGTTCCGCATCGGCCGCGATCAGGTCGCCGAGCTTGCGCAGCAGGGCTCCTCGCGCCGTAGCGGTGAGCTTGCGCCAGCCGCCCCGAAACGCGCATTTCGCCGCTTCCACGGCCCGGTCCACATCGTCTTTGCTGGCGCGCGGAACCTGCGCCCAGGGCCGGCCTGTAAAGGGGTTCAAGGATTCAAACCACGCGCCCGAGGACGGGTCCGTCCACTGGGCTCCGATCAGCATTTGGTATTTGGTCATGGCAATCAACGCCCGCGGCGCGCAGGGCAGCCGCAATAACGTAAGATAGCCCATACGTATGCACGACAGCTTGTGGCAAGCCTACGCCATTCGCTACGCCTGGCATCACCGCACCGCGCGGGAAAATTTTCTCGGCGGCGATCCGCATGACGGCCCCATGCCCATCAACTATTACGTCTGGGCCGTGGTCTCCGGCGGCCGCACTTTCGTGATCGATACGGGCTTCGACGAAGCAATGGCGCAGAAGCGCGGCCGCAATTTTCTGAATTCGCCCGCCGAAGGCCTGAAGAAAATCGGCATCGATCCGGAGACCGTCGAAGATGTTCTGATCACCCACATGCACTACGACCACTGCGGCAACCACGATCTGTTCCCCCGGGCCCGGTATCACGTGCAGGACCGCGAGATGATCTTCAGCACCGGCCGCTATATGATGCATGCGCACATGCGTTTTCCCTTCGACGAGGAGGACGTGGTGGCCATGGTGCGGCGTCTGTACCAGGGGCGGCTGGTGTTTCACGACGGCGACGAGGAGATCGCGCCGGGGCTGAGCGTGCATCATGTAGGAGGGCACTCGATGGGCTTGCAGATGGTGCGGGTGAGAACCCGGCGGGGGTGGGTGGTGCTGGCTTCCGACGCCGCGCACTTCTACGCGAACATCGAGCGTGGGATTCCCTTTCCGATCGTGTTCAACGCCGGAGACGTGCTGGAAGGCTATCGCCGCGCCTACGCGCTGGCCGATTCGCCCGGACACGTCGTTCCGGGTCACGATCCGCTGGTGTTGGAGCGCTACCCCGCGCCCTGCCCTGAGCTCGAAGGCTGGATCGCGAGGCTAGACTAAGTGAACGGCATGGCGCGCGGCGGATCCCGAGCGCACAGCCGGGGGCGTTGTGCGCGCTAAACAATGGATCGCGCCCGCGGTCATGATGCTCTGTACGCTGCTGGCCTACATCGACCGCCAGACGCTCGCCGTGCTGTCCCCCACCATCCTCGCCGACACCCACCTCAGCGCGGAGCGTTACGCCGAAGCGCTGACCTTCTTCTCGATCGCCTATATGATCGCCAATCCCCTCTGGGGATCGGTGCTTGATTACGTCGGCCTGCGCGCGGGCATGCTGGCTGGAGTCGCCATCTGGACAGCGGCGAGCGTCTCGCACGCCTGGGTGGCGGGCTTCCTGGGTTTCGCGGTCGCACGGACGATTCTCGGCGTGGGCGAGGGCGCGGCGTTCCCAGGCGCGTTCAAGACCGCCATGGAATCGCTGCCCGACGACAAGCAATCGCGCGGCATGGCGCTGGGATATAGCGGCGCATCGTTGGGCAACCTGATCACGCCGTTCCTGGTAATTCCCATCGCGTTGCGCTTCGGGTGGCGTTCGGCGTTTCTGGTGACCGGCGGATTCGGAGCCCTGTGGCTGATGCTATGGTGGGGCATCGCGCGCCCGCCGCTGCTGCGCCCCGCGCCGCGAGGCGCGCTCAAGTTCCTCTGGCCGAATCTGTTGGACCGCCGCGCCTGGCTGGTGATGGCCACCTTCGGCCTGGGCGGCTTCGGGCTGGGCATCGTGCTCTATCTGGCGCCGCTGTATCTCAATCGGGCGCTGCATTTCACGCAGGCGGAACTCCCGCTGGCGCTGCTGATGCCGTCGATCGGCTACACCGGAGGCTACTATTTCTGGGGCTGGATCGCCGACGGCTACGTGGGCAGCGACCTCCGGCGAGCGACGCGCGTGTTCCTTCTGCTGACGGTGCTGGCGCTGCCGCCCGCGCTGGTTCCCTATGCCGGCCCGCTCCCGGTCATCGCGCTGTTCTTCTGGGCGGTGTTCGTGGCCGACGGTTTCATCATGACGGCGCTGCGCGTGGGAGCCCGCATCTATCCGCCCGAACAGAGCGCGGTGGTTGGCGGCATCGGCTCCGGCGCATGGTCGGCGGTGTTGGCGGCGGCCCTGCCGCTTTACGGCCGCTGGTTCGACCTGGAATGGTACGGCGTGACGTTTCTTTCGATGGCGCTGCTGCCGGCCGCGGGCACGCTGGTGTGGCTAGCACTCAGCCGGACCAAGATAGCCGTACAGGCTCCCAAGCCGGCCGAGCAACCCACGGGCGACTGACTTACTTCTTCTGCGCTCCGCCGCGCGGCTCCGAGGCCGGCGGCACGATGTCTTTCATGCGCAGGAAAATCACCATGCTGCCGTAAATCTCGTTGTTGTGCCCGTAATTCAGCGTCAACAGGCCCAGCCGCAGATTGCGCGTCTGACGCCCGTTCTCCTGCGTGATGTCCACCATCTGCGCACCCGACGCGTCGGTCAGCGAGGAATACACCGGGTCACAGTAATTGAAGGCGTCGGTCACCGCTTTTATGAGTTCGGCCTTGGTCGCGAGCTTTTCCAGGTTCTGCGAATTCGGGTTCTTTTCGCCCTTGGCCTGCGAGCACCACAGGAAATTGAAATTCGCCAGATGCCCCACCTGCTGGCCGAACGTGCGCACGTTTTCCTGCGAGCCGGGGCGCAGCCCGTAGTACTCCTCGGGCATCTTCTCCGCGGTGCGGAGAATCGTGGTGCGATTCCGCATGTAGGCGTCGCGCAGCCAGGTGGACATCGGGTTATCGGAAGCGTTCTGGGCCAGAACGGGCAGGGCCAGCACCGGCAGCATCCACAGCAGGGTGAATTTTTTCATAGTCTCCTCGCGGCGAAGCTAATCTTATAGCACAATGTAGAAGCTATGTTCCGGGCTTCCGTTGCCGTTTTGGCAGCCGCCGCCGCGTCCGCGCAGTAGGCTCCAGTACCCGACCCCCGGATCCCGCGGACGCCGGATGGCAAGCCCGATCTCAGCGGGCTGTGGCAGCGCGTGCGCGGCCCCAACCAGAGGGTGAATCCCTCCGGGCTCGCCATGGGGCCGAATCTCGAGGATTTCATGCGGCCCGGCGAAACCATCCCGCCCATGCTGCCCGCCGCCGCAGCGATTTACAAACAACGCCATGCCAACTACATGGCGGACCGGCCCTCGGCTCGCTGCCTGCCCCACGGCATCCCCGACCAGATGCTGATCCGCGTGCCAATGAAAATCCTGCAGAACCCCGGCCTCACGCTGATTCTCTACGAGGAGTTCGCGCGCTTCCGCCAGGTCTTCACCGACGGGCACGCTCATCCTCCGGTGGCGAATCCGGCTTGGCTGGACTATTCGATCGGGCACTGGGATGACGACTGGTTCGTGGTGGACACCCGCGGCTTCAACGACAAAAGCTGGCTGGACGACAGCGGCCGCCACCACACCGAGGCTCTGCACACCGTCGAACGCTTCCGCCGCCGCGATTTCGGCCACCTGGACGTCGAGGGTGACCATCGACGATCCGGAAGCCTACACCCGGACGTGGTCGTTCCCCATGCAATTCGAGTTTCTGGCGGACACCGAGATGATCGAGGACGTCTGCGACAACGAGCGACTCCAACCACTCCGGCCGGAAATAGAAGAAGTCCGCTCCAGCCTGCGCCGAAACGCGCCACAGGACTGTGCGCCTACACCCGGCGCCCGGGCTCCCGCGGCGCGGCGCCTCCTGAATCCCTAGGCCTGCGATTCGGCATTCCACGTGCCCTGTATAGAACGGAATGCGGCATTGGCTTAGCAAAATCGCGATCCTAATCCTGACCGCCAGCCTGACACAGGCGGGCCTGGTAGCCTGCTGCGGAAACCGCGGGGCGGCGAACGCACCCTTGCACGCCTGCTGCTCGCCGGGGTTCCAGATCCAGGCCAGCGCGCCCCAGCCCGTGGCCAGCGTGGAACCGCCTTGGGCCTCAGAGAGCGCCCCGCCGGAGACCGCCGGGCGCGCGGCTTCCGAGCCCCTGGCGGCTGAAGGGCAGCTAGCCGATGGTTCGGACGCGGTTTTGTGGGTCCCCGGCGATCTGTATCTCCGGGCCCATTTCTTTCTCATTTAGACTCTCTTTCTTTCAGCGATTGCGCCCCGGGGGGTTGGCCGGGGCGCGTAACAATTGCGGTTTGCCCATCTAACGAAAAGGAGATGAGGGTTATGAAAACGTTGCTTGCAGTCACTTCCCTGCTGACCTTCTCGGCGGGAGCCTGGGCGGCGTCTCCGGCCTCGTTTGCGAGGGGTCCCAAGAATCTGATGTCGCCGACCTATCACGGCACGGTCACGGCCGCGCCCCACAAGCTCACCCGGAAGGATGTGAAACGGCTAGAGGCGGCCGCGGAAACCAGGGCCGACCACCAGAAGATCGCCGGCTTCTACCAGAACCAGGCCGCCAATCTCGAAGCCCAGGCTGCGGCGTATGAAAACGCGGCGGCCACACTGCGGAAGCGGCCGGAGCCCAAAAACTTCGCCGCGCCTGGCACGGCGGAGCGATGGGAGTTTCTGGCCACCGGTTTCCGTAAGGAGGCCAATTCGAACCGCGCCGCCGCGGCAGCGCACGAGCGCATGGCGGATGCCTCGGCCAGCTTCTGAATCAGCCCAAGGTCGCGGGAGACCTCGCAATTCCCGCGATTCGCGCCAGCTGCGGGAGAATAAATCTCCCGGTTTGTTCCGGTTCCCGCAGCGGGTGTGCGAATCGGGATGCCGGCGCGGCGCCAGCATGAGGCATGAAGAGACGTCGAACCAAGATGACTGAACTCGAACGGTCTTATCTCCAGCGAGGATCCGTTCCGCAGGGGAACCCGGTCCCGGACACCGAAGTGCAGACCGACGACGGCTACGGCCGGGTGCACGTGCCGGAGTTCGTGGAAACCGCCCAGGAGGGCGAATTGCTTGGAACCGCGGAGGCGCTCGCCGAAGACGAACCTCTGGCAAACGATTCCTATTGAATGGGCTCGGGTGAATCGCCAAACGCCGCTGCCGGTACGGATTGGGCCAGGAGAACGCTCACCCAGCCCAAGGCCATGCCGACCGCAATGAACGGCACCCAATAAACACCCATGAAGAACGTGGCGATCATCACGGCCAGGCCGAGCGTAAGGACTGCCATCCGAAGGCTGACCTGGTACACGCTACACACCAGAATGGCGATCACGATCAGGGACACGTGGGAGAACGGAAAACCCGTATCCAGCGCGCGGATGGGCCGGAACAACTGGAGAAAGACAGGCGACCACAGTCCGGCCAGGACCTCAGCCCAGCGGTTCGAACCCCACTGGCTCGGACTGGGCATAAAGAGGGAAACAACCGAGGTGAGCAGATAGTCAATCACCACCGCAAGGCAGAGAACACGGTAGCCGGCAACGTCCTTGCGCTTGGCGAGCGCCACCGCTACACCGACGCAAAGCGCCGGAAACAGGATGAAATACGCGAAGGTATAGCAATAAGTCGCAAGGCGGACAATTGGATCCGGGCTACCGATCGCCTCCACGGCTGCCGGGTGGCCCAGATCGTGCATTAACATCGCCACCTGAAATTCAACGTCAGGGGACAAGGCCCGCCCCCCCTGCGAGCGGTCGAATGCGCTGCTGAGCCACGCTGCCGCCAGGACGACCAGAAGCAGGGCGGTCAGCATCCCTCTACTACGAAACATACGCCGCTCCCTCCGAGAAAGCTAAACGGTTCCTTATGGTCATGAGCAGTCTAACAAGATTCATTAATTCGTAGCAATACTGTGGCCTTTAGGAAACCCCTGGTACCCAAGCGAGTCCGGATTCGCTAAGTCACTGCGCATTCTTGATTTTCCTAGGCATTTCCCTTTATGGAACGTCGCGGCCATTCGAAAATTAATTTCGCCAAATTCGTTGCTAGTACTTACCGGTCACCGCCTCTAGTCATTGGGATAGATTTTGCCGCTGCCAGGCCCAGTATTTTAGTCCGGAATTTAAGTGTGGACTAAGGTTTTCCCCCGTCTCCGACGATTCTCAGCCCAAGAGAGGTTTCGACCCGAAACCGCACTTCAATTTAGATGGACGTGCGCAACCGAAATCCGATTCCGGCGCCGTGGCTCGAATTGCGCGCCTTCAAAATCGAGGATCCGCTGGAGCGACTTCGCTATCTCCGCTGCGAGATGCAGAAACTGGAGGCGGAGGAGCGAACCCGGAATTCCTGGCGCGTTCCGATTCGTCCGGCCCTGTGGATCTGCGCGCTGGGATTTTTCGGCTTTCTCCCCGGCCCGCGGCCCGCGGCGACAGGGGAAATTCGCGCCCGCACAGCGCCTGGGGCCGCGGCTTCCCCCGCCCCGGCGGCGCCCGAATCCTTCCGCCCTGTATGGATGGTGGACCGGACGGACACGACCCAGACGTACAGCAACGGCCTGCGCATCGATCTGACGTATGCAGTCTCGA